>Ga0209972_10001253_pt1 | contig 22517 bp, 22 predicted proteins | sample NOAtaG_7_FD_187302 | JGI IMG/M metagenome (GOLD analysis project Ga0209972, IMG submission 187302) | Freshwater lake microbial communities from Lake Erie, under a cyanobacterial bloom - NOAA_Erie_Diel1S_2200h metaG (SPAdes) (version 2) | ecosystem: Environmental > Aquatic > Freshwater > Lake ... | reverse complement strand
CGCGCGTCGTGGGCGTCGTGGGCGTTGCAGTCATGCCGGCCACCGGCCTTTCCGACACTGGAACGTCACTGGACATCTCGCTCGCGGCGCCGCACCGGTTACAGCCGACATTGCACAGGGCGAGATGTAACCACGCGCATGCGCAGGGCGAACCCGATGCCATGACGCGGGCCGCGACGTGCCAGGCCCGCCGCTGCCGCGCGCGGAGGTCCACCCGGGATGGAATCCATCTACTACGTCATGGCCTGGGCCTGCCACCGGCGTTGCAGGCACTGCTACGACAGCCGGTTCCGGCCCTATGCGCGCGGGGCGCTCGGCGACGTCGTCGACGAGGCGATCCGGAACTTCCCGCGCATCGTCGACCATTTCCCGGAGCGCATGACCTATGTCGACCCGGCTGAGCCTCCGGGCCAGCGCGTCGAGAGGACAGGGCGCATCGTCCTGTCGGGCGGCGAGGTGCTCCTCGATTCCGTGCGCGAGGCCGTGACCTACAAGGTGATCGAGCGCCTGCAGGCGCGATACCGCTCCGTCGGCGGCGCGAGGATCGTCGTGCAGACGACGGGCGACCTGCTCACCGACCGCATCCTGGGCGAGTTGCTGGAGCGCGGCGTGCACATGGTCTCCATCGCCAGCGTCGACGACTTCCATGTCGGCATGGAAGGGCAGGAGAAACAGCGCGCCTTCGTCGAGCGCCTGGCGACGCTGTTCGAGCGCCACGGCATGCGGCAGGCAGGGATCCCGGCGGCGACGCGCGACTGGCGCGAGGAGCAGGGACCGCTCTACGGCTTCTTCGGCGCCACGCCCGACAGCTGGATCGGCAAGCTCTGGCCGCGCGGGCGGGCCTGGGAGAACAGCCTGCCGCGCGCCACGATCGACGACAATTTCTGCAACCGCTGGTCGGGCGGCCTCAATTTCCTGCGCCATGGCTTTGCCGGCAGCGAGGTCTCGGTCGAGCCGGATGGCAGCGTCTATCCGTGCTGCGTCAAGACCGCCCTGCCGCTCGGCAATCTCGTCGAGGAACCGCTGATCGAGATACTCGATTCGCTTGCCGGAATTCCCGCCTTCGAGGCCATCGACGCGGGTCAACCGCAGCGCATGGGCGTCGCGCATGGCTGGGACGAGGCACGGTTCGCCGCAGCGTCGCGCACGACATTGCCGGATGGCCAAGCCTACGAAAACCCCTGCATCGGCTGCGACCGTTTCCACCGCGAGCACCTGGGGCCGGTGATCGCCGATGCGCGGGCAAGGCGGATCGCGGCGCGCGTGGCCCACGCCGGCCCGGTTCCCGCCTGAGACCACGCCCCAGCCAGGGAGGAAGACCTTCATGATCCATCGCCGCCACCTGCTCGCCGTGGCCGCGGCCATGCCACCGCTCTTCCTGGCACGCGCCGCGCGCGCGCAGCCCGCACCGGCCTGGACGGAGGTGCTGGCCAGGGCGCGTGGCCAGACCGTCTACTGGAACGCCTGGGCCGGCGACGAGAAGACCAACGACTTCATCGCCTGGGTCGGTGCCCAGACCAGGGCGCGCCACGGGGTCGCCGTGCAGCATGTCCGCCTCCGGGACACGGCCGAGGCGGTGACGAAGGTGATCGCGGAGAAGGCGGCGGGGCGGCTGCAGGGCGGCGGCGTGGACCTGGTCTGGATCAACGGGCCCAACCTCCTCGCCATGAGGGAACAGGGCCTGCTCCACGGGCCCGTGCTGCCGCTCCTGCCGAACGGGGCGCTCGTCGACACGACGAGGAAGCGCTCCAACGTCGTCGACTTCACCACGCCGGTCGACGGCATGGCGGTTCCGTGGCGCCTCGCGCAGTTCGTCTTCGTCCACGACTCGGCGCGCCTGCGCCCTTCCGACGCGCCGCGCTCGGCACAGGCGCTGCTCGCCTGGGCGCGCCAAAACCCGGGGCGGCTGACGCATCCCAACGTCGCCAACTTCATGGGCTCGACCTTCCTCAAGCAGGCGCTGGTCGACCTGTCACCCGACCCGGACATGTTCCAGCGACCCGCCACGGATGCGGGGTTCGACGCCGCCACCGCGCCGCTCTGGTCCTGGTACGACCAGCTGCGCCCCCTCCTCTGGCGCCAGGGGCGGCAATTCCCCGAGAACGGCGCAGCGCAACGCCAGCTGCTCAACGACGGGGAGATCGACATCATGATGTCCTTCAACCCGTCGGAAGCCGCCGTCGCGGCGCAGGCCGGGCTTCTGCCGGAGAGCGTGCGCAGCTTCACCTTCGCCCGGGGCTCGATCGGCAATACCAGCTTCGTGGCCATTCCCTTCAACGCGGCGAACAAGGAAGGCGCGCTGGTGGTCGCCGATTTCCTGCTCGACCCGGCCAGCCAGGCCCGCGCCGAGGACATCCGCCAGATCGGCAGCGCCAACGTTCTCGACGCCAGCAAGCTCGCGCCGGAGCAGCGGCGGCTGTTCGAGGCGCTGCCCCGCCATCCCGCCCTGCCGGATCCGTCGCAGCTCGGCGAGGTCCAGCTCGAACCGCATGCCAGCTGGATGACGCGCATCGCCGCCGAATGGGGGAGGCGCACCGCGCGATGACGGCGCGCATCCAGGCCCATGCGCTGCTGCGCCTCGCGCCGGGCCTGACGCTCGGCGTCTTCCTCGCGCCCATCGCGGCCGGGCTGGTCGGCACGATCCTGCCGGCGTTCGGCGTATTGCCGGCGCTCGGCGGTGACGGCCTGTCGCTCGCGCCCTGGCGCAGGCTGTCCGAGGCCCCGGGCTTCGCGACCGCGTTGACGCTGACCGTGGCGACCGGCTGGAGCGCCACGCTGCTCTCGATGCTCGTCGCCATCGGCATGGCGGCGGCACTGCACCATCGGCCTTCCGGGCGCCGGCTCGGCGCGTGGATCGCGCCGGCGCTGGCGATGCCGCATTCGGCGCTTGCCATCGGCATGGCGTTCCTTGTCCTGCCCTCGGGCTGGCTCGTGCGCGCCCTGTCGCCCCGGCTCACCGGCTGGAGCCTGCCGCCGGATTTCAGCACCGTCGGCCATGAATCGGGGTGGCCGATCGTCCTCGCGCTCGCGCTCAAGGAAGTACCGTACCTGGTTCTGATGATCCTCGGGGCGCTGAACCAGGTCCCGGCCGAGGCGCAGCTGCGCGCCGCGCGTGCCCTGGGCTACGGGCCCGCGCAGGCCTGGCTCGCGGTGGTGCTGCCTCAGGTGCTGGCGCAGGTCAGGTTGCCGGCGATGGCAGTGCTCGCCTTCTCGCTCTCGGTGGTCGACGTGGCGATGATCCTCGGCCCGGGCAATCCGCCGACGCTCGCGGTGCTGGTGGTGCGCTGGCTCGGCGATCCCGACCCGCGCTGGCTCTTCCCGGCCGCCGCGGCATCGATGCTGCTGCTGGCGCTGGTGGTCGCCAGCCTCGCGGCCTGGCGCGTGGCCGAGGCCGCGCTGCAGGCGACGCTGGCGCGCTGGGCGATGCGCGGCGCGCGCCAGCCGGCGATCGGCCATGTCGCCAACATGGCTGCCGGCGCGGGGATCGCCCTCCTGGCGCTGGCCGCCGCGTCGATGCTGTCGCTCGCGCTGTGGTCCGTCGCGACGCGCTGGCGCTGGCCCGACGCATGGCCGGAAGGCTTCACGGCGGCGACCTGGATCCGACAGGCCGGCACCCTCGCGGGACCTGCCGCGACGACGCTGGCCCTCGGGCTGGCGGCGACGCTGATCGCCCTCGCGCTCGTCCTCGCCTGCCTTGAGCGCGAAGCCCAGGCGAGGAAGGGAACGCCGTCGCGCGGCCTCGCCCTGCTCTACCTGCCGTTGCTGGTGCCACAGGTCGCGTTCCTGTTCGGCCTGCAGGTGCTGCTGGTGCGCCTTGGGCTCGACGGCAGCTTCTTCGCCGTGCTGTGGACGCATCTCGTGTTCGCGGTCCCCTACCTGTTCCTGTCCCTCGCCGATCCCTGGCGCGGCTACGACGATCGCTTCACGCGCAGCGCGCTTTCGCTCGGCGCGTCGCGCTGGCGGGTCTTCTGGCGCATCAAGCTGCCGCTCCTGCTGCCACCGGTTCTGGTCGCCGCCGCGGTCGCCTTCGCGGTCAGCGCCGGGCTCTACCTGCCGACGCTGCTTGCCGGCGCGGGGCGCGTCGCGACCCTGACGACCGAGGCGGTCACGCTGTCCTCGGGCGCGGATCGCCGCGTGATCGGCACCTGGGCGATGCTGCAGGCCGCGTTCCCGCTCGCCGCCTATGGCGCCGCCGTGGCCGGGCCCGCCTTGTCCCGCAGGATTCGCAGATGGCGATGAGCACCCTTCACCTGCAGCAGATCGCGATCGCGATCGGGGGGCGGCACCTGGTCCGCGACCTCTCGGCCGAGATCGCGCCCGGCGACTGCCTGTCGGTCATGGGGCCGAGCGGTTGCGGCAAGAGCAGCCTGCTGGCCTTCGTCTCGGGCACGCTGGGCCCCGCCTTCGCCGCGCGGGGCAGGGTCGCGCTTGGCGATCGCGTGCTCGACGCCGAGCCGCCCGAGCGCCGGCGGCTCGGCATCCTGTTCCAGGACGACCTCCTGTTCCCGCATCTCTCGATCGGCGGCAACCTGGCCTTTGCCCTGCCCGCGGCGATCAAGGGACGCGAGGCGCGGCGCCAGCGGATCGACGCGGCGCTGCGCGACGCCGGGCTAGAGGGCTTCTCCGGCCGCGATCCCGCGACGCTGAGCGGCGGCCAGCGCGCGCGCGTCGCGCTGCTGCGCACGCTGCTCGCCGAACCGCGCGCGCTGCTGCTCGACGAGCCCTTCGCGAAGCTCGACATGGCGCTGCGCGAGGAGTTCCGCCGCCTCGTCTTCGCGCATGCGAGGACGCGTGGCCTGCCGACGATCCTCGTCACCCATGACGAGGCCGATGCGCACGCGGCGGGCGGCGCGGTCCTGCGCCTCGACCCGGGCGCGCGACGATGATTGCATCCGCGGCGCAACCCGGCATCTTCTCGTTGCCCGACCAATGGAGCGCGAGCCGCGACATGCGCGTGGATGCAGGCCCCGGCGAGTTCGAGTCCAGCCTCAAGCCGCTCTGGCTGCGCGCGCAGGCGGGCGATGGGGCGGCGTACAGGCAATGCCTCGACCTGCTCTCCGCGCGGCTGCGCGGCTTCTTCAGGCGCCGCCTGTCCGGCTCGCCCGACATGGTGGAGGATCTCGTCCAGGAGACGCTCCTCGCCATCCACCTGCGACGCGGCACCCACGACCCCGAACTGCCGGTGACCGCCTGGGTCCTCGCCATCGCGCGCCACAAGCTGGTGGACATGTGGCGGCGGCGCGGCAGGCGCGAGGCGCTCCATGACAACGTGGACGACGTCGACGAGCGCTTCCTCGCCGTCGATCCCGTGGATGGCGGCGCGCGGCGCGACCTCGCCGCACTGCTCCGGGAGCTGCCCGAGGCGCAGCGCAGGGCCATCATGCTGACCCGCATCGAGGGCCTGTCGGTGGCCGAAGCCTCGGCGCGCAGCGGCGCGTCCATCTCGGCGATCAAGGTGCAGGTGCATCGCGGCCTCAAGCGCCTCGCCGCTCGCGTGCGCCGCGACGACACGGCATGACGCCGCATCTTCCAGGAGACCCGCGATGAGGACCGACACGCTGATCGAGATGCTGGCGCGCGACGCGGGCCCCGTGCCGCGCGCGCTGGCGGCGCGCCGCCTCGCGCCGGCCGCGCTCGCGGGGCTGCTTGCCAGCGCGACGATCGCGGTCGCGATCCTCGGCGCGCTCCCCGCGTCGATGTTCGCGTCGCACGTACCGTGGAGCAAGGTCGCCTATGCCGGCGCGCTCGCCCTCGCCGCAGGCTGGCTGGCCGCGCGGCTATCCCGTCCCGCGGCGCCGGTCGAGCGGCCGCGCGCCGCGACGATCGCCGTCATGCTGGCCATGGCGGCGATCGGCGCCGCGTCGCTCTGGGCCGAGCCGCCGGGTGCTCGGCTGGCGGCCCTGCTGGGAGGTTCCTGGAGTACCTGCCCATGGAGCGTGCTCGCCCTGTCGCTGCCTGCGCTCGGCGCCACGCTCCTTGCCATGCGGGGCCTCGCGCCCACGCGCCTGCGCGCGGCAGGAACCGCGGCCGGTCTGCTCGCCGGCGCGGTCGGCGCGATCGGCTACGCCCTGCACTGCCCCGAAGCCGCGCTCGCCTTCGTCGCCGCGTGGTACACGGCCGGCATCGCGCTCGCAGGCGCCCTCGGCGCGGCGCTCGGCCCGCTCGTCCTGCGCTGGTGAGCGGGCCGGCCCTGCCTCAGTCGTCCAGCCCCGGCGTGGGCAGCAGCGGCGGGTCCGAGACCTCGACCAGGTGCGCGCGGTCGAAGCCGTTGAAGGCCGTGCGCAGCGCGGCGCCGTAGGCGCCGAGCTGGCCGACCTCGATCCAGTCGCCCTCGCGGATGTCGTCGGGCAGGGCGAAGGGCCCCGCCATCCGGTCCGCGGAATCGCAGGTCGGCCCGAGGAAGACGAAGTCGCGCAGCGGTGCCGCCGACGCGCGCAGCGCGCGGACCGGGAAGCGGAAGGCAGGCACGCCCGCGTCCGACAGCGATCCGTAGACCCCGTCGTTGACGTGGAGCGCGTCGCCGCGCCGCGCCTGCACCTGCAGGACCACGGAACCGGCACCAGCGACCAGCGCGCGGCCGGGCTCCGCCCAGAGCCGCGCCCGGGCGAGATGCGCGGACCCCGCATGCGCGGCCGCGATCGTCGCGAAGAACGCGCCGGGGGGCGGCACGTCGGCGTCGGGATAGGAGACGGGGAACCCGCCGCCGACATCGAGCACGTCGATCGCGACGCCCGCCGCGCCGGCGACGGCGTCGGCCAGCGCGATCGCGCGCGCATAGGCCTCGGGCTCGAGGCATTGCGAGCCGACATGGAACGAGATCCCGAGGCTGGAGGCCAGGGGGCGGCAGCGGCGCAGCAGCGCCGCCGCCTCGTCGAAGCCGGCCCCGAACTTGCCCGAGAGGTCGTGGCGCGCCTGCCCCTTCGGCAGCGCGATGCGCACGACCAGCACGAGCTCGCCCGGCCGCGCGCCCGTCTCGTCGATGAGCTTGGCGAGCTCGGCCTCGGAATCGAGCACGAAGTCGCGCACCGCGTGGCGATGGAAGGCCTCGCGGATCGCGGCGCGCGCGCGCACGGGATGCATGTAGTGGATCGCCGCCTCGCGCCCGAACATCGAGCGCACGAGCGCGATCTCCGCCGGCGAGGCGCAGTCGAAATGGCGCACGCCGCCGTCGCGCAGCGCGCGCAGCACGCGCGGGTCGGCGTTGCACTTCACGGCGTAGAGCGTGTCGCCGGGGAAGCCCTCGACGAAGCGGCGCGCGGCGCGGCGCAGCGTCGCCGGGCGCAGCGCGTGCAGCGGCTCCTGCGGGCGCTCGCGCGCGACGACATCGTCGAGCGCGGGAAGGACCGCCGGCGCGGGGAGCACCCGGCCACGGCGAAGGGGGGAGACGGCGATGCGAAGCGGCGACCTGGTCATCTCGACGACATCCTCGTGCGAAGAGGCGCTCGCGGAGGGTCGGGGATCGCGTCGACGCGATTGGCTTCAGGGCTCGGGGCCCCGGAGGTCTGCGGCAGGCGAGATCCCGTTCCCCCCGGGGCGCGCCGGCCCATGGATGGCCGGCTTTCCCGAAGGGACGCGTGACGTCGTTGCTTGACCTCGAGCGCTCGGTGGCCCGGCGCGGGACCTGCGTCCCGGGCCGTGGCGCAGCCTCGCGGGCCTGGGGCACGTGCGAATTGCGTCGGCGCGCCAGATGCGCACGCCGCGCCGGAATTCAAGTGGCGGTCGCGCGCGGGGGCGCGCAGCGCTCCGGGCGCCGCGGGTCCGCCATCAGCGACAGGTACTCCCACGCGATCGTCGCCGCGGCGAGCGCGGTGACCTCGGCATGGTCGTAGGCGGGCGCCACCTCCATGACGTCCATGCCGACGAAGTCGAGCGGCCCGAGCGCGCGCAGGATCGCCTGCGCCTGCCAGGTCGCCAGCCCGCCGATCTCCGGCGTGCCGGTGCCCGGCGCGAAGGCCGGGTCGAGCGCGTCGATGTCGAAGGAGAGATAGGCAGGCGCCCCGCCGGCCACGCGCAGGATCTCCGCCGCGGTCGCGGCGGGGCCGGCCTCGTGGACGCGCTGCGCATCGAGCACGGTGACGCCGCGCGCGAGCGTCCAGTCCCAGGTCGCGCGGTCGACCGGGCTGCGGATGCCGACCTGGACCATGCGGCGCGGATCGACGAGCTCCTCCTCGATGGCGCGGAAGAAGACGGAGCCATGGCCCATCGGCTGGCCGAAGCTGTCGGGCCAGGTATCGACATGCGCGTCGAACTGGACGAGCGCGAGCGGCCTGCCTAGGCGGCGGCGCAGCGCGCGCAGCAGCGGCAGCGTCGCGCCATGGTCGCCGCCCAGCGCGACGACATGCGCGAGGTCCGCCACCTGCGCCTCGATGCGCGCGAAGCTCGCCGGGATGTCGCCCAGCACGGTCGCGAGGTTGCCGATGTCGGCGAGGTCGAGCGCCATCGGGTCGCGCCAGCTCGCCGGATGGACGCCGTCGCGCAGCATGCGGCTGGCGGCGCGGATCGCGGCCGGGCCCTCGCGCGCGCCGGCGCGGTTGGTGGTGCCGAGGTCGATCGGCAGGCCGGCGACGCAGAACGCCGCCGAGCGCTCGCCGCGCGCGATGCCCATGAAGCCCGGGCCGAGGGCATAGGTCGGCGTCGTGGCCATGCGTGTCGGCTCCGGCCTGTGTCGCGGGGAAGGGGCAGTCTAGCCGCGCGGCGGGTCGATGTCCGCGCCGCCCGCGCGCCGCCACAGCCAGGAGAGCGCCTCGCCGATCCTGACGTCGCCGCGCCCGCCGATGGCGACGGGCGGCACCAGCGCCTGCGGCGCGCTGGCGCGGCGCGCGACGGCGAAGGAAAAGACATAGGCCGGCTCCTGGCCCATGCGCAGGTCGGTGACGCGCACGGTGCCGTCGCGCTCGTCGAGGCGATAGAAGCCGCGGCTGAATTCGGCGACGAGCTCCACCGCCGCGATCCCGCGCAGTTCCTCGCGCAGCGACGCGTCGAGCGGATGGGCCGAGAAGCGGACCGGGCGGTCGCCGTCGCGCAGGGAGCGGAAGCCCTCCTCGTAGCCGTCCCGCCGCATCACCAGCACGCGCCACAGCACGGTGTTGAAGGGCGTCGGCGTCACCAGCACGCGCTCGATCGCCGCCGCGTCCGGCCGCGCGGCGAGCTGCGCGCGCACCACGCCCTCGACATGGTGCTGCGCGGCGGCGCTCCAGGCGAGATAGGCGGTCGAGAGCGCGAGGCCCGCGAGGTTCCAGCGCCCGCCGCGCGGCCAGCGCAGCGCGAGCGCGCCGGCAAGGCCCGCGAGCAGCGGCAGCGTGTAGAGCGGGTCGATGATGAAGATGCTGCCGAGGCCGACAGGCCGGTCCGAGAAGGGCAGCGCCAGGCGCGTGCCGTAGACCGTCATCGCGTCGAGCAGGGCATGGGTCGAGAGCGCGAGGAAGGTCGCGACCAGCCAGCCCGGCAGGTCGCGCCAGCGCGCGCCCGGCGGCGCGCGGCGCGCCTCGATCGCCGCGATGGCGGCGGCCAGTGGCGGCGTGGCGAGCGCCTGCCAGAAGAAGGCATGGGTCTGCGCGCGGTGCAGGACCATGTCGCGCACCGCGTCGCCGTGGTCGATGGCGACGTCGAGGTCCGGCAGCGTGCCGAGCACCCCGCCCCAGAGCGCAGCGCGCCAGGGCGGGATCCGGCGGCCCATGACGGCGACGCCGACCGCCGCGCCGAGGGCGAATTGCGAGAGCGAGTCCATGGCGATGAGATGGTGCGGGCGGGCGATTTGGAAGTGTCTAGAATGGCGGCGGAGCCGGTTCGCGCGGCGGAGATCGCGCGGCGGCACGCCCCGTCGAGCCCGTTCCGCAGCCTGGCCGACCTCAAGGGCCGCAAGGTCGCGCATACGTCGCAATCGTCGAATTCCGGGAACCTCGCGCCGCGCGTGCTCTCCCCGCCGCAAGGCCTGGTGCCGGACCAGGACTACAGGCCGCTGATGTCGGGCGGCCACGACAAGTCGATCCTCGGCGTCTCGCGCGGCGACTACGAGATGGGCGCGGTCGCCGACGACGTGCTCGAGCGGATGGTCAACCGCGGCACGGTCAGGCGCGAGGAGTTCCGCACGATCTACACGAGCGACGTCTTCCCGACGAACGGCTACGTCCACGCGCATGACCTGAAGCCGGCGCTCTCGGCGCGGATCCGCGAATGCTTCTTCAACTACGCGTTCAGCGAGAAGGAGAAGCGCGAGTTCAACGGCGAGGACCGCTACGTGCCCGTGAACTACAAGGACCAGTGGGCGGTGGTGCGCGAGGTGGCGGAGAAGTCGGGCGTGCCGTTCAACCGGCGCAACTACGAGGCCGAGGCGAAGCGCGAGGCCGAGGCGCAGGCGAGGCGCCAGCAGCAACAGCAGCAGCAGGCGCCGAGCGCCACGCCGGCGCCCGCGGCGAAGCCCTGACGGCGCGAGGCGAGGAAAACCCTCTCCAGGGCAGGAATTCGCACGCATTCCTGCCCTGGAGAGACCTTCCCGCTACCGCTCCAGCGACGCCAGCAGCGCCTCGACCCGGCGCGCGATGCCGTCCCAGCGCAGGATTCCCGCATGGCCGAGGCCCGGGACGTCCTCGTAGCGCGCGCCAGCGCCGGCGGCGGCTGCCTGCTCCACCCAGCGTCGCGCGAAGAGCGGCAGCGTGTTGTCGTCGCGCATTCCCGTCGCCGCGATCACCGGGGTGCCGGGCGCGATGGACGCCGCGAAGTCGAGCGGGTTCAGGCTGTTGAGCCATGGCCGGTCGCCATGGCCGCGCTGGGCGTTCCTGTGCCGGCGCCAGGGCGGGACGTCGCAGGGGCAGCCCAGCAGCAGCGCCGCATCCGCCGCGCCGGGATGGCGACCGAGGACGAGCGCGGCCGTGGCGGCGCCGCCGGAATGCCCGACCAGCACGACATGGCGCGGGCGCTGCGCCAGCCTGAGCGTGGCGAGCGCGCCGGCGACGCGCGCGATGTTCACGCTCGTGTAGTCGTCGTCGCGCGGATTGGCCCAGCCGCTCGAATCCCCGGCCGGGCTGCGATATCCAGGGCGGATCATGAGCGCCACGACGCGGTCCCTGGTCGCCAGCGCCTCGCCCACCCGCATCCAGGCATCGACGTGGCGCTGCTCGAGCGAGCCGGTGCCGTCGCCATGGATCATCACGACGAGCGCGCGCGGCGGCGTGGCCGCATCGCGCGCGACCTCGCCCGCCGGCACGAGCGCAAGGCACCCGCCCTGCCCGTCCGATGCCGCGCGCCCGGCGGGCAGTTCCGCGCAGGCCTGCGCGCGCGCCGAGGATGCCGGCAGGAGCGCGAGCAGCATCGCCACCGCAAGCCCGGCGAAGGCATGTCCCGGGAAGGCCTGCTTCATCGCTCCACGCGAAACGTCATCCGCGCAAATCCTATCCAGACAAGCATCCGCGGAGAAATGGTTGTCGATCGGATTTCCCGGCCGCCATAACTTCCCGAGGATGATCCGCTCCGATCCCCATCCCGCCCGCCTCGTCCCGAACCCGCGGCTGGACCGTGCATCGGCCTATCCGGACGCGCTCAAGCCGATCCTCTCGCTGGCGGCGGAGGAGGAGGCGCGGCGCGAGATCGCGTCCTGGACGGGCTACGCGCCGACGCCGCTGCGCGGCCTGCCCGCGCTCGCGCGCGAGCTCGGCCTCGCCACCATTTCCTTCAAGGAGGAGCAGCACCGCTTCGGCCTGCGCAGCTTCAAGGCGCTGGGCGGCGCCTATGCGGTGAAGAAGCTCGCCGCGGCGCCGGGCGGGCCACCCGCCGCCGTGTGCTGCGCGACCGATGGCAACCACGGGCGGTCGGTCGCGTGGGGCGCGCGCGAGGCCGGGCTGCGCTGCGTGATCTACATCCACGAGGGCGTGAGCGAGGGCCGCGCGCAGGCGATCCGCGGCTTCGGCGCCGAGGTGCGCCGCGTGCCCGGCAACTACGACGATTCCGTGCGCATCGCGGCCGCCGACGCGGCGCGCGAGGGCTGGACCGTGGTCTCCGACACGTCCTGGGAAGGCTACCAGGACATCCCGCGCGACGTGATGCAGGGCTATGGCGTGATGGTCGGCGAGGCGATCGCGCAGGGCGGCGGCGAGGCAAGCCCGCCGACCCATGTCTTCGTGCAGGGCGGCGTCGGCGGCATCGCCGCGGCGACGGTGGCGCATCTCTGGGAGCGCTTCGGCGCCGCGCGGCCGCGCGTGGTCGTGGTCGAGCCGGACAAGGCCGACTGCCTGACGCGCTCGGCCGAGGCGGGACGCGTCGTGCATCTCTCCGGCGACCTCGACACCATCATGGCCGGCCTGTCCTGCGGCGAGCCCTCGCCGCTCGCCTGGGCGGTGCTCGATCCCGGTGCCGACGCGTTCATGGCGATCGCCGACGCGTCGATCGCGCCGGCCATGCGGCTCCTCGCGGCGGATGGCATCGTGGGCGGCGAGTCCGGCGTGGCGGGCCTCGCGGCGCTGCTTGTCGCGGCGGGCGACGCGGCGATGCGCGCGGCGCTCGGGCTCGACGCGTCGTCGCGCGTGCTGCTCTTCGGCACGGAGGGCGCCACGGACCCGGCGCTCTACGAGGAACTGGTAGGCGAAAGCGCGGAGCGCGTGATGGAGAGGGTGGCGGCATGAGCAGGATCCTGACGGTCGGCGCGGCGCAGCTCGGGCCGATCCAGCGCGCGGACAGCCGCGCCAGCGTCGTGGCGCGCATGGTGGACCTGGTCCGCCAGGCGAAGGCGCATGGCTGCGACGTCGTCGCCTTCCCCGAGCTGGCGCTGACGACGTTCTTCCCGCGCTGGTTCATGCAGGACCAGGCCGAGATCGATTCCTTCTTCGAGCGCGAGATGCCGGGGCCGGAGACGCGCGCGCTGTTCGAGGCCGCGGCCGAGGCGAAGATCGGCTTCCAGCTGGGCTTCGCCGAGCTGGTCGTGCAGGACGGCCGCACGCGGCGCTTCAACAGCGCGATCCTGGTCGATCGCGACGGGCGGATCGCCGGGCGCTACCGCAAGATCCACCTGCCCGGCCATGCCGAACACGAGCCCTGGCGCGCCTTCCAGCACCTGGAGAAGCGCTACTTCGAGGTGGGCGACCTCGGCTGGGGCGTGTGGCGCATGATGGGCGCCAACATGGGCATGGCGATCTGCAACGACCGGCGCTGGCCGGAGACCTATCGCGTGATGGGGCTGCAGGACGTCGAGATGGTGTTCATCGGCTACAACACGCCGCGCCACAACCCGCCCGCGCCCGACCACGACCGGCTCGGCGAGTTCCACAACCAGCTGGTCATGCAGGCGGGCGCGTACCAGAACGCGACCTGGATCGTCGGCGTCGCCAAGTGCGGCGTCGAGGAGGGCTGCGAGATGATCGGCAATTCCTCGATCATCGCGCCGACCGGCCAGGTCGTGGCGCAGGCGCTGACCCAGGACGACGAGCTGGTCGTGGCGCGCTGCGACCTCGACATCGGCCTCAGCTACAAGCGCTCGACCTTCAACTTCGCGCGCCACCGCGAGCCGCAGGCCTATCGGATGATCGTCGAGCGCAAGGGCGCGGAGCCGCCGGCGGGACCATGATCCACCTCGACACCGACAGCGACGATCCCGCGCCCGCGGAATACGCGGCGCGCCTGGCCGCAGCGGCGCAGCTCGCCGGCGCGGCCGCCGACAAGTACGGCGAGGGCGACGTCGTGCGCGCCGCGGAAGCGCTGGTCGCGCGGCTGCTGGGCAAGGAGCGCGCGGTGCTCTTCGCGACCGGCACGCTCGCCAACCTGCTGGCGCTCGACCGGCTCTGCCCGCGCTTCGCGCGGCGCGTGCTCGTGCACCCCGACAGCCACGTGCTCGCGGACACGGGCGACGGCGCGGCATCCGTCATGGGGCTGACGCTGGTGGCGGTCGAGCCCGCGGGGCCGGGCTACACGGCCGAGGCGACGCGCGCGGCGATCCGCGCCTCGCGCATCGGGCGCGTCAGGCAGGGCATCGGCGCGATCGTCGTCGAGACGCCCGTGCGGCGGCGCTTCAACGAGCTCTTCCCCGTCGCGACGATGGATGGCGCGGTCGCTGCCGCGCGCGCCGAGGGCGTCGCCACGCATCTCGACGGCGCGCGGCTGCCGGTGGCGGCGCAGGCGGCGGGGCGCGGCATCGCCGAGTTCTGCGCCCCGTTCGACAGCGTCTATCTCTCGCTGTGGAAGATGCTGGGACTGCCCTTCGGCGCGGCGCTGGCGGGCAGCGCCGCCATGCTCGCCGACATCGAGCATGACCGCAGGCGCCATGGCGGCGCGCTGCCGCAGCTCTGGCCGCTGGCGGCCATGGTCCTCGCGCGGCTCGAGGCGGCCTTCGCGCAATGGCCGGAGATCTGCGCGCGGCTCGCCCGGTTCCGCGAGGCGATGGCGCGCGACGCGCGCTTCGTCCTGGCGCCGATCGGCGCCGAGCCCGGCAACACGCTGTGGCTGGAGGCGCCGGGCGCCGATCCCGTCGCGCTGCGCGCCGCCGCGCGCGCCGGGGGCCTCGTCCTGCCGGAGCCGCAGGGCGCGCGCTTCCCCGTGCGCGCCAACGCCAGCTGGCTCGCGATCGACCCGGAGGACATGGCCGCGAGGCTGGGCGCGGCGCTGCGCTAGGGCGCGACCCCGCCCCGCCCGCGGGATCCGGGGCGCCCCTTGACTCGGTTTGATATCAAACGATAAAGGTTTGATATCAATCCAGAGGAGGTTCCCCATGGTTCGACGTCGAGACGTCCTGCGGCTCGTCGGTGGTGGCAGCGTCGTCGCCGCCACCAGCGGCTGCGCCATGCTGTCCGGTCCGTCCGAGGCGGCCCGCGCGCCCTGGCGGCGCGCGGGTGGCTATTCCGAGTTCCGCCGCAGGGCGCTGTCCTACGCGATCCTCGCCCCCAACCCGCATAACCGGCAGCCCTGGCTGGTGCGGCTCGACGGGAGCGATGCGCTGGCCCTGCACGTGGACCTGGACCGGCGCCTGCCTGCGACCGATCCGTTCGACCGGCAGGTCACGATCGGGTGCGGCGCGTTCCTCGAGGTCCTCTCGCTCGCCGCCGCCCGCGACGGGTATCGCGTCGAGATCAGGGAATTCCCGGAGGGCGAGGATCCGCTCACGCTGGACCGCCGCCCGGTCGCCCATGTGCGCTTCACGGACGGCGGCGCGGCCGTCGATCCGCTCTTCGGGCATGTCCTCGCGCGCCGGACGAACAAGGAGGTGTTCGAGCCGCGCGACGTCGCCGAGGGCGATCTTGCGCGGCTGGCGGCCGCGGGGCAGGTTCATGGCGTCTCGGCGGCGGCCATCGGCAACACCGACCTCGCGGGGAAGCTGCGCGACCTGACCTGGCGCGCGCATGTCCGGGAAGCGACGACGCCCAGGGCGCTGCAGGAGTCGATCGACCTGATGCGCATCGGCTCGGCCGAGGTCGAGGCCAATCCGGACGGGATCAGGCTGGAGGGAGCGATGATCGAGTTCGGACGCATCTTCGGCCTGATCAGCCGCGCCGCGCTCGCGGATCCGGACTCGTCCGCGTTCAGGCAGGGCATGGACAAGTATCGCGGCATGGCGATGTCGGCGCGCGCCTTCGGGTGGCTCGCCAACGCCGGTCGCACGCGCAAGGACCAGCTCGATGCCGGCCGCGCCTATGTGCGCCTCAACCTGGAGGCGACCCGGCTTGGCCTTGCGATCCATCCCTGGAGCCAGGCGTTGCAGGAATACCCGGAGATGGGAGACATCGCGCGCGAGGCGCAGGAGCTGGTCGGGGCGCCGGGCCGGCTGCAGATGCTCTTCCGCATCGGCCACGCCAGGCAGGTCATGGCGGCGCCGAGACGCGGACTGGAGGCGCATCTTGCCTGAGCCCGGAGGCAGCGAGGCGGCGGCGGCGCCCGACGACGAGGCGCTGCTGTTCCGCCTCTTCAACGAGATCGGGATCATCAACCAGCTGGCGACCAACGCCTTCGAGCGCGTGATGCCGCATGGCCTGACCATCGCGCAGTTCGCGATCCTCAACCATTGCGCGCGGCTGGGCGACAACAAGACACCGGCCCAGCTCGCCGACATCCTGCAGGTGACCCGCGGCACGCTGACCAGCACGCTTGGCCGCCTGTCGGACAAGCGCTTCATCCGGATCGTGCCCGACGAAGAGGACGGCCGCTCCAAGCGCGTGGTCCTGACCGCCGCCGGGCGAAGGGCGCGCGACGCGGCGATCGCCGCCGCGATGCCGATCCTCTCGCGGGCGCGAGACGCCATGCCGCGCGCGCGCGTGCAGGACCTCCTGCCCGCGCTGGAGGATCTCCGGCGCTGGCTGGACGCGGATCGGACGAGCTAGGGGCGGCGGGAACGCGTCCCTAAGGGCTCAGCCCGCCACCACGCCGGCTTCCTGCAGCATGGCGTGGAGCAGGACGTTGGCGCCGGCCTCGATGTCGGCGGGCTTCGCGTCCTCGACCTCGTTGTGGCTGATGCCGCCGATGCAGGGGACGAAGATCATCGCGGCCGGCGCGACGCGCGCCATGTAGACCGCGTCGTGCCCCGCGCCGGAGACGATGTCGCGGTGGCTGTAGCCGTGGCGTCGTGCGCCGTCGCGCACCGCGTCGACCAGCCGCGCCTCGAAGGGCGTCGGCGGCGCGTACCAGAAATCCGCGATGTCGACCTCGAGCCCGCCCTCCGCGGCGATGGCGCGGCAGCCGCTCTTGAGCAGCGCCTCCATCGTGGAGAGCACCTCGTCGTCGGGATGGCGGAAATCGACCGTGAAGAACACCTCGCCGGGGATGGTGTTGCGCGAGTTCGGCTTCGACTGGATGACGCCGACCGTCGCGCAGGCGAGCGGCGGGCGCTCGCGCCCGATGCGGTTGACGAGGTCGATCATGCGCGCGGCGCCGACCAGCGCGTCGCGCCGGCGCGACATCGGGGTGGGGCCGGCATGCGCCTCCTGCCCCTTCACCGTGACCTCGAACCAGCGCTGGCCCTGCGAGCCGGTGACGACGCCGATCGTCGTGCCCTCCGCCTCGAGGATCGGGCCCTGCTCGATATGCGCCTCGAAATAGGCGCCGACCTGCCGCGCGCCGGGCTCGTCGGGGCCCGCGTGGCCGATGCGCGCGAGCTCGTCGCCGAAGCGCCTGCCCTCCATGTCCCGCTTGTCGAGGATCTCGTCGAGCGCGAAGACGCCGGCATGGACGCCCGAGCCCATCATCGCGGGCGAGAAGCGCGCGCCCTCCTCGTTGGTCCAGACCGCGACCTCGATCGGCGCCTCGGTGCGGATGCCGCGGTCGTCGAGGGTGCGGATGACCTCGAGCCCGGCGAGCACGCCGTAGATGCCGTCGAAGCGGCCACCCGTCGGCTGCGTGTCGAGATGCGAGCCGGTCATGACCGGCTTGCGCGAAGGGTCCGTGCCCGGGCGCCGCGCGAAGATGTTGCCGACGCGGTCCATCGAGATCGTGCAGCCCGCGGCGCGGCACCACGACATGAAGAGCTCGCGGCCCTCGCGGTCGAGGTCGGTGAGCGCGAGCCGGCACACCCCGCCCCTGGGCGTGGCGCCGATCCGCGCCATCTGCATCAGGCTGTCCCAGAGCCTCGAGCCGTCGATCGTCAGGTTGCGCATCGCCATTCCTCCGTCGCCCCGAGGGGCTCGATCATGCACCGCCACGCCGCGCGGCGGGAGGCCTCAGCCCCAGGCCGGCCGGGGAAAGGGAACGGACGCGCGCGCGAGCAGCTCCGCCCCGCCCTTGGTCCAGGAGATCGTGTTGACCTGCCCGCCGAGGATCTCGCGCGGGGCGAGCGGCGCGAGCTCGGGCGCGTGCAGCGCCAGGGTCGCGGGGCCGTGGAAGGCGTCGCCCGGCGCCACGTCGCGCATGCGCGCGAGGAAGAGCTCGCGCTGGACGCATTCCGCGGCCGGGTCCGGCAGCGCGCGCTCCACGAAGAAGCCCACGAAGGGGGGCTGCGGCACGGCGAGCGGGCCCGCGGCCGCGATGCGCAGGCCGGCCTCCAGCACCGGGCGGCCGAGGCGCGAGACGAGGCCCGTGCAGCGATCGCCCGGCTTCCAGCCGCGCTGCGGATGCGGCGCGGTCAGCGCGAGCGTGCCGAGGCGCTGCGGCCAGCCATACATCTCGCGGCCGACCGCCAGCTCGGCGTCGCCGTCGGTCCACAGGAACGGATCCCAGTAGCCGATCGTGCCCGCATGCGAGGCGGCGATGCCGACGACGCTCTCGTGGAACTGGCTCGCCTCGGGATGGGCCTGCGCCCAGTCCCAGCCATGGCCGAGGTCGCAGGCGAGGCTGTGGACCGAGAAGCGCACCAGCGGCTCGCCCCAGGGCTCCAGCGGCGCGGGCAGCAGCGCGCGCACCGCCGCCGCGTCGCAGCGCGCGATGACGGTGAGCGAGCGGCCCGCGAAGCGCCAGGGCGGCGGGCCGTAGAGGGCGCCCTGCCCCGAGGGATCGATGGGCGCGACGAAGCCGGGGGACAGGGGGGCTGGATCCTTCATGGCGCGAGCATCGCGCGAAAACCCCGCCGAGGGAACCGCCCGCCAATCCGGGCCTTGCGTCGGTCGCGCGCCTGTCGGACGCTCGGGAAAACGACCAGCGACAGGGAGCAAGAATGTCCAGGATCTCGTCCATCGCCGCGGCCCTTCCCGGCTGCGCCCTCGCCCTCGGCCTCCTCGCGGCGCCGGTGCCCGCCGCCGCGCAGCAGCAGAAGACGCTGAAAGTCGTCATGCATGCGGATGTCCGCACGCTCGATCCCTTCTGGACCACGCAGACCATCGCCGGCATCCACGGCATGATGATCTACGACACGCTCTTCTCGAGCGACGACAAGCTCGAGCCGAAGCCGCAGATGGTCGAGAGCTGGACCGTGAGCGAGGATCGCCGCACCTACCGCTTCACCCTGCGCGAGGGGCTGCGCTTCCACGACGGCAGCCCCGTCACGACGCGCGACGTGATCGCCTCGCTGCAGCGCTGGGGCAAGCGCGACGGCGCCGGCAGGGAGCTCTTCGCGCAGACGCAGGGGCTCGAGGCGATCGACGCGCGGACCTTCGCGTGGAACCTGTCGGCCCCATACGGGCTCCTGCTCGACACGCTCGCCAAGAGCGGCACCAGCGTCCCCTTCATCATGCGCGAGAAGGAAGCGCTGGTGGATCCGTTCCAGCAGATCCAGGAGGCCGTCGGCTCCGGCCCCTTCGCCTTCAAGCGCGATGAATGGGTCCCGGGCAGCAAGACGGTCTATGTCCGGTTCAACGACTACGTCCCGCGCAAGGAACCGCCCTCGGGGCATGCGGGCGGCAAGGTCGCCAAGGTCGACCGCGTCGAGTTCGTGTGGATGCCCGACCCGCAGACCGCGCAGGCCGCGCTCATCGCGGGCGAGATCGACTTCCTGGAGAACCCGCTGCCCGACTTCCTGCCGATGCTGGCGCGCACGCCCGGCGTCAAGCTCGAAACCCATCCGGCGATGGGCACGGCCGGCATCATCCAGCTCAACCACCTGCACCCGCCCTTCAACGACGTGCGCGCGCGCCAGGCGATGCTGCACGTCGTGCACATGCCGGACTTCCTGAACACCATCGCGGCCGACCCGCAGCTGCAGACCGTCTGCTACTCGTTCTTCGGCTGCGGCGTGGCGATGGAGACCGATGCCGGCAGCGAGGCCTATCGCGCGCCGAAGGACTTCCGCAAGGCCGAGGCGCTGTTCCGCGCCGCCGGGTACAAGGGCGAGAAGATCACGATCCTGCACGCCACGGACCACCAGTACATCAACCCCGCGAACCTCGTGCTCATCCAGCAGATGCGCGATGCGAAGTTCCTGAACCTCGACGTGCAGGCGATGGACTGGGGCACGGTGGTCACGCGCCGCGCGAAGAAGGAGCCGCCGGCGCAGGGCGGCTGGAACATCTTCATCACCGGCACCACGGTCCTGAACTCCGCGACGCCGGTGACGCACACGGCGCTGTCGATGGGCTGCGAGAGGGCCTGGTTCGGATGGCCGTGCGACAAGGACTACGAGGCGCTGCGCGCCAGCTGGGCCTTCGCGCCCGACCTCGCCGCGCGCAAGCGCATCGCCGCGGAGATCTCGCGCAAGGCCTACGAGCTCGTGCCCTACATCCACTTCAGCCAGTGGCGGAACCCGGTCGCCTACCGCTCAGACCGGCTGTCGGGCGTGATCACCACGCCCTCGCTGCCGCCGATGTGGAACATCGAGAAGAAGTGAGGCGCGCGGCCGCGGGCCGGGCCGCGCCAGCGGCTCAGCCCGCGGCGACGCGCGCGTTCGATTCCTCGAAGAGGCGCATGTTCTTCTCGACGTCGTAGGGCTTCTCGCGCAGCGTCTCCGCGTCCCACTCGCTGCGCCCGTCGGCGAAGAAGTCGCCGCCATAGACATGCAGCGCCGCGGTCAGCCGCGGGATCGGGTTGGTGACGGAGTGGACGATGTCGCGGCCGAGCGGCACGCAGTCCCCGACCGAGAGCGCATGCGCGCCAGCGGCCTCGATGCGGCCATTGGGGTCGCCCTCGATGCGGCGCCAGAAGATGTTGTCCTCGCGCCCCGTGTAGATGCCGATCACCGCCCACATGCGATGGTTGTGCGGCATCAGCGTCATCATCGGGCCCCAGACGAGGTTGAGGATCGTCAGCGTCGGGGAGCGATGGATCCGCTGCACGCCCGCGCGGGTCGGCTCGCCCAGTCCGGCGAGGACGGCCGCGGGATCGCGGACGGCGCGCGCCACGACCTCGCGCACCGCCTTGTGGCTCGGGTCCTGGGCGACCGCCTGCCTGCAATCCTCGACGAAGCGATCGATGTCGAATGCCGCCATGTGCCTCCGCCCTCCCGGGTCCGCGCGCGGCGACGATGGACCGCGCGCGCCCGGGGATCAAGCGGCGGCGTTCAGCGCATCGCGGCTTCGTGGCGGCGGCTGACCTCGGCCCAGTTCACGACGTTCCACCAGGTCGTGACGTAGTCGGCGCGGCGGTTCTGGTACTTGAGGTAGTAGGCATGCTCCCAGACATCGAGGCCGAGCACCGGCGTGCCGCGCTCGATCCCCGCGACGTCCATCAGCGGGTTGTCCTGGTTGGCCGTCGAGGTGATCGCGAGCTTGCGGTCCGCCGTGACCACGAGCCACGCCCAGCCCGATCCGAAGCGGGTGAGCGCGGCCTGGTCGAAGCGCTTCTTCATCTCGTCGAAGGAGCCGAAGGCCGCGTCGATCGCGGCGGCGAGGGCGGCCGAGGGCCTGCCCGACTGGCTGGCCGGCGCCATCACCTCCCAGAACAGGGAATGGTTGTAGTGCCCGCCCAGCGCGTTGCGCGCGGCCACCGGGTGCTTCGAGATCTCGCGCAGCGTCGCCTCGACCGCGTCGGGCCTGAGCGCGGGGTTGTCCTTCGCCTGCGCGTTCAGCGCGGTGATGAAGGCCTGGTGGTGGCGACCGTGGTGGATCTCCATCGTCATCGTGTCGATGTGCGGCTCCAGCGCGCCGGCGGCATAGGGCAGCGGCGGCAGCGCGAACTGCGCGAGCGCCGCCCCCGGGATGGCGGCAAGGGCGAGCGCGAGCGCCCCGGCGAGGGCGCGAAGACCTGACGGCATGGGGACCTCCCTGATCCATTGGCCGGGGCAATCCCCCGGCGTGCTCCGACATGTGGCAGGATCGCGCCCCGGCAAGCCGCGCCGCGCTTGATCGCCGCGCGGGAGATGCCTAGGTGGTCCTTCCTTCCCCGAGGGGTTTTCGCGCGATGACGGACGATTCCAGCGCCAGGCTCTGGCACGGTACCACGATCCTGTCCGTCCGCCGGGGCGGCAAGGTCGTGATCGCGGGCGACGGCCAGGTCAGCCTCGGCGCCACGGTGATCAAGGCCAATGCGCGCAAGGTGCGCCGGCTGGGCGGCGGCGCGATCCTCGCGGGCTTCGCCGGCGCCACGGCCGACGCCTTCACCCTGTTCGAGCGGCTTGAGGCGAAGCTGGAGCAGCATCCGGGCCAGCTCGCCCGCGCCTGCGTCGAGCTCGCCAAGGACTGGCGCACCGACCGCTACCTGCGCCGCCTCGAGGCGATGATGGCGGTCGCCGACCGCGAGGTCTCCCTCGTCCTGACCGGCACGGGCGACGTCCTCGAGCCCGAGGACGGGCTGGTCGGGATCGGCTCGGGCGGCAGCTATGCGCTCGCCGCGGCGCGCGCGCTCGCCGGCGTCGACGGGCTGTCCGCGCGCGAGATCGCGGAGCGCGCGATGCGCATCGCCGCCGACATCTGCGTCTACACGAACACCAACGTCGTCATCGAGGAGATCGGCTGACGCCGCGCGCTCAGCGCCTCCGCTCGAAGCGCTGCAACCCGACCGTTCCCGACCACGGATCCGCCTTCTCCTCCGCCACCAGCACGTAGCCGTGGCGGCCGTAGAGGGCGCGCGCGGCATCCAGACCGGCGAAGGTCGTCAGGTAGGACCGTCGATGGCCGCTCGCCTCGAGGAAGGCGTCGACGCGGCGCATGAGTTCGCCGCCGACCCCCTTGCCGCGCACGCGCGCCGACGCCACGAACCAGCGCAGGTGCGCGCCCTCGCCGCCCGCGTCCCTGCCGTCGACGGAGATCGTG
>Ga0209972_10001251_pt1 | contig 22542 bp, 16 predicted proteins | sample NOAtaG_7_FD_187302 | JGI IMG/M metagenome (GOLD analysis project Ga0209972, IMG submission 187302) | Freshwater lake microbial communities from Lake Erie, under a cyanobacterial bloom - NOAA_Erie_Diel1S_2200h metaG (SPAdes) (version 2) | ecosystem: Environmental > Aquatic > Freshwater > Lake ... | reverse complement strand
AAACGGTCCAAACCAAGGAGAGCAATGAAACCTCTGAAAACCCCACCCCACGGGGTGTAGGCAAATGGCTAAATGACATCGTGTTGGAGAATGGTGTATTTTCCGTGCTGAGCGGCATTTCCAAAAACATCCCCGGCACTTCCGCCGCTATGTCCAAATTGTCTGCTGCCGGCGTCTCATCGGGAAAGGACATCAATTGGAGCCACCGGGTTTATGCCACGCCCCGTTTGGTCAAATTCCAGGAAATGGAATACAACATCCCGCAGGAGCACTTTTCAGAGGCCATCCGGCGCTTGGATGCTGTCATCCGTCAACGGAAATTCAAAGTTCATTTCCCGATGGAATGCCGTTGGGTTGCACCTGACAACATCTATTTGAGTCCAGCCTATCAGCGAGAAAGTGCCTACATCGCCGTGCACATGTACAAAGGCATGCCCCACCAAGAATATTTCGAGGCCATGGAGGAAATCCTTCAAAGCTATGGAGGAAGGCCGCATTGGGGAAAAATGCATACCATGCGTTCCAACCAACTCAAAAAGGTTTATCCCATGTGGGATAAGTTTCAGGAAATCAGGAGGCAAATGGACCCGGATGGTGTGTTTTTGAACCCCTATTTGACGGAACTATTCGGTGCTTGATCAAAAGCCGTAATCTGGAAAATCGGTACTGAACTCGGTGGTCGTAAAACGCGGATTCACCTTCACGTCGTAGTACTCGTATTTCTCGAACAATCCTTTGTCGTCGTGAATGATCTGAACCACTGGCAAATTGGTTTCAGTGTCGATGTACAAGGTGGTTTCCTTGCCGTAGACGTTGGGGATTTTGATGGTTTGACCTGCCTTAACACCTTGATAGTCGGAGATATTTGGATTCAATTCCAAGATTTTGGCAGCAGGCACAAACAGCTTGCGGTCGATGTCAAACAAGCTCTCACCCGCTTTGACGGTGTAATTGACTGTGTGGTAATCCTTGTAGACAATTTTGACCACATGGCAGGTTTTGTTGTTCCATTTTTGAGTACCCTGATAAATCACATGGTCGTCGAATTCGTCTTTGTATTGGTCCAAATAGTGACGGATGATTTTCCTGAAATAATCAGGTCCGAGTGAAAACAGGCTGTGGTGTTGGTTGCCGGCCATGGTGCTGCCTTCGGGATCCAAACTCACGTTCACCCACGGAAACCGATTTGGATGCACATAGGCGTTGTCGCTGTTCCAACCTTTCACATACAACACCTCCGCCCCTTCGTCCGGCTTGATGTTGTAGACATAGGCCTTGAAGGTGGGCTGATACATGACTTTGAACCTGAGTTCGCCCTCTTCAAGCTTGCCATTGATTCGTTCTGTACGTTTGATGCGACCTGAAAAGGACAAAATCCTGTCCATGGATGTCAGCATTTTTTCCACAACGGGACGGGCAGGATTTTGGGCAGATACTTGGGTGCACCACAATACCGCAATGACCAACAGGGCTTTCAAAGATTTTTGCATGCCAGAATGAAATTTAATCGCAAACCTGAATGTGTGACCTAATTTAGTCAAAATCGGGTACAGAGAATCAAAAATCAGAGGCCCAAGGGGTCAATTAACACTTTTAACGGAACTCCACCACTTCTTCCAATCTTCTGTGGAAGGACTGCTGTTGGATATCGAATTGCAGGTGTTGGAATCGATTTGTCAAATCGTGAGCGACAGCTTCCAAAACGGGTTGTATCCACGGTCTGCCAAAATAAAGCAAGGCTGTCCGCCGAATGAAAAAGTCTGACAAGGTTACAGCCCCCTCCTTTTCCACCGCGTATTTGAGTGCTGCCAACACCAAATCGGTTTTGTTGGGCGATGCGGGGAAGTTGTTCATGATTTCTTGGGTATTGCTGCCGAATAGCCCTCCCAACCAATGCAATTCCTTCACTGGAAGGCCGCAAGCATCCGCCAATTTCTCCAACCGGGGTTGCATGTCGGCCAAGCTCCCCCAATCGGTGCCGCTGAGTACAATGTTGGCGGTTTTACATCCGACCCGTGACGGGATACCTCCAGACCGAAGTAAACTGTCGACCACCAAGTCTACCACTTTTTCAGCCATTTTACGGTATCCGGTGAGCTTGCCTCCTGCAATGCTGACGAGTCCTGAAGGGGAAACGAACACCTCGTCTTTTCTGGATATCTGAGAGGCGGATTTGCCAGGCTCGTGAATCAGGGGACGAATGCCCGCCCAACTTGAAACCACATCATCCAACACGATTTTCGTATCCGGGAAAAACCTGTTGGCAGCGTCAAGCAGATAATCGGCATCAGCCTTGGTGGTCTGAGGATTGGACAAGTCTCCCGAATAATCCGTGTCGGTAGTGCCCAAATAGGTCCATGGATGACGTGGAATGGTGAAAATCATCCTTCCATCAGGGACATCGAAATAGATGCTGTGACGGACAGGAAGGCGGTGGTGTGGCACAACCAAATGAACACCTTTGGTATGGTGGAGCCTTTTCCCGGTCAATTCACCGTCTTGACGACGCACATCATCCACCCATGGGCCTGCGGCATTCACCACCATTTTGGCCTGAAAGTCCCACTCCTTTCCGGTGAGGTTGTCAATACAGACAATGCCCGAAATTTTTCCGTCTGCTTTGATGAATCGACTGCATCCAAGGTAATTGAAGCAAAAGGCCCCGTGGGTAACCGCCGTCTTCAAAATTTCCATGGTCAAACGACCGTCATCCGTGCGGTATTCGGCATACATCCCTGCTCCCATCAAGCCATCCGGACGAAGCAGGGGCTCCATTTGCTTGATTTCATCCGTCGAATGCATGGTTCTGCGCTCAGCCTTCCCCACTTTCGCCAAGCGATCATAAAGCCACAACCCCAAGTTCATGGACCACTTTCCGAAAGAACCTCCACGCACAATGGGTAGGATCATTTTTTCCGGAACCACCAGGTGGGGGGCATTGCGATGTAGGATTTCACGTTCCTTGCCCACTTCAGCCACAAGGCGGAATTCCATTTGCTTCAAATAGCGAAGGCCTCCATGGATGAGTTTGGTAGACCTGCTGCTTGTACCGGATGCAAAATCGTCTCGTTCTACCAACAAGGTTTTCAATCCCCTCGAAGCGGCATCCAAAGCAATTCCTGCACCCGTGATGCCGCCGCCAATTACCACCAAGTCCCAATGCATATCGGAGGCATGCTTCAAATTATCCAATCGTTGGAGGGTGTTCAAAGTATTCATCAGGTTCATTCCTCCCACATCTTAGCTTTGGATACAGCCCTTTTCCATCCGTCGTACAACTTTTGCCTCTGATGGGAATCCATTTGGGGTTCAAACCGCCTTTCTAATTTCCAATTGCTCGAGATTTCCTCCTTGGTCCACATCCCAACTCCCAATCCTGCCAAATAAGCCGCCCCCAAGGCTGTTGTCTCCAATATTCGGGGGCGTTCCACCGGACAATTCAACATATCCGATTGGAATTGCATCAAAAAATCATTGGCCGTAGCCCCGCCGTCCACGCGCAAGGATTGGATGGGCAATCCGGCGTCTTGCTCCATGGCATCAATGACATCCTTGGTTTGGTATGCGATGGATTCAAGGGTTGCTCGGATGATCTCGTTTTTGCCGGTACCCCGGCTGAGCCCAAGAATGGCACCCCTGGCATACATGTCCCAATGTGGTGCTCCCAGACCAGTGAAGGCCGGAACTACATAAACGCCCCCAGTATCGGAAACCTGCGTTGCAAAATATTCACTCTGAGCTGCAGAATCGATGAGTTTGAGTCCGTCGCGTAACCATTGGATGGCAGCACCCGCCACAAAAACGCTTCCTTCCAAGGCGTAAGAAACCTTTCCATCCAAACCCCAAGCCAAAGTGGTGATCAACCCATGCCGGGATTCAACTGGCTCTGCCCCGGTGTTCATCAACAAGAAACAGCCCGTTCCGTAGGTATTTTTGGACATGCCGGTTTTGAAGCATGCCTGCCCGAACAAGGCAGCTTGTTGGTCGCCCGCAACACCGTAAATCGGAATTTCACTACCCAACCAATTGGCTTCGCAGGCACCAAAAAAGCCAGAGCTGTCCTTGACTTCCGGCAACAATGCTTGTGGGATGGATAACGCGGCCAACAGGGTCGGGTCCCAATCCAAGTTCCTGATGTTGAAAAGCATTGTACGGGATGCATTGGAATAGTCGGTCGCGTGGACCTTACCGTTGGTCAGATTCCAAATCAGCCAGGTGTCAATGGTTCCGAAACGAAGGTTTCCCGCCTCTGAAGCCGACCTTGCACCAGGCACGTTTTCCAAAATCCAATGGAGCTTTGTTCCGGAAAAATAGGCGTCTGCAACCAGGCCCGTCGCGTGGCGGATGTGCGCTTCCAATCCCTCAGCCTTTAACCTGTCACAAACAGGAGCGGTTCTTCTGTCTTGCCAAACGATGGCATTGCACAAGGGCTTGCCTGTGTTTTTGTCCCAAATTACGGTTGTCTCCCGTTGATTGGTGATGCCGATTGCGGCGACTTCACTGGCTTGGATTCCACTTTTTTCCATTGCCAACCGCATCACCTCAACCTGTTTTTCCAAAATCTCGGAGGCGTCATGTTCTACCCAGCCCGATTGCGGGTAGAATTGGGTGAACTCTTGTTGGGCCACTGCGACCACTTGTGCTTGTCGATCGAAAATCAGGGCCCTGCAACTTGTGGTCCCTTGGTCAATGGCAAGTATGTAAGGTTTCATGGGCGAGGGTGCAGAAATCAACTCGGGTGATGCCTTCGAAATTAGGGTAATTTTGGTAAATTGGATGATACTACCACCATCCACGTCTTGGCTATGTTGACAGAATCCATCCATCCTCTCAACGGAGAAAAAGTATTCGTTCGTCTTTGGAAACCCCAAAACACGATGGCCACCGTCATCCAAGTGCATGGGTTGGGTGAACACGGTGGAAGATACCAACCTGTCGCCGAGCACATGGTCGGGCATGGAATTGCTTTTTTGGGATATGACCATGCGGGACACGGGAAAAGCAGTGGGGCGAGGGGTCATATTCCTTCCTATGAACACCTGCTCGACGAGGTGGATTTGGCCATCAATTTGGCGGAGGAGATGCATCCTGGACTTCCCCTGTTCCTTTACGGGCATAGTTGGGGCGGAAATATTGCTCTCAATCATTTGTTGAGGCGTAAACCCAAGCTTACCGGTGCCATCATCACAGGTCCATGGCTGAAATTGCCTTCTGAACCTCCTGCATTCAAAGTATTATTGGGGAACATGATGCGTAAAATGTGGCCTTCATTCTCCCAAGACACCAATTTGGACCACCGGATGCTCACCCACGACCAAGCCATGAATGCCGCCTATAAAGCGGACCCCCTGGTCCACAGCAAAATATCTGCTCTAAACTATTTCAGTTCGGCGGATGCTGCGCAATATGCCTTGCAAAACGCCGGTAATTTGGATTTGCCCACTCTCCTCATGCATGGGAAAGACGACGCCATTACATCTTGCAAGGGAAGCCAGGAATTTGCCCAAAAAGCCAAGCAGGTAAGGTTTTTGGAATGGGAAGGACTGTACCATGAAATTCACAACGAGCCCGAGGCAAAGGAAAAAGTTTGGGGCCACATATCGGATTTCATTTCAGAAAAAATCTAAATAATCAATTGAAGTCAATTAGTTTAATGAATTGATTTTCAATAATCATCAATGAATAAACGCCTCCTCGCGGGTTCCTTTCTGTGTGAACAAGGACAAATCAAATCCTACAAACAATTCATGAGCAGCGCCACCCAGACTGCGGGTTTGGCCAATCGGATAATCGTAAGAGTAGCCCAGCCTGAGACCTTGGTCCACATACAGTTCCGTTTGGAATGCCACTGCCTGTCCGGGGCGCCAAGAAGCAGCCACGGAAACTGATCTATAAAACCAAAAACCTGCATTGAGGTCCAAAGAGGTTGGAGCCCCCTTAACCACCCTTAACATTGCATTGGGCCTGAAAAAAACATGGTTTCCCAACGGCAAAGAGAGTCCTGCCATGAAATAATGGTGCCACCGGCTTTGAGCGGTCAGCTCCTCGTAGTAAGTGTCATACAATTTGTGAGGCAACAAATCGGGAATGGACGCTCCAAAGTAAAACCTCGGATGTTGCAAATACAATCCGGTCCCTGCCACGGCCATCCATTTGCTGAAATCACCCAACGTCGACTCAAATGCAGGGTCACCATTGTCCCAAACATCGATTTCCGTGGTCCTCAATCGGTAATTGGCCAAACCGAGTCGCAATCCCATGGCAAGGTGTGCTTTCCCGATGGGAATCCGGTAAGCGTAGTTTCCAGCGCACGACACCCTGGAGCTGTACATATTGCGGTCACTGACGACTGTCGCACCCAAGCCGTTGCGTCCATCGGAAGTGGGCAGGTGTAACGAAAACGCTTCTTGTTGGGGCGCACCTTCAAATCCGACCCACTGCCTTCTCCCGCCCCCCATGAATGACAACTGCCCCCTACTTCCGGCATAAGCGGGATTGTAGACCAGTTTGTTTTGGAAACTCATGCTGAGCAAGGGCTCTTGCTGTGACCAAGCCGACGGAATCCATGCCAAAAGGCCCACCAAAATCCAAACCTTTTTCATCGATGTATCACCACGCCTCCTTTTCGTGCTATGACGCCACCTTCCACCCGGATCACGTAGTAATAGACACCATCGGGAAGGGGTTTTCCAGTTGGACCTATTCCTCTCCAATCGTTGAGGTAACGCTCACTCTCATACACCACATCGCCCCATGCATTCATGACCAACAACGACAATTCGGTGTACTCCTCTGCCCCCTCGATGAAAAACACCTCATTCAAGCCATCTCCATTGGGCGAGAAACCCTCCGAGACAAAGCTTCCAACTTCTTTGGCAGCAACCCGAAAAGTGTCGGAAATGGCCACGCATCCGTATCCGTTGGTGATTTGAACATGGTAAATGCCCGGTTCCGGATTGACCAAGGTCCTTCCCTTTTCCGGCAACAACAATCCATCTACCCACCACGTATAGGTGAAGCCGAAACTGGATTGAATTCCATTGATGGCCAATTTGATGGTTGGTGTTTCCGGATCAGGCGCAACACCCACCACAATCGTGTCCGAAATTCCTTTGCAACCAATCGAGTCGGTCAATTCAACCCAAAAGGAACCAGGATTGTACACGATTTGGATTTGATTGGTGTCTTCGTTGGCCCACAAATAGTTGGTCCATTCCGGGCCTGCATCCAAAATGAGATTATCGCCTTGGCACAACAAGGTATCCGTACCTAAAGAAACAAAGGGGATGTTTTGGCGATAAACTACTGCCGTGTCGGAGGATGTGCATCCGTCATAGTCAATCACCGTGACAGTAAGTTGTCCGGGCTCTGTGACCAAAAGGTTGTAGCGTGTAGACCCATCTTGCCATTCGTAGGAATTGAAATTGTTGAATGCCTCAACGTTCAAGGTATCCCCTGTGCAGAAAAAATATTCTGGGCTCAGATTGGCATCAGGAATCGTGCCGTTGGGAAGCACATAAAAGGCACTTCCTAAACACAAGTCCGCATCCGAAACCGTAACGGAAAAATACCCGCCTTGTGTTACCGTGATGCTGCTGCTTGTACCTCCATTTGACCAGGCATATGAGAGGTATCCGGAAGGGGCCGTCAAAGTGGTTGGAATACCGGAGCAAACAGCCGGAAAATCAGCGCCCAACAAAATTTCAACCGAGCAACTGTCACCTTCCACGTACACTGCCATGGCTTTGGCAATGGGCTCGGTCCAAGTCTGGCCACCATCTTTGCTTCCCAACATGAACGATTGACTGGAGCCTAAATAGGAAGAAATACCGACTGAGGAAAAGCCGGTAGCACCCAGATTTTGGTACCCATCCAATGCAACCCAAAACGTGTCGCCCGGTGAGAGGGCCGCACCCGTGATGGTATCGTATACCCAAGCTCCAGCAGCAGTGGGTGAAACCAATGCCGATTGAAAAACCACATAGTTCAGGTCAGGGTGCCCGTTAGGAGAATGCCCATAAATCGTGAGTTGAACCTGTCCACCTGCAGAATCGGCACGTAACCACGCTCCCACTTTACTCAATCTGCCCACACCTGCGACAAAACTCTGGGCAAGAAAATCGTATTCCCCTTGTGCTCCAACATCTGAAAACACTGAATCTGCAGGCAAAAACTCATCCACTGTCTGAGCTTTCAAGGGGACGAATTGAACCCAAAGGCAAGCCAAACAAACACCCAAAAGCAAATGGCGATATGGAAGAAAACTTGTCATTTCTTGGCTTTTTCGCTCTCAGGTACGGCAGGAAAGGGGGGCTCCTCGATGAAGCCTAACTGCTTGGAACGGACAATCCGAAACAAGCCATAAATCACAAAAGGCAGACTCAAAAGCTGACCCATGTTGAGTGGCAACCCTAGTGAGAAGGCCTCTTGGTCGATTTTCAGGAATTCAATCAGGAACCTGGATCCGAAAACCAACACCAAAAACAGACCAAAAAATAGTCCTCGGGGTATTTTCCCATGATAGGAACGGTACAATAACCAAAGGAGTATGAAGATCAAGGTGTAAACAAAAGCTTCATACATCATCCCTGGATGGCGGGCAGTGAGCAGAATTTCCGACTGTTTTTCAAAAATCGAATAACGCACCGATTTGGCTCCGGGTGGCAAAATCAGCAAAGTATCAAACTCAGCTCTTCCATCAGCGGTACCAATCGTGCCTCTGCTGACCAGTTCAAGGCCACCTTCATCGACCTGCCGAACGAACAACAAAGGAAGTGTGGACCCTGGATTCAGTCCTGAAAAAGACATGTTCATCCTGCATTTACCGCCTTCCATTCTACCCGAGACACGAACCTGACTTCGTTGGAATTCGTGATTGGCCAAAACTAAGGGAGCTCCCGAGGAATCGTTTTGGATGAGCGTGTCCACCACGGCGACGCCTCTTGCCACTGCCAAATAGTTCTTAGGTTCCTTGCCCGCGTTCACATCCACCCAAGAATAAGCAGGCAATGAGCCTTTTTCGTCACCAGGCTCCTGAAATTGACTGTAAAATTCTTGGTCCCAAGGCTTCAGCCGCGTCCTTTGGGCAGGACTTTTGACTTCCAGGATGTTTCCATCCTCGCGAATTCTGAAAACTGAAAAGTAAGGTGATCGGCTGTCCAATGGTGCGTATGTCAACTCAACGTCCTCCCCTTTCCATCTCGCACGGAACAAATCCGATTGGTCGGCCCTGGGAAATACCACCCCCATCGGGCTTTGGGTCCGGTCACCTAGAATCTCCGAATTCATGAGATTGCCTGTACGGATGAACAAACCACTCAGGGCAACCATGATAACAATGCGATCCAACACCCACCAAACGCTTCTTTTACTTACAAATCGGCTCCAAATGACCAAACCAGTGATGATGCCGATGGCTGCCCCATGGCTCGCCAAACCGCCTTTCCATACCATCATGATTTCCAACGGATGAGACAAATAATAGGCAGGATCGTAGAAAAAACAGTGCCCCAAACGTGCGCCTACCACGGTGCTGACGCCCATGTACAATGTCAGGCTGTCCAGGTAAAAAATATCAACTCCTTCATGTTTGAAAATCCTGGTCATCAGCCAATATCCGACGGCAAAGGAACTGGCAAACAGAAGGCCATACCAGGAGAAAAACCCAAAAAAGGTAGGATCAACGTCCCAATAAAGGTAAAGCAAAGGAAGCATCAGCACGAAATTAGGAAATCTTCAGCTTCCACCGCGCTTATCAAACTACCAAGCCTGCAATTACACATCAACATTCCTCGAAATAATTCAGGTCCTTGCTGAAGGTCTCATCTACCGACCAAGTGGCCCAAAATGCCAACCCGATGCAAACAGCACCCACAATCGCGGCACTTTGAAGGTTGCCCACCGAACCTGCCAAGGCAGAGAAACCCAACGTGATGGGCGTCACACTGCCTCGGACGAAATTGGGAACCGTGGTGGTGACGGTGCTCCGGATGTTGGTGCCGAATTGCTCGGAAGCAATCGTGACGAAAATGGCCCAGTAGCCACTCGCGGCCCCCATGAGGAAACACAAAACATAATACCCTGAGACGGACACCCCTTGCGAAAAAAACAAAAACACTGCAACCAATGCCGAACTCAAGACCAGGTACAAATACACGACCGTTTTTCGGCTTTTGAGGACCTGACTCAACAATCCGCTCAGCAAATCACCTACGCTCAATCCGATGTAGGCATACATCACCGCCTTCCCATTCGTGATCAAAGCATTTCCAGCGGTGTCCACCAAACCCAACTCCTTGGCAAAAACTTCCTGACTCAGGGCAATCAAGCAACCGATCATGTACCAAATGGGCACACCGATGAGGATGCAGCTCAAATACTTGTAAAAGCGTTGCCTGTCGCGGAAAAGCATCAGAATATCCCCTTTCTGAACCGACTTGGACTTCATGTCCTTGAACATGCCTGACTCCAACGTGCCCGCACGCATCAGCAACAGCATCAATCCCAACACGCCGCCTACCACATAAACCATTTGCCAATTTTGAAACGGATAACCACTCAGGTCCGCTATCCAGGCGGCCAAAGCTTGCCCTTTGCTCCCTACCACCGCAGCCAACACCGCACCCAATGCTCCAAACGTCACAATCACCATCGTGCCATATCCTCTTTTGTCTTTGTGCATGGTCTCGGCAATCAACGTGATGCCCGCTCCCAATTCCCCGGCCAACCCGATGCCAGCAATAACCCTCACCACCGCATAGGTCGGAATGTCCATCGTGAAGGCATTCACCACATTGGCCACGGAATACAGCAGAATCGAACCGAACAACACCGACTTGCGTCCTTGCTTATCGCCCCAAATACCCCACAACAACCCGCCCAACAACATGCCTGTCATTTGCATATTGAACAGGAAAATGCCCGTGTCCTTCACCTCTGCGGCCGTCCAACCCATGTTCCGGACCTGATTGATGTACTCCAGGCTTTCCTTTTTCACCACGTTGAACAGCACCAAGTCATAGATATCCACGAAGTAGCCCAAGGAAGCCACCACGATGAGCAACCATTGCCCCCTCATAGAGGCTTGTTGTGTTTGATTCAATTCCGACGTCATCCTGTGCAAATCCGTTAAGTCCCAAAAATAGAAAAACCTGACCCACTTCCAAGAATCTGAATGGTTCGGGCATGTCCCCTGAAGCCTCAGGGGCCGCTCCCTTCCGGGGTCGTCGACCATGCTCCTCCGTGCCCACACCAGTCGGCACCCAACCCTGCAGGCAGCTCATGCACCCCACCCCTTGCTTTTCCTTCTTCAGCCGTTTACCTTGCAGCTCCCAAATTTCCATTACATGAAAAAACACATCCTGACCTGTCTGATGCTCGCAACGGCGTTTGTCTCGGCCATAAAAGCCCAAACCCTCCTGAGCCCCGAACTATTGTGGAAAATCACCCGCATCAGCGACGAACGCGTGAGCCCGGATGGCACCACCATCCTGTTTGGAGCCACAGACTACGTCCTGTCCGAAAACAAAGGCTACCGCGACCTTTACCTCGTGCGTATGCCCACCCCCAATCCCAAAGGCAAGGAAGTGGTGAAAAGCGGAGCCGTGCAACGCATCACACAAACACCTGAAAACGAACAAAACGCCCGATGGAGACCCGATGGAAAGAAAATCGGCTACCTTTCCTCCAAAAGCGGCTCCATGCAACTGTGGGAAATGAATCCCGACGGAAGCGGTGCCACCCAACGCAGCAACATCGAAGGGGGCATCTCCAATTTCGACTACGCGCCCGACGGACGGCATTTTTCTTTTTCACAAGACGTGAAACTGGACAATACGGTGCAGGACCTCTATCCTGATTTGCCGAAAGCCAATGCACGCATCATCGACGACCTCATGTACCGCCATTGGAGCGATTGGCACGATTTCGCCTACAGCCACGTGTTTTTCGCCAAACTTGATACGGGTATTTCCACCCAAGCCACCGACATCATGACGGGCGAGCGATTCGACAGCCCGTTGAACCCTCACGGCGGGGGCGAACACATCGCTTGGACCCACGACGGGAAGCAAATTGCCTATACCTGCAAAAAACTGAATGGCAAGGAATACGCCCTCAGCACCAATTCAGACATCTATTTGTACGACATCGCTACCGGGAAGACTCAAAACCTCACCCAGGGCATGATGGGCTACGATGTGGAGCCTGCCTTTTCACCCGATGGCAAACACATGGCTTGGTTGAGCATGGAGCGGGATGGATTCGAAGCAGATCGGAACCGGATTTTCATCCTTGAATTGGCTTCTGGCAAAAAAACCGAGCTCACCAAAGGTTTTGACCAAAGTGCAGCCCACCTGAACTGGAGCAAAGACGGAAGCACCTTGTATTTCATTTCCGGCGTTCGTGGCACTGAGCAGGTGTACGCTGTGGATGCCAAAACCGCCAAAATCACACGTCTATCGGAGGGCACCCACAACTATAATTCGATTGTCCAAGCCGGCGACATGTTGGTAGGCACTCAATGCTCCATGTCCTATCCGGTTGAACTATGGACTTTGGACCCACGCACAGGTCGCCAAGCTCCGCTCACGAGGATGAATGAAGGCACCCTCAAAGATGTCCAATGGGGAGATGTCAAAGAAAGAATCGTGAAAACGACAGATGGCAAAGACATGTTGGCCTGGGTGATTTATCCGCCCAATTTTGATCCTTCCAAGAAATACCCTGCTCTTCTCTACTGTCAGGGAGGCCCCCAAAGTCAGGTGAGCCAGTTTTTCAGCTACCGTTGGAATTTCCAACTCATGGCAGCCAACGGATACATCGTCATTGCTCCCAACCGTCGCGGCTTACCGGGCTTCGGCCAGGCATGGAATGATGCCATCTCTGGTGATTGGGGAGGTCAACCCATGAAAGACTACCTGTCCGCAGTCGACGACCTCACGAAAGAATCCTATGTGGACAAAGACAAGCTCGGTTGCGTGGGTGCGAGCTACGGCGGTTATTCTGTCTACATGTTGGCCGGCATGCACCAAAAACGCTTCAAGACTTTCATTTCCCATTGCGGATTGTTTAATCTGGAAAGTTGGTACCCCAGCACGGAGGAGATGTTTTTTGCCAAATGGGACATGAAAGGCGGCTATTGGGAAAAGCCACAGCCCAAATCTTATGCTCAATTTTCACCCCATAACCTCGTGGGCAATTGGGACACCCCGATGCTGGTCATCCATGGTGAAAAGGACTTCCGTGTACCCGTGAGCGAGGGCATGCAGGCTTTCGGTGCTGCCCAACTTCAAGGCATTCCGAGCCGTTTCCTGTATTTTCCGGAGGAAGGGCACTGGGTGCTAGGTGCTCAAAACGGCATCCTATGGCATCGGGTATTTTTCGATTGGCTTGGCAGAAGCCTTAAATGATTGGCTTGGCAGAAGCCTTAAATGAGTCGAATAACAAACACAATGAAAAAGCCTTCCATGCCATCCTTGGAAGGCTTTTTTTATTCTAACAACGAAGAATACTATCGGAACATGGCCTTGATGCTGCCCCACGTCCGTTGAACCGATGTCGGATTGTGCAGAATGTTGGTGTAATAGGTGAACACCGCACCGTTTTGATAGACCTGAAGGCGATACGTGATGTTTTTCACCTCATCCTTGAAAATCGTGTAATCCAAATATTGATACCGGAAACTTCCGACAGGCGGGATATGCGTCAAAAACGTGAAATCCCCTTCGTTTCCAATCTTGCGCCAGAGCTTGAAATTGGTGATTCCCGTTTCTTGGGGTACTTCAAATGAAACAAGCACATCCGTGCCATCAGGAGAGGCATTGAAGTAAGACAACGTGAGGGATTGGGCCCATACACCACTGCAGCTCAACCAAGCTGTCAGAACGAATAATCCAGTGAAAATGACCTTCTTCATACTTCAAATACAAAACTAAATCTTTATTCCCTCCGAACAAATCCTGAAAATCCACAATCACGCCAACTGTGGGGTTTAAAATGTAAAAAAAGTTTGCTTTGTCGGGTCAGTCGCTTAAATTTGTATCCTTATTTGAAACAGGCAATTATTAGCACAAGCGAATACAATGAAAGCTGATATCCATCCGGACTACCGTTACGTCGTTTTCAAGGACATTTCAACGGATTACGCATTCTTGACAAAGTCCACCATCCAGACCCGCGACACCATCCAATGGGAAGACGGCAACTCCTACCCGGTTGTGAAGTTGGAGATTTCCAGTGCTTCGCACCCTTTCTACACGGGTAAACAAAAATTGGTGGACACCGCAGGTCGTGTCGACCGCTTCTACTCCCGTTACGGAAGCAAAAAATAAGGCAAAGGCTTGGCCTTTCCATCCCAACAAAAGAGCAGGCCTTAACGTCTGCTCTTTTTTTTAACCCAATTTTCAAATTCATGGATTTTGTCCTTTTCGACGACGACAGCCATCTGGACCTCCTGCCCCTGACTTTCACCAGGCCAATCGCCCATTTGAGGGTGGGAGCCTTGACCTTGGCAGAAAAATGGGCACACCACCTCAAGGCAATCCCCCAGATCCATGCTTGGGGCCATTTGAATCCTCATTTCCGTCGACCCCATACCGAGCATCGGAGCCTTTTCCTCAATGCCAAGTTCATTCCGTCTCAAGGCTGGATTTCAGCTATACTTGACCTCTGTCAACCGGGCACCTTGCTCATCTCCCCATCTTTGGAAGTAGTGGCCTTCCAAACCAAGGCAGGACAGGAGCTTCAAGAAGCCAACTTAGATCTTGTCAATTTGAGGAAATTGGGTCTCAAGGAATTGACCTTCACCGATGAGATTGTGCCCGCCATACGGTTTCCCTGGGACATCTTTTTGCAGAACCGACAACAAATCATCGAAGATTTCGAATTGATCAAGGTCTCCCGGCAGCGGGAGGAAGTCCATGACAAATACACCGCCATTTACGGCAAAGACAACATTTGGGTGGAGCCCGGAGTCAAAATCAGGGCGGCAATTTTGAACGCGGAAGATGGCCCCATTTACATCGGTCAAGGAGCGGAAATCCAAGAGGGCGCGATTTTGCACGGAGCACATGCCATTTGTCCCAAGGCCACCATCAACATGGGAGCCAAACTGAGGGGGGATTCCACCATCGGGCCTTTCTCCAAGGTCGGAGGGGAAATCGCCAACAGCGTTGTGATGGGATACAGCAACAAAGGACATGACGGATACCTAGGCAATTCGGTGTTGGGTCATTGGTGCAACCTGGGAGCCGACACCAACACCTCCAACCTCAAGAACAACTATGCAGAAGTCAGGGTCTGGAACTACCGGAAACAATCTTTTGTGAAAACCGGCCAAATGTTTTGCGGACTGATCATGGGAGACCACAGCAAATGCGGCATCAACACCATGTTCAATACCGGCACAGTGGTCGGTGTTTCCGCCAATATTTTCGGAGATGGCTATCCCCGTAACTTCATCCCAAGTTTCGCTTGGGGTGGCGCAGCCGGATTTTCAACCTTCGGACTAAACAAAGCATTTGAAGTCGCCGAGGCCGTCATGAAGCGCCGAAACCTGCCTTTAGATGAGAAGGAAAAAGCCATCTTGACCGAAGTGTTCAAACAAACTGCAATTTTCAGAAATTGGGAGCGCGAAAACACCACAAACCATGATTGAAAGAATCAAAACATTCAATAGGCCTAAAATCGCAGCTGGCAATTGGAAAATGAATCTGGATTTGTCTGGATCTGTTGAGTTGGCCGAATCTCTGGCGACAGGATTCAGTCCCGAAACGCAGAAGCCGGTCAGCATGATATTGGCTGTTCCCTACCCTTTTCTCTCCGCCACAAAATCGGCCATCCAGAACAATCCCAACGTCCATTTGGCAGCTCAAAACCTTCACCATGAAGATAAAGGAGCCTACACCGGCGAAGTCTCTGCCTCAATGTTGAAATCGGTAGGATGCACCCATGTTATCATTGGCCATTCGGAAAGGCGCCAATATTTTATGGAATCGGACGATTTGCTCCTAAAAAAATGCCAAAAGGCCCTCGAGCACGGCCTTACCCCCATCTATTGCATAGGTGAAACCCTTGATGAGCGGGAAAGTGGTTCGACCTTCGATGTGTTGAAAACACAAATGATGGAAGGACCCTTGCAATTGAATGCACAGGACTTTTCTAAACTCATTTTGGCATACGAGCCCGTTTGGGCAATCGGGACTGGACGCACCGCATCACCAGAACAAGCTCAAGAAGTCCATGCATTCGTCAGAAAGTTGGTTTTTGATGCCTTGGGTGAGCATGTTGCCTTGAGCTGCCCCATCCTTTACGGAGGCTCAGTCAATGCACAAAATGCTTACCTCCTTTTTGCTTGTCCGGACATAGACGGAGGACTCGTGGGAGGAGCATCCCTCAAGGCAGGAGAATTTTTGGAAATAGCTGGTTCTTTTTGGACCTGATCAGAAGTTGCGAATGGCCAAACCTCTGGAGTTCAGATAGGTGATGTCCAATTTGCCTTGGTAGCTGTTGAGAATTTCCTTCACCACTTCCAGGTTGCCACTGAAGTTGTAAACGAAAGGAAACTCGTAACGGCTCCTTGCAACTTCTTTTTCTTGCGTCTTACCCGTTTCGTGCAGGTAGAAATCATCGTAGTTGCCGGCAGGAAGATTGGTTGGCTGAGCCCCCGCCGCCTCCAATTCTTTCATGAATTTGAGGGCCAAGTCGCGCTGTTCTGGACGTGTGTAAGAACAAACTCCCCAAACACTGTTGGATGGAATGAGGTTCAAACGACCGTTGAATGTACGGAACAACATGGGGTCTTCCGGACCCAAAACCAGGTTGTAATAATTGGGGGTGATTTCAAGGTCGGCTTTGAATACCTGACGATTGATGGTGACCCTGATCGGATAATTGCCGGGTTTGAGGCTTGACAAATCGATGTTGGCCACAGCAGGGCCCATCTGGGCTTCGCAATTGGCGGGCACTCTTACATTTTTGAGTTTGATGAGCAAGGTGGTGCCTTGAATGTGTACCTCGTTTTCGATGAAAGTGCCTTTGCATTCATAGACGTCATTGGTGCTGATGCCCAACAAAAACTTACGCTCTCCCGTCACTGTTACAGGTGCAGACATGCGCAAAGTCACACCCGATTCGATTGGCTCGGATGTACCGCTTTGAGCAAATGCCCCTGAAAAGCCGCTCAGCATCAATAAAACAACCCAAAATGTTCTCATGACTAAAAATTGTTTATTAGGTTTTGTCAAATATAAGTGGTTTGCTTCAAAAAACGAAACTTATCCACAAACCTTTTCGTAAGGGGCGACCTAAAATACCAAATCACGGCCTCATCATCATCATTCGCCCCATTCCTTGACCGCCTCCTTGTTGTTTTTGAAAACCTAGGATGTTGTATCCTAACGACAACATGACGTAGCGGTTCACGGTTTGGAATGTTTCTTCCTGGACGAAATTCAAATCGCTGCTTCTGTTCACGCCCGTATTTTGGTTCAAAAGATCGAAAGCGAACAGCTTCACCTGCATCTTGTTTCCTTTCAACAAGTACCTGCTGATGTAGGCTTTCCAAAGCGCGACAGTCTGACCGGAAAAGGCCTCGCCACCGTATAGGTTGTAACTGAAATTGCTCCCCAAAACCCATTTCGGGGTGATGTCCCAGGTGAGGTCCGCATAAATTTCCTGATTGAAAAACTGTTGTTCGGGCACCGAATTGTCGGCATATCGGGTCAGGCTGTAGGTGAATTTATATCCCGCTCGTACATCCCATTTATCCTTTTTCCTGTTTTCCAGGGAGAAATCACCCGACTGTGTCAATCTTCCGATGTTTCCCAAAGTCTGGTTGACGAAAACCAAGCCACGGTTATACCCGCTCCTCGCATTCAGGTTGAATTTCATTCCCAACGGCTTGATGGGAGCACCAAAACCGGCAAACGCATTGAGATTGATGTCCCGATCCACATTCACAGGGCGGATGGTCTGAACCAAATTGCTGTCAATCAACACCGAATTGGTGATTTTATTGTGCGTGTAGCTGCCCGACAGGTTGGCGAAAATGGAAGTAAAAGAAAACGGGCTGAAAGAGAAAAAGCCCAATCTGGCATTGTGAACGTATTGCGCTTTAAGGTCAGGATTTCCTACGCTGACGCGGGTCGGATCACTGTTGTCTACGATGGGGGAAAGCTGTGCTATGGTGGGTTCGCTTACATTCGTGTTGTAATTGAACTCGATTCGACGACTTTGTGCGATTTGATAACGATACCTGATTCTGGGAAGCGGATTGATGAATTGTTTCCGAATGGTAGTGTCGTTCAACAACAGGTTTCCTCTGAGTGCCGAGATTTCGCCTTTCATGCCCAAAGTAAGACTAGATTTGACTCCACTTCTTTGTAGGCTGATTCCCGCCACGTCTGTCACGTAGAAATTTTCAAACCGATTGCTGAGCAGATTATTGAGCTGAAGGGTTCCGGTTTCGTCAATGTCGAAAATATCCCTGATGCTGAGGTTTTTCTGATAGGCATGACTGTAGCTTCCTTCCATGAAGAAACGCTTTCCAATGGGCTCAGTGTAGGAAATCTCGCCTGAGTATTTCAATTGTCCGCCCTCGTTTTCCTGGTGTTGGTTTACGGTATCCACCCGAATCAAGGTACCTCCTGCCGGATTGTAGAAAAAGTTCAGGCTTTCCAAATCGCCTAGGCCATCGCTCAACCCAGTTGTGGACTTCAAATTTGCACCCAACGACCTCCCTGCTTTTTTGAACCTATGCTTCAGTTGAAACTCTCCATCTCCATTGAAATTCAAGGCATTGCTTTCAAAATTGGCAATTGCTTGATTGGTTTTGAATTGATTCGAATTCAGGTTTTGGCGGTCATCCTGTGTGGTATTCGTACCAGTTTGGAGTAGTCCTGTGGCTTTGATGGTAAGCGTGGTGGAACTGTCCAAATCCTGGTCAAGCCTGAGATTCAATCGGTGGTTGCCACTGCCTACGTTTTGAAGGTTGGATTCGGTCGTAGAAAAGGTGCCCGCTTCCAGGAAAGTGGTTTTCACGAGATTACGTTCTACATCATTGTCTAAACCTGAGTAAAAATAGCTGACATTCAACCTGGTTTTCTTAGAAGGGGTGAAATTGAAATTAAGACCTGCGGCAGCGGAGGTTACATTTCCATTGTTGAGGTTTGTGCTGGTCGGGATGTTGTTGTTTCCCCCACCCCCTTGTCCTTGGCCCATGGTGCGCATGGCATTGCCCATACCTCCGATGAAATCCACATAATCCTGAACGTCAAACCCTTGCTCATTGACATTGTTGAGCATTCCCAATGCGGATATTTGTGTGGTTTTTTGAAACCGGTTCAGTGAAAACCTTCCCTTGTAGCGCAAAGGATCGAAGTTCTCGTCTGCACCTCCACCGGCCTCTGCATTGCCAAACACCCCTTGACGGTAATCCTCTTTGAGTTTGAGGTTGATGGTCCGCATCCTTTCCCCGTCATCGACACCGGTAAATTCGGCCATGTCGCTTTGTTTGTCGAACACCTGAACTTTGTCAACGGCTTTGGCAGGCAAGTTTCGTGTGGCAGTTTTGGGGTCCTGTCCGAAAAACTCCTTCCCGTCAACCAATACTTTTTGGACCTTTTCACCTTGGGCGGTTAAATTGCCTTCTGCATCGACCTCAATGCCTGGCATCCGCTTCAAAAGGTCTTCCACTTTGGCATCCGCTTGGGTCTTGAAGGCATTGGCATTGTATTCAACCGTGTCTTTTTTGAAAACAATCGGAATAATATCCGCTTCAATCACCACGCCATTCATTTCAATGGTCTTCTCGCTCATGTTGATGCGACCTAAATCCTTCTCCAACCCATCTGAAGGGGTCAAATCCACCTTCATCATGAAATTCTGGTATCCCAAATAGGACATTTGGAGCAGATAATTTCCGTCCGCGATTCCTTGCATCCTGAACTTCCCCTCCGCATCGGTTAAGGCAAATTTCACCATGGAAGAGTCCGAAGCCCTCGTTAGGACCACTGTGGTGCCCGGCAGGGATTGCCCTGAACTGTCTACGATGACGCCCTTGACCAAGTGGTTTTGTCCGTTCAAACGGGACGCTACCGACATCAACAAAATTGAAAAAAACAGGATGGGAAGGGCACGGGCCATGATTGAATTCATTTTTTACTTATCAATGTCCACCACCACGCATCCAAGGACCGCCACCGCCGTTTTGCTGCATTTCCTTCATTTTTTCACGGACAATACTGCGGTATTCTTCACGCGTCACCGACTTTCCTTTATCTGGTTTCATCAGGGGTTCGTCGGATGAAAGCGGTCTCAAGTCCACTTTTTCTGCTTTGATATTGAATCTGGCATTTGCCATGTTGGCCTCCAGCACCAAACCGGGAAGCCCCCCAATACTCCTTGGGCCTGAGGAAACCGGGATAGACATCGTGAACCATACCTCATGTGTACCGTTGGAGTCCACTGCTGTTGCCTTCATGCACGGATAACCTGCTATTTCCTTTTGTTCCATGGATATCTTCCATGTCCGGGCTTCTTCGCCAGCAATCAGGAACTTTTTACCCATGAAATCAGCATACTCTACCAATTCGCCTGAATTGAAATTCCGATAAACCTCATTTTCTTGACGCATCATCATTTTCCATCGGGCAGATGGGTCATCAGGAGATGTTACCTCCAAGTCCTGAGGGTCCTGCACATAAAGCGATGCCGTGTCGCACACCCTCAAATGCTTTTTGAAGCTAGGGGGATTTTGGAACATCGTCATCATCTGCTGGTACCTAGGATCAGAAAGTCTGGAGGAATCCACCTTGAAAACCATGGTTTCAACATAATGAACCACCCCTTGCACTTGCTGGGAAAATCCAAGGGCGGCAAATAACATCCAGCCTAGGAATACCAAAGAGATTTTACCAATTGGTTGAAAGGAATTATTGGTTTTTGGGTTCATCTTAATCCTTGACATGGTTACGAAACTACGATTTGTTGGTCAAACCTATCTCAAGACACGCAGAAATTAAGGATGAATCGAAGTTTGGGTTGAAAAAAAGGACCCTGAAATCCAAGACCATACCCTTCAAGATTGGAGCATTCAGTGTATCCCCGCCAATAAGAAGGTAGCCGCTCGAATTTGATTTTGGTCATTCGTTTGAAAAGCCCTAATATTGGAGCCGCAAAATTTAAGTCATCAACCGATTTAAAAGTGAATAGTTTAATCTACGCAGTACCCGGAGCAGCCTTGGTGGGCCTCCTTTTCATCTACATCCGCGCAGCTTGGATCAACAAGCAAGACGAAGGCGATCCTCGAATGAAAGAAATCGCAGGCTACATCGCGCAAGGTGCCATGGCTTTCTTAAAAGCCGAGTACAAATTGTTGGCCGTTTATGTGTTGCTCGCTGCTATTTTGTTGGGCGTTGCATCGCAATTTGGAACATCTACCAATCCGCACGCTGTCAAAGATCCTCTGATTGTCCTTTCCTTTGTGTTGGGCTCCACCCTTTCGGCTTTGGCAGGTTTCTTGGGGATGCGCATCGCTACCAAATCCAACGTCCGCACGGCACAAGCTGCCCGCACCAGCCTCAGCAAAGCCCTCGACATCTCTTTCGCAGGTGGTGCTGTCATGGGCATCGGGGTCGTGGCCTTGGCCTTGTTGGGCCTCTCAGGCCTTTACCTGCTGCTCAACTACCTCTACGTTGGTGATGTGAATGCCGTGTCCAAGGAAGAAGTATTCAAAGTGCTGGGCGTTTTGACTGGTTTCTCGCTGGGTGCAGAAAGCATTGCCCTTTTTGCACGTGTCGGCGGCGGTATTTACACCAAAGCAGCCGACGTGGGCGCTGACCTTGTCGGAAAAGTCGAAGCCGGCATTCCGGAAGACGATCCTCGTAACCCTGCCGTGATTGCAGACAACGTAGGTGACAACGTGGGCGACGTTGCTGGAATGGGTGCAGACCTTTTCGGTTCTTATGTCTCAACCGTGGTGGGATCCATGGTGTTGGGAGCTGCAGTTGTGGGCAACAGTGATAGCTTCGGTGGCATTTCCGCAGTTGTCCTTCCCTTGATCATCGCAGCAGCCGGAATTTTGTTCTCCATTGCCGGTACTTTCCTTGTGAAAGTAAAAGAAGGTGGAAATCCCCAAACCGCCTTGAACATCGGAAACTTTGGGTCTGTCATCATGACTGCCATCGCTTCCTTTTTCATCATCAAATACATGCTTCCCGCGGACCTGATTGAAACCTCCGGCCACGGCTTAACCGAAGTCAAGACTGGATTCACCTCCATGCACGTTTTCGGCGCAACCGTCATCGGTCTTGTCGTGGGCACCTTGATTTCAATCGTGACGGAATACTACACAGCCATGGGCCGTGGACCGGTAAATTCCATCATCCGTCAGTCTTCGACTGGCGCTGCCACCAACATCATCGCCGGTCTCGGTCAGGGCATGATGTCTACTGCCCTTCCCGTATTGATATTGGTTGCAGGTATCATCGGGAGCTATGAAATCGCGGGCTTGTACGGCATCGCCATGGCTGCTTCGGGGATGAT
>Ga0209972_10001241_pt1 | contig 22642 bp, 17 predicted proteins | sample NOAtaG_7_FD_187302 | JGI IMG/M metagenome (GOLD analysis project Ga0209972, IMG submission 187302) | Freshwater lake microbial communities from Lake Erie, under a cyanobacterial bloom - NOAA_Erie_Diel1S_2200h metaG (SPAdes) (version 2) | ecosystem: Environmental > Aquatic > Freshwater > Lake ... | reverse complement strand
TCCTATGCTCCTTTTTCTTCAAAAAACAGCATACGCCTCTTTTTTACTCAAATTCAATCTCTGTATACTTTCTTGCTACTTTTGTCAGTCAATCAGGGTTTGACGTGGTAATTTTGATTCTCAATTGTCAACTCAATTTCATTGTTACTGGGATAATCCCACCCCAGTTCATCGACAAATAATGATGTAAAATCGAAGTCGTATAGGTAATTAAGCATACTTACTCACTAATACCTAACGAACAGATAAGCTGCGGTTCTTGCTGTTCCACTTCCTCTTTAGTTAAACATAGCTTATTGCCATCTCTATATAACTCAAGTACAACATCAACTAAGCGGCGATCGCTAGTTAGCCTACTATTGAGCATAGAGTTTAGCCGCCTTTTCGCAGCTTCCCGTAGTGGGTTATGGTAAATTTCATCGATCGCCCTTTGTAACTCCACCACCTCAAACTCATTCAGATCCATTTCATGATTTTGCAGATACTCTTTGATAAGCTCGTAAGTGCGTAACCTAGCACCTCTAGCACCTCCCAACTGTCCTCCAGAATTTTGTTCCTCTTCAATGACTATTTGTGCTGCTTTTTTCACTAATTCATGATGATCGGGATGATCTAGAATTGCCTCCGTATTGGCATCACAAGCGATAGCTCGAAAAATATTCGTCTGTGAATGATCTATTAATTCTCCCTCATAATTTACCTTTACTAAAGTATTAGTGTTTTCACCAGTTTGGATGAGAGCAACAATCCCTGCATTTCTATCGCTATCAGTCTCTAGACTTGAATAAGCACAATTAGGTAGCTCTTTGATCTTCCTTCGTAAAGATGGATTATTTTCAGTTGCATTTTTCCACACTTGATAAGCCTCAGAAGTTAGATCAACATCATTAACTTCCTCTTCATCAAGGATGCCAGATTTTTCATGGTACAGATTTTCTAAAACTTCTCTATCTTCCTGTTCTTCTTCCAAAAGTACTTCATCTTCAAAGAAATTCTCGTCTGTGCCAATAACACTTCGATTTTCCTGCAATCTTTTTCGTAGCCGCCCGCGTAAATTGATAATCTGTTCTACGCCATCTGCTGGTAAAAATGAATAACACAAAACCCTTTCTGACTCTTGACCAATGCGATCAACTCGTCCTGCCCTCTGAATTAGGCGAACAATTGCCCAAGGTAGATCGTAATTAACAACTATTCGGCAATCTTGTAAATTCTGACCCTCGCTTAATATGTCGGTACTGACTAGAATCCTTAATTCTGAAGTAACAGTTTTATTATTGCTTCTTGGACTAAACTGCCAAGCTAAATCCGTAGGATCGGCAGTCCCCCCAGTCACAGCAGCACTTCTAACTAATCCTCTAGCCTGAATTTGCTGAATCAAAAAATTAACAGTATCAGCAAATTGAGAAAATATCAGGACTTTTTCAGTGCGATGTTTAACAGTAAGTAAGCGAAGCAGTTGCGCCAATTTTCGATCATCGGCTTCTCGCCAAACTGGGCATAAATTGAGAATCTCCTCTAACTCTTCAACATCTTCACGTAGATCGTTTGCTAATCTTGAATCAAATAGATCTGAGCGTATCCATTTAAATTTATTAGCAAATCTTGTTCTGTATTGCTGATAAATCCTAGCGCTAAGATTTCTATAGTTGAGATCATTGATCAAATTTTCGCCAATCTCTAGATCAGAATCTTCAATACTGGTATTCATACTTGCTGCATCCTGAGATCCCAATGGGATTTCAAGATTGTTGTCTAGCGCGTATAAGAACACATTGTTACGGTGAATATGTCGCTTTATAGACAAAATAAAAGCTTCACCAGAACTTTCTAAACGCTTAAAGAGATTAGTCCGACAAAATCCCTTTAAGCGTTTACCTGCTCTGGATAAGTCCTTGATAATTTCCTGTTCATCTGCATTTGGAGGAGGATTAGGAGAATCAGATATGTAATTGGCTAAACCATAGCGAGGCAAATTCAAACTGTTAATGATCTCTACGACTTGATCGGAATAAAGTCTTGCATAGGGATCAGTTGTTGGGCTGCCAATCTCGAAAGTACAGGTTTGGGGAATGCGCTCAGGAAAGTAAACCCGCCTACCCTCTGACATCAAATAGGCTCGACCATCTCTATCTATTTCAGCGTAATTCTCTTTAATAAACTTGCGGGTACGGCGCACCATATAAAGACGCATAAGCTCCTGCCAGTCCCTTGGGCTATAACTTTTACTAAAAGCTTCAAAGGATGTCACAGGACACTGATGCTTTTTCATAAACTCAATCTCACCACCTATTTCCTTAAGCAATTGCTCTGGACGTATGCCAACAAGATGATCTTCAGGAATAAATAAGCCCAATTGTGCTGATAGATCTAGAAAAGACTTGTTATAGGGAGTCGCTGATAGCAACATACACCTACTATCAGTTTCTAGGATAAACCTTCTTAGAGCCTTATACCTTTTGCCTTTTGGGTTGCGAAGATTCTGACTCTCATCAATAAGTATTAGTCGAAAACGAGGGGGGATCTCTTGCAGTGACTCTTCATTTACTTTACTCAAGGTCAAGATTTTTGCTGTCAACCCATAATCATCGATATAGCCTTGCCACATTTTTTCTAACTTTGGTGGACAAATAATCAAGGTGCTAATTCCTACATCATGCTGAAACATCCGAATTAACACCGCCCCAACACGAGTTTTCCCCAGTCCGACTACATCCCCAACCAAAACACCTCTGCGCTTTTGGATGTATTGTGCAGCAATCTGGACAGCAGATTTCTGAAAATCAAACAGCCTATCCTTTAGGTCATGGGGAATACGAAACTCAGATATACCTGCGATCGCATCTTGAGCAAGTTGATAGGCTACTTTCAGGTAAATGTGATACGGAGAAATAAACTCTGTCCTAGCCCAACTTGCTTCGATAATTTTTAAAATATCTTCAGAAATATCTACACACCAGCGATCGCCCCAGCGTTCTTGAAATTGGTGATCGTATTTCTCGTAAGCGATCGCCTCAAAGTTGTCCGACTCATCTTCGACCATCCCCATAAAAGTCAAATTGCTACCGAGAAATCCCCCAAGAGCCTTATATTCACTTTTTAGTAGGTAAAAGTTATAACGGATCGGCGCAGGTAAATAGAGCTTGACTACCAAACGTTTCAATTTAAGCTGCAAGCCTATTTGATATAAGCTCTTCTCATCATCAATGCTTGGCACACCTAACATTAGCTGATGCCTAAAGCTATCAAGAACTTGCTCTTTAAGTGTATGAGCCGTGCGATTATCTAAACGGCGATCGTTCACCTTGATTGCATATAAGGAACGCAATTCATCCTCTGGCGAAACACTTTTGCCAATCAGTAAATTACAAGGCGCAGCAAAGTTTTTATTTAAACAAACAAGCCAATCACTGACATTTTTCCAACCCCGTAAATTTAGTTGAGTTAGGCAAAAGTTCACGCTACTAGCTGATTTAAACAGTTTCTCTACATTTTCCAACTAATTCACCCTGAAGCGATATTTTAAAGATATCACCTTTATCTACGAAAGATGATCCTAATAAGACTAATTCCAATGCTCCCGATTGGCTCAATCTTTTGTAGAGGTGATTTATGGTTTTTATTAATGCATCAGAAGCGTCTCAGGCGAATAATCACCAAATTGCGATCGCTCAAACGACTATTGAGGCTTTGGCTGAGTTGTTGAGATTGTTGCTAGCTCAAAAAGAAGCGCGGCAGGAAAGCGATCGCGCTGAGAAAGAGTCAGAGTCTACCTCCTCAATGACTGATGAGGAGTGGGATCGGCTGTCTCATTCTTGGGAACAGGATATTGTGGATGATTGGTGGAAGCGCTATCAAGCTGTACCCGATCCCACTCCTTCTAGTCCCGAATCTTCATCGGCTCTCATTCCCTTGGGTAATTTTCTAGATAAGGGCGAGCCTGATTTTGCCAATTTACCCTTTGCGCCGATTAATCCTTCGCCTTTATCTGGTAGCAATCAACCTGTCCTTGAGGCTTCAGATCGTCCTGTTCTGTCCTTTGATGAGTTTAGGCAGCAGGTGATGGCGGGTGTGGCAGTTGCTCTGGTTGAAAAGCTGGGGGGTGATGGCAAGTATGAGGCTGAAGACTATACGATTCAGCGGTCTGTCCTTGATAGTGGGCAAGTTTACGAGATTCGAGATCTTGATGGCAATTGTATTGCGAGTTTTGGATTGGATCGCGATCGCTATCCTCCAGCGACTTTTATGGAGGATGCTACGACTCTTGACGATCAGATTGATTTTACGGAGACGGCTTTTCAAACCGTTACGGTTGACGTTGCGGACTTGACTCGCGAACAAGGTTATCTGGCGGCTATAGACAAACTGGGCGACCTTGCTCCTGCGGGTTCTAGGGGTGTGGTACTAGCTGAGAATGCACTAACGATTACCAGTCATAGCCATTTCAAGGGTAATGATTACACGATTCAGCAGGATGTCGGTGGGGATATCACGATTTCCCATAACCATACGGGTACGCCCATTTTGCAGACCCAAAAAGGCAAGATTGCATCTCAGTCCTTAACCCATGCGGATCTGGTGAAGTTCAAGGAGGTGTACGAACAGATGGAGACAGAATCTTCACGGGTGCGTAGCGCTCCTCCCATGCTCAAATCGGCTGCCCCTCCCGTTCGTTCTACGCCAGATCTGGAATTGGGCTGATTTTATGGTTGTCGCATTAGATGCCTTTAACGATCTTGTAAAGCTTTACGAGTCCAATATTTTGAGGGAAGATCGCATGGATAAGGATGATGTGTTTGATGAAGACTACGAGCAGTCTTCTAGTTTTGATTTGACAGTGGAGGATAAGAATACTTTTACCACAGCCTATGAGGAGAGAATTGTCGATTTCCAAAGCATGATTACTGAGCATCGTCAGCTTTTGACGCAAAGAAATAGCTTGGCGGATGTCGATAGGACTACTAATGAGAGCGATGAGTTAGATGTTGCTATTTATCAAAGTGAAGAAAATATCGAAGGTTTGATTCACGAACTCGTTAGTTATCGAGATGTTGTTGGTTACGATGCTGTCCTTGAGCAAAAGGCTTTTGGGTCTAATACCGACCTATTTACTAATCATTCGCCGCCTACGTTTGAGCAGATTGCTGCGTTTGTGTTTGCAGAGTTAGATCAGCCGAAAAAAGCTATCGATATCAATGAGCAATGGGAGTCTGAATATCCTGACGAGGATTCGGTCGTTCAAGTTTCTTCTTTTGAAGCGATCGCTTTAACGATGTTTGATGCTTTGGATGGGTCAGGAGATTATGCCAACGATACCTACGACATTAATGAGCAGTGGGAATCTCCAGATTCGGCGATCTCAATTGGTAGGGACAATTTGGAAGAACAAAGAGATATACAACTCGCTCGCGACTGTCGCGAGATTTTGCAAGCTCAAGGTCTTGACCTTGGCAAAGCCGTTGTCTTTGAACGTCCTGATGGACATGGAATTTATCGCTTTAGTCTCGAAAAAGATTCGGACACGATGACTCTTGTGGCTAAGGATCGGGCGATGAATCCGATTTTAGTTGAGTCTCAAGGAAAAATTATTAATTCTCAAGTTACCAGTCACGATGCGGCGCAAATTGGCAAGGCTGCATCAATTCTGAACGAACAATCCAAGTCCAATCCAATTACTAGATAAGAATCAAAATGAAGAAGTTACTATTGGTTGAATCTCCGTCTAAATGCAAAACCATTCAAGCTATTCTCGGTGCGGAATGGCAGGTCGAAGCGTCTTTTGGGCATTTTACAGAACTATCTAAAGATGGGGACGATCGCTTGGGATTCACTATGCATCCAGATACCCATCAGATTGAATGCCGTTATCAATTGACGGAAGGTAAGGGAAAACAGGTTGTCACCAAGCTCCGTGCTGCGGTCAAGAATGCGTCAGAAGTGGTGCTGGCGACCGATGGCGATCGCGAGGGTGAGGGCATTGCTTGGCATTTACAACAGCAACTCAAGTTGCCTAATCCGAAACGAGCTGTCTATAACCAAATTACGCCTGCGGCGGTTAAATCGGCGATCGCTAATGCTCATCAGTTAGATTTAAATTTGATTTCGGCTCAGAGAGCTAGACAATGTTTGGATCGGTTGATTGGCTTTAAGGTTTCACCTTTGGTGCGCCAAACCAGTGGTGGCAGTTCGGCGGGTCGGGTGCAGTCGGTGGCTTTACATATTGTCTGTCAGCGTGAACGCGAGATTAGTAATTTTCGTCCTCAAGATTACTGGTCGGTCTGGACGGAATATAGCGAAGGCTTCAAGGCTTATTATGCGGGTAGCAATCATATTGCGTCTGTGGTTGAAGATGCGGAGGTTGCGGATGATGCGGCGGAATCCAAGCATGAAGAGAGCGTTGAGTCCCAACGGGTATTGTCAGAGAAAGAAGCAGCCAAAATCGTTGAAATTGCCCGACAAAATCCTCACATCATCAAAGATTCTAAGGGGGTCACTGTTCAGAAATCACCACCTCCACCTTTTATTACCAGTTCACTACAGCAAGTTGCCTCTGTTCGTTTTGGTTTATCACCTGAAGAGACAATGAAAATTGCTCAAGAGTTGTTTGAAGGGGTGGATTTACCTCAAGGGCGGAAGGGTTTGATTACTTACCATCGTACTGATAGTACAAGCTTGGCTCCTGAGTTTTGTGCTGAGGTGAAGGAGTGGTTATTGCAGCACGATCCTGATAATGTTCCTCCAAAAACTACCCGTCATCGGGAAAAAGAAACTGCTCAATCCGCCCATGAAGCAATTCGTCCTACTTACTTGAGTATTACTCCTGAAACGGTCAAAGAGCATCTCAGCGATCGGCAATATCAACTCTATGAACTAATTTGGCTGAGAGCCGTTGCTTCTCAATGTGCTAATGCAGTAATGCAAAAAAGCTGCGTCACGATTCAATCAGGGGCGACTCTTTGGCAAACTAAGGGTAGTATTCTCACGTTTGCTGGGTATACCCGTTATTGGAATGACCTTGGTAAAGATAAGCATCTCCCTGAGTTAACAGAAGGACAATCTCTGTTTTTCTCAGATCTTGGGTTTACGCAGAAACAGACTCAACCGCCTTCTCGTTATAGCGAAGCCAAGTTAGTACAGGTGCTTGAGCATTTGGGTGTGGGTAGACCCAGTACTTTTGCGGCGATCGTCAAGACGATTAAGGAACGGACTTATGTCGTACTTCAGGGCAAAGTCCTGTTGCCTTCGACTTTGGGAATGTCTACCGATGAGGTTTTACACAATACTTTTCCAGATCTTCTTAGAGCCGATTTTACGGCGGGGATGGAAACTCATCTGGATGATATTTCGGTCGGTAAGCTTGAGTGGCAGAGCTATTTGATTGATTGGCATCAGTCCTATTTTCAGCCAATGTTAACGATGGCTTATCAAAACCTTGGTAGCGATCGGTATGTCTCCAGTCGCCAAAATGTAGTTTCTGATGTGGCTTGCCCTCAATGTCAACAGCCTCTTAGTAAAATCTTCTCGAAAAAGGTCAGTGGTGGGCATTTTCTCAAGTGTGAGCATGGCTGTGAGAATTTGGTCATGTTTTGGAGCGATCGCCGTAATCAATGGGAGTTACCTCAACCAAAAGCGGAGAAAGTAACAACTGCGGATTTGACCGATTTTCCTTGTCCAGTTTGTCGTAAGCCTCTAGTGAAGATTCCTTATCGCAAGGATGGGGTGGATAAGGTCATGCTGAAGTGTTCGGATACTAAAGCTGCTCAACGGAAAGACCATGCTGATGTGGTTTATTTCTGGACTTCTCAGGGGCATTACTGGTCTAAAAAGTTCGGTCAACTTGAGGGTATGCCTTAACTCGTTTGTGAATTATTCAACTTATTTTTTTAACCATGATTGAGGCTTATTTCTCGATGAAAGGTAAGCATATATTCATCCGTTGGTGTTGCTTGGTTCTACTGGTAATGGGGTTGGCTTTCCTTCCCATACAGTCAGTGATAGCAGGCTTGCCAACTTGCACTGATTTATCTCGCTGTGGCGACGATAGTTTTTCAGATCTTCCCTACAATGTTGAGCAGTTACAAATCACCGATTCTCTGGGCAATATCACTTATAAAAATTACTCGCTTTTGGATACTGCCAAACTCAGTCTATCGAGGTTTCCGCCTCTAACTGTGACCTCGGATTTGTTGACTCAAATTCAGTCTTTATCTCCTGATGTGATCGGGCAGATGGCAGGTCAATATGGGTTAACGAGTTTGAATGGGTTGACAGGCAAGCTTGCGAATATGAGTGATTTGATGCCCATATCGATGGCGATGGGTGCGCTAGATTTACCGATGTCGCAGATTTTTAATTTATCGAAGCAGTTCGGGGTTGGTACGGTTGTGAATGGATTTTTGCAACCATCAGCGACGCTTCCTCATAGTCTGGAGTCTTTGAGCTTAAATGGTTTGGGGATTTCGATGCTGCCCATCCAGAATATTATCTATGGTGTGTCGGGACTAGCGGATTTATCTTTAACTAAAGTACCTGCGATCGCTGCCTTGGCGGGGGTGGCAGGTTTGGGTAATGTCTTGCCAGATAGTGACCTATCTTCGATCACTGTGGGTCAAACTCTCAAGCTATTGCCATCGATGGGGGCTTTGCCTCTGAATGTCTTAGATCCAACTCAGGCAATCTCCAATCTGCCGCCTATGGCTCAATCAGTGTTGGGCAATTTGAACATTACGAATTTGACTCAGGTGAGTCAGTTTATTCCCTCGAATTTGATTAATCTCTCTGGTGGCAATGGACTCTTACCTAGCATCGATCCTCGCAATTTGACGTTATCGAGTTTTTCCGTTAGTTCCATACCTGAGCTAGTAAATACGCCTCTGTCTAGTATTCAAGGGGCGGAACAGTTACCAATTTCTTCAATTCCGGGGTTAAAGGATATTCCCGTTAGCCAGTTACCGATTCCCTTGATTGCTCAGTCTGGCACGAAGTTAGGGTTGGTGGACATTGTTTTTGAAAAGGCTGAACATCAATTGCCGCAGCCAGATCATGTCATTAGTGGCACTTTGCCAGATCCTTCCAATAATCTGGCGAAGGTGTTATGTCCTAGTCGGGGTTGTTCTGGTATGGAGATTCATCAATTGGATGCTCCTGATTTCAAGGGTTATCACTGGCTAGATGATTCTTATACTGGTCAAGATGGCTTTGGTCCCGCTTGCTTGCCCTTTGGTTGTAAAGGGCCTGTGGGTAATCATCCCTATGGACTGGCGGCGAGGGTGGCGATTTCCAATCCAAGTGAGGCTAATGGGCAATTGCAAACTAAGCTGTATTTTCATGCCTGTTGGACAATTCCCTTTGTCGGTTATACCTGTACACCCTATGCTTTGCCTGCGGGTGGGTTGCCTTTTGTTACCTACAATGAAAAGGATGCTTTTTTGTTTTTACCTCCCGGCTCTCAGGTGACGGGAAATAATTACAATTATCCTAACTACAAACCTAATCCCTGTTCTACTAGTAATAGTGGCTCGGCAATCGCTCCCAGTAGTTTGGATGCTTTGAGTAAGGCGGTGTTTAATGCTTCTAGTGCGGCAAGAGGGATTAGCGATTCTGGGGCAGCTCAGGCAATTCCTTTAATTATCCAAGAATGCTCTCAGTATGGGGTGACAGATTCGGCGCAGCTTTCCTATGTTTTGGCAAGTACCCTCCATGAGAGTGATGGCTACAGCACGATGCATGAGTATGGCAAGCCTAGTTACGATTCTTGTGGCCATGGTCGCGGCTATATTCAGCTTACTTGGTGTTCCAATTATCAAAAGGCTGCCGATTTTCTGGGGATTCCTGATTTGGCAACCAATTCAGATCTGGCAACTGATCCTAAGGTTGCGGCGGCGATTGCCTGTGATGGGATGAAGACTGGCATGTTTACAGGGATTAGTTTGAGTGATTACATCCCACCTAATACTAGTCCTGATTTTTCGGGAGCAAGAAAGATTGTGAATGATAACGATAAGAGCAGTCTGATTGCGGATTATGCGAAGGTAATTCAGGCGGCGATCGATGGGGTGAGTAATGCTCCTAGCAATTCTCCAAATCCTAATTCCACTCCAGCTTCTATTCCGACGGTGGCTTCGGTCTGTAGTTCTAGCAATACTGGCTCTCAAACTTACACGGGTAAGCCGATTAATGGTTGGTGCGATCCCTTACCTGATGGCATTCAAACCCATCCCTTTGGTAAATATCCCCATGGTGGTCCGCCTCCTCATGTTCATGGTGGTATTGATATTGCTGGGGTCGATGGCGCGACGGTTTATGCGGCGGCGGATGGGGTTGTCGTTGATGTGGAAAGTTCTTGCTCTATTGGTGATATGGGTTGCGGTGGTGGTTATGGCAATCTAGTGGTTTTGCAACATACGGGTAATCAACAGGGCTTCTTTACTTTGTATGCTCATAATTCCCGCCCGATGGTCAATATGGGCGACACCGTTAAGTGTGGTCAGGCGATCGCCATTCAAGGGACTACAGGTTCTTCTTTTGGTGATCATTCTCACTTTGAGGTGAAAACTTCCCAAGGCGGTGGTGTCCTCAGTCCTAAGTCAGTTGGTGTCCCCAATATGCAGTCCTGATATTGCTTTGACAATGTTTTAGTGATCTAGAAAATATTTGTTCATTTATTGATTGAGGTGTTTATGAAATTTAGAGCTTTCAGATTTCAGTTTTTGATTCTGCTGGTGTTTGCGCTGATCGCTTTTGCTATTCCTGCGATCGCTCAACGGGCGAGTTCTTCTGGCTATGTCAAAAATTGGGTTTGGACTGAGGTTGATTTGACTCCTGTTCTTGCTCCTGTGCGTGTGGCAATTCAGCTAACTGGTATACCTCTGCGCTTGCCCACGAAGACCTTTGTGAATGGGGCGAAACCTTTGCAGGTTTATCTGGATTTTGGCAAGCCTAATGTCAATGGATACGATATCAGTATCGGCTATCGCAAAGGGTGTGATTTTGCGAATTCCTGTCGCATCGGTTCCGTTGAAGCGAGAAAACTCACTGGGAATTCTCCATCCCTTAATCTGGCTCATCCTCCTGAACCCGATGTGAATGGGGTTATCCGTCACCGTTCTGATGAAGAGGCTGGGTCAGTTAGTTTAGCGGATGGTATTCAAGGTTATTTTGTACCTTGGGTCTGTGGCGCTAGTTGTAATGATGCTCAAGTCTATTGGGATAAAAATGGATTTCGCTATGCGGTTGGGATTAAGGTTGGCAATAAAAACAATTTGATTCAGATGGCGAATTCTGCGATCTCATCTTCCCGATAGTCTTTTCTTACTTTAATATTAAGGTTCTATCCTAGATTAATAGAATAGTTCCAATCATATATATTAGATAAAGATTCCATTAGATTTCATAAATTTATTTATAATAGATAGACTTAAATTAACTACAATAGATTCGGAATGTACCAACAAGAGCTACCACAACTCTCAAGTCCTTCTACCTCTAACATTCAAGACAAAATTGATAGACCAATTTTAGTGACTCCTAAAGAATATTGCGCTAAGTGGGTTCCGAAAAAGTCTGGCATACATCCTGAAGAATGGGGTTACAATTCTGCTTGTGTAAGAGAGTTAGCCAATGTCTTGGGCTTATCGGAAATTGCCGTCAGAAAATGGGGTAAGGATTTCGATAAGCACCCTGACTATATTCGAGTCAATCTCGGCAATGTCGATAAACTCAATGATATTGCCGAGATTATCTCAAGATTTTAGATTTCTCTTGCTCTACACATTTGAGTTATCACGATTTGAGAAATCCAATATCGTTGTGATGGAATAGCTAAGTATTGAATTCAATAATCTCAATTTCTAACGGATTGACTACTATTTGCAGGAGATCTCCATATTTGATTTTAGGGATAGAAATTGCGATTATTTCGATGATGCAAGGATTGTGAAAATGTCGTATTTTCGTTTCTGGATGGGGATAATACACCCATCCTGCATAGTTCCCATCGTTATACAAAACTTGGCATGGGGAAAAGGAAAAATCTTCAGGCGGATGAAGGTGCGTCCAGTTGACCTTTGCAAATGTTAGCTTTGGATTATTGACTTTACAGGTGTAGGGTGAAATATCAACATTGAGCGTGCCTTGAAAATAGGGCGACAAATCAAGTCCTAGTTGCTGAAAGAACGGGATTTGGGTGGCGATTGTACCTTGAGGATAGGGGCTTGTTAATGATTTGCCAGAGGCAACTTGATGTCCCTCTATGAGTTTACCGTTGATGATTTGGGCTATTAGCTGGTTCATATAATTGAGCTTAAAAGATTTTCTTTAATATGTTTTGATGCTGCTTTAGTGAAGCTAAAGAATTAGCCAGAATCTCGCCACTGGCGGCAACAGCAGGCAATCCAATACCAGGAAAGGTGGAATCACCACAGCAATATAGTTTTGATATGGGAGTATTGGCATTGGGAAATATGCCCTGCCCTGCTGCGATCGCGGGTCCATAGCTGCCCCGATCTCTTCTGAGGAATCTGGCGTGGGTTAGGGGTGTACCAATGAGGGTAACTTCGCAACGAGTTTTCACATCAGGGATATAACGCTCGATCCCTTGCCATAGGATTTCGGCTCGTTCTTGTTTTAATTGTTGATAGGCTTCCGATTTGCGATCTAATCCTGACCATAGCTCAAAGGGTTCGGTGGCAGGTGTATAGGCATGGATTGTATGCTTGCCTGTGGGGGCGAGGGATGGATCTAATACTGAGGGCATGGATACAGCGGCGACGTTCTGTGGCGCTTCTACTCCTATTTCCCAATCGTTGACGACTAGCCAATGACAGGGTAAGTCTTTGGGCAAGTCCGAGGCTTCTATGCCTAGATGTAAATGCATAAAGCTAGGACAAGCGGGAATGGCTTGACGCTCTCGGTGTAATTGATGTAATTCTTTGGGCGATCGCTCGCTTAGGGGAAGTAATTTCAAGGTGTCCCATATAGATGCTCCTGAGATTACGGCTCGCTTGGCTTGGACGATCTCGCCGTTGGCTAGTCTCACTCCCGTTGCATTTGTTCCATCGAGGATGATTTCCTGCACATGGGTATTTAGTCGCAATTCTCCTCCATACTTTTGCAGCCCCCTCACCAATGCTTCGACTAGGGTTCCGACTCCGCCTTTGGGGTAGTCAAGTTGGACTTCGGGACGATACCAATCGGCAAACATGAAGGCAATTTCGGCGGTGAGTGTGCCATTGGCGGGTAGTCCTGACAGCATGAAGCAGAGCAGGTTCATCCAGTTTTTGATAAATGGGTCGCTCACTTCTACTTCGAGGATTTTGGAAAAGGGTTGGGTCAGCATGGTCAGTTGTGGCAGATCTCTCAGCATTTTCCAGAGATATTTTCCTGCTGATAGTGCTACTTTCCAGTCATTGCGAAGTGCGATCGGTGGTAAGGCGGTGGCGGCTCTCCCCAAGGGCAACATGACTGTTTGTAATTTTTGCCATTCCTTGACGGCTTCTTTGTTTCTCAGTTTAGTCAAGATTTCGATAAAGGATTCGTTGCCAACGGCAGCAAAGAATTGTCCTTCGGGCATGGCACAGCCCCAGCCGTCATAGGTTAACCAATCAATTTTTTCTTCTAATGCGTCAAGTACATGGGCAAGAGGATTAGTCGATGGGCGGGCGGACATTCCTGAAAATAGCGATGGGCCTGAGTCGAAGGTATACCCTTGACGACTAAAGCTATGGGCGGCTCCCCCTGCGATGCTATGGCTTTCACAAACTATGACTTTAATTCCATATTTCGCCAGCATCCCTGCACAGCATAAACCTCCGATACCACTACCTATTACAACTACCTCTGTTTCTTGATTCATGTTTTTGTTGATTGATTAATGCTTTACCTCTAAGACTGTCCAGAGGCTCTTGACTATTATGGTATGGGAAGATTTTGATCTGAATTTGACTGCCTATGATTTTGCTTCTGTTGCCATGCATTCTCGAATCGGCGGATGTCCATTTGCTGTAAGTTGACATACTCAATCTCTTGATCAGTAACTTGTAAAATCACCGCCCGATCGCCTTTCAACCTTTGTACGGTTAGGCGATCGCTAGATCTGTCTATCCTGTAATTATTTTTACCCTCTTCACCAAAACAATTCGTTCCCAGTTCGTTCAGCATCTCATGGCAGAATGCAGCAATCCATTGTGCTTGCTCTATTAATAGCTGTTGTTGCAATAATGACTCGTCTCGATTTGGAGTTTCTGGTTGCACAGGTTTCGGTATTTGTTCGGGGGATTGTAATGATTTCAGCCTTACGATTTCCTGTACCATTTCTGCCAGATTATTTTCTGGTACAGCTTTTCGGTTTTGGTGATATGACACAACAGATCGCTTCACTGGTTTTGAGTCATGGCTTTGGCTCGCCTTAATCAATGGGTTGTCACGATTCGCGTCATAACTTACTTGCAAATATTTTTGTAATCCTCCCCAACTGTATTTTTTACCTAACTCATGACCTTGAATGCTTTCATTGCCAATGCTGTAGGAAATACCTTTGATTTTATTGGTGCGGGTGTATTTAACGTATGCCCCAATTCCCGCTTGCTTCAATTGCTCAATTAACTGCGGCATCGTTAGACAGACTTTCGTTTTTTTCTCAATCTCCTTAGCAATGTGCAATAGATCAGAGGCTTTAGCATTAGCTTGGGCATTAGTTATGTTGTGCTTGTTGGCATTACTGTTGACAACTTTATTGTCCTGTTGATTTAGTTGATCTGCTTTCGCTTCTAATCGTTTGACTATTTTTGGCAGGGAGTAGATACTTCCCACGCGAGATCCCGCCATGCTCACACCATCGAGTTTATAGCTAATCCCTTTTAGTATATTTTGACGATCTCGACTGATTTTTACTTCAACTCCATCTCGTTCTAATTGCTCTAGCAACTCTGGCAGATTATTTACCTGTGCCAACGCACGATCGATCTTGTCAGCAAGTTGCTTTTTTACTGTGGGAATCCCTGTCTCTAGTTCTTTGTTGATTTGACTTTTAGTTGGTGCTTGGCGATCGCTTTCCCAACTGCTCTTTACTGGCGTTAAACCAAAGTCTTGCTCTATTTGCCTGATTACCTTTTGGCTGCGGAGCATATCCCAACTATCAGATACAACAGTGCCATCACATCGGATGCGACTGGTAACTAGATGGACATGTTCGTGCTGTTTATCTTTATGTTTTACGGCTACGAAAAAATTATTCGTAAAACCCATTTCTTGGAAATAGCGATCGATGATTTGTATCCATGATTCATCACTTAGGCTTTCATTAGGACTAATGCTAAGTGTGATGTGGCAAACTGATCGAGTAAGCCTTGGGCGCAGTTTTTGGATCATTTCAAAATCTGATGCTATTTCGCTTGCAGTCTCTCCACATACATTCATATTGATAATCTCAAAGGCAGGTCTTCTGAGCACATATGCCAAGCAACCTTTAAAACTCTTACCTTTGATAATTTTGCCGATCATTTTTTTGTTGGGGGTGTTCCCGCTATTGACTTTATATGACTACATGCATCGGTTATCAAGCTTTTAGCTTCTTCAAGTACAGCAGACAACTCATTGAGTTTTTTGATTTCTGCCTGCATTGGACTTCCCATTTGCATACTTAAATTTGCATTGTGGGCTAGTTGATTGATATTCGTACCAATCTTTCTTAGTTGAAAATCTATTTTATTAAGCTGTTTGTAATATTTCCAGTTTATAGAAATCATTTCATGCGTTTGCTCAACGTCTACATGAATAAGTTTCAATCTCACCAATTCATTTAGCTTTAGGTTTAAATCATCTGCTTTCTGTTGAAGTATATCTTTTTCTTTTTTACTTATTCTAATTGTAATTCTCTCATCAAGAGTCATTTCATTCCGATTATCTGAGTAATTATTAATTTTGCATTATCTCTGATTTTATTTTTCTTTTGCAAAAAAACTTTATTTTTTTTGCGGGGGGTTCCAAGGGGGGACTCCCCTTTGGCAAGCTGTCAATTATCTGCCGAAAAAGCGTTAGCGATTTTTGGCAGACAATTGACATAGCTTGCTGCACGCGACAATCACTGCTGAAATGACGCAATCTCGTGCTTAGGCAAAGATGATATATGAATGAATACAACTGTCGACTTAATCGGATTACTAATAGGAGTATTCATATCATCTTGTGTAAATATTTAATAAGATTTAGATTTCAATATAAATATCCAATTAGATAGTTTTTATATAAAAATATATTGATTTAAACTGATATTAAAAGGCTGGCAATTAGATACATTTTATTCAAAACTATTAAAAGCATATTCATTTTCATAGCTGATCGAGCAATTGCTTTTTTTCTCCAATATGCTAAATTTTCTAAACAATTGAAATACAACTGTTTTCATGTCCGACTTAAAGATCTCAAGAGAAAAATTATTAGATACTTCTAGTAAGTGGAGTAATCTTCCTGATAAATCTAGTTCTAAGTCTGAAATTAATTCTCTGATAGAAGTTATACGGATACTGGAGGATAGTATCAAGTCCATGCGTCAAAAGCGCTACACGTATAAAGATATAGCAGCAAAGCTTCTTGAAGAATTTCATATCGATATTAGTCCACAAACTCTTGCTTCATACTTGGCAACCATCAAGAAAGAACGTAAGAATTCTTTATTGTTATCTAAACGCGAAGCTAGGAGATCTGCTAAGGCTGAGTTATCTAAACAACTAGAACCAGAAAGCTTTACCCAAGCAGATTTATCAGTTAATAATTCGGTAGAACCTTTAGTAGACCTAGAAGGCAGTGCTATTCATTTATCTATTGAGCCAAAATCAACGGATGCTGCTGACTCTACGGGAGCATCTATTAACTCAAAACCTAGTAACAACAAGAAAACTAATTCAAAAAGTCTCGTGCCTAAGGTAAATCCAGTAGAGTCATCAGTTTCTACTGATGATGAAGATGAGATTGAAAGAATAAGGCAAGCCGAAATGCTCAAACATTTTAACAAGTACTAAATTTCAGATATGGCAATAATTAATTTAATAGATGGCGAAAAGGGTGGTGTGGGTAAGAGCTGGGTTGCCCGCACGATGATTCAATATTGTATTGATAACAATATTCTTCATGTCGGCATTGAAACCGATAGAAGCAATCCAACGCTATTCAATATTTACAAAGACTGTAAGGTTGCTTTCTTTTCGGAGAATGAAAAGTTGGCGGATACTCCAGATCTTATCTTTGACTATGCTTTCAAAAAAATGGTCATTGTCAATCTCCCTGCTCAGGTGCATCGGGCTGTATCTGCGTGGATTGATGCTAAGGGATTATTAGAACTGGGCAAAGAAAATAATATTTCTTTTGTGAAGTGGTTTGTCAGTGATGGTGAGAGTGATTCTATTGAGTTATTTATTAATTCCTTAGAGCATTATCAGGGTTACATTCCCCACGTATTTATCAAAAATATGGGTCGTTGTGATGAGTGGGAATATTTTCATAGCCATGAAAGCATTCAGAAAGCGATCGCGGAATATGGGGTGACTGTAATTGATTTCCCGAAGTTGGGTGATGCGAAGCGGATTGAGATCAATGCGAAGCGGATGATGTTTTCTCATGCGCTCAATTATGCTGAGTTTGGCATTATCGGTAGGAATCAAATTAAAACCTTTTTACGCAATGCTTATAGTGCTTTTGACTCTACGAATATTTTTGCGGATGTTCGGAAAAAAGAAGTAAAAGCTTAGTATCTAGTATCTCTATATGACTAACAGCGATCGCCCTCTCCCTAGTTATCTTGATATTGCGATTAACGACTATGAGCCGACAGTTAAAGCAAAAATCTATGAGATTGTGGCAAAGTCTGGGATTCCCCATGACGATCCGTACATTGCCATATTTTTATCCAATGCTCAGGTTGCGGCAACGATCGCTACGGGGCCAACGTTAATTCGCGAGGCTCTTAATAAAGGTTTTGAGGTTGGCATCCAGAAGTTTGCTAAATCTTTGTCAGCCTCTATGGGTGAATTTAAAGTTAAGGACTTAGAGACAACGGGTGGTTGCCTAGCTGTTGCTAAAAAAGGTGCGCCTCAAGGTCAATCATTTTTTAGCTTGATTGCGATCGCGTTTATTGGTGCAGGGATGTTAGCGATCGGTCTGACTGCTGGGATAGTTTCGGGTCTGGCGATCGCTAACGTCTTGTCGCCTAATCAATCCAGACTACAAGCTTCTAAGGATTTAGAATGGCTAGCTAGTGATGAGGGCAAGCTGGCTCGCAATATTCTGGATTGGAATAGGGAAAATCTGAAAGCTTGTCAGCAGAATCAACAAAATTTAAAGGAAGCTTTGATTGTGATGAATGGTAAGTATGTAACTAAAGGTTTATGCGCTCTTTGGATATTGCCTGATAGTCAGAGGGTATATGAGGATCGCCGATAAGTAAAAAAACATGACTATCACTTGATAGTCATGTTTTTTGTCATCTTCCAGCTATCATGTAGCGGATAAAATGAGTATTTTCAGGAACTTCAGCCTCAAGTCTAATTACCAATGCATAATTAGGATTTTTCTTTGGAAGCTCCTTGCCCGATATTTTTTCAAACAGTTCTAGACATTTTTCTGGGTCAAACGAGTACTTAAATTCGTCCAGTTGTTTTACAGTTACTGGTGTTTCGTAAGTTTCAACCCATTTTCCCGTTGCTTTAAATGTATCGACTACGATTTTCATTTCTCTTGATTGGTATTGGATCACGGGTTGCAAGCGAGAGCGATGTTCAATAGCGATTCAAGAAAAAACAAGGATAAGTCTCAGAAATTTGACTAGACAGAGCATCAGTAGATTAAGGTATATCTCCCATAGGAAATATCAGCTAACTTTTACTTGGTAACAGGCAATAGTTGATTCACCGTGTCGAGGTCAAACTGATTGGGGTCAAAGCTCCCACCAGCCCACTCCAGCATTTCCTCATGTTCGGGATGATTTGGGTCTTGGATTGCTGCGATAAATTCTGAATATCCCCATACACCGCCACAGTCTTCGGGTGGACAGGCTCGCTTTCCTGTCAAACAATATGGGTAATTCTTATCAGCGTCCCGTGGCAATATCTTTTCCACTAAGATCTCGTGTTCCCAATCATCACCCATATCGTAAGTATAGAGAAACTTAAGCTTTTCCGAAGTGATGAGTCGATCAAGCTTGGCAGTCTTCTCATTGCGGAGGTCAATATCATATTCAGGGATGGGCTGACCATAATCAATCCCATTAATTGTAAACTGATGCATATGGTAATCTTTCCATCCCATTGTCAATTGAATGACTTGGTGAAGCTGCTGTAGGTTAGTTGTATTAAGTACCTGCACCCTCCGCCAGATAGGAGGTTTTGCATATTTAAGCGTAATTTTGAGCTGATATATCGTTTGGGATGTTGCAGATTTACGAGGTGGCATCGTTTTTCTAATTAAAGCGTTGATATATATACATCCTAAGGCTAACTCGATCCAAAATTTCACGAATCGTTTTCATGACCAGTACTACCTTAGACCTCTTCGCTAGTTATTGAGCCGATCGCGTTCAAGTCGCGCTAGTTCAGCTTGCAGACTGGCAATTTCTGACGTGGACTTACCCCTTCGCAAAATCGGAGTACCCAACAATGCTCGGAGATAACCAATCCTACTTTCAACCAGTGAAATGCTCTGAGTTTTGGGCATTTCGTAAGGTAGCAAACAGTCAGCATTGGCAGTGCGAGTCGATGGAGTTTGAGAGTTTGGAGACACTGACGCTTTAGCAGTTTCATTTTTGGACGGACTTAGCCTGCCATGCGTCTCGATCCACATCGGTTCTTTAGTTTTTGTCGGGGACTTGGGCAAGTCTGTTGAGTCCTGAAAATCAACTGGGGCAATTTTTGGCAATTCTTGCCCTCGCAGGGGCGTTTCACAGGGGGCTAACGCTTTATATAAGGCTTTTTCTGTAACACCCCTTTCTGTCTCGCTTTCAGCTTGTTTCGGTTGATTGATTTCAGGGGGTATTTCTGGTTGGTTTTCGGCTTCGGTTGGGCTGTTACTCATTTTTGGGTTGCTTTCTGTAAATTCGGGATGCCATAGCTCTTTGTTGGCGTATAGCGTTTCGAGAGATACTTTTGCTCTTTGGGCGATCGCTTGTGCCATTCCCCGAATGCTCATAGGCATTTCTCTGCTTTCCTTGAGTTCGTTGACGACGATGCGGATGCGTTCAAGTCTTTCGGCTTGTTTTTGTGCTTTTTGACTCTCTGTCTCAAGTTTTGTGATTTTTTCTCCTGTTTCGCTTTTTTTGCTGCCCCAAGGAAAGTGATTTTTTAGACACCATTTGGCGATATCTTTGGCTTTTTGTGTCAGTCGTTTGCTGTCGCCGCAATATTTCATGAATCCTGCGGCGGCTTTTGCCGTTTTGGTGATGTATTCGGCGATCGCTTCGATTTCTTCATATCCCATGAAGACTCGGGCATATTTGCCTATCAGGTATAGCAGTTGGTTACTTTGTCCTTTTTCTGTCCATCCTTCTTCAATTTGTTTCTCGAGGTCGTCTCGCCATTCGATGGTTTTGCGATTGACTTTGGGGGGTTGGTAGTTGGCTTTTGCTTCGGCGATCGCTTTGTTTAAGAGTTCTAGGTCTTGTTGCTCTTGGACGGTTAACCATGTTTCAACGAATTGATTTAGGTCTCGTCCAACTATCTGGAGGTCGCTGTTGAGCAGGTAACTGCCTGTTTGCAGGGGTAGTCGATGTCCGTTGTATTCGGATTCGTATCGTTTGGTGTTGGGGAAGCTTTCGATTACTCCTGCGGCGATTTCACAGTTGTTTTTTTGCAGGCAGGCTTTGATCGCGCAGGCGATGCCGAAGCTCGATACTGCTTTCCATAGTGGGTAGTAAATGTGGAGTCCTTGACTATGCGAACTTTGGACGATTAATGGTCGCACTAGTCCTATGTCTTCGAGCGCTTGGATGACGTTTTTAAATTTCTCGTGGTTGTTATTGGGGTGGTAGGGGCTGTTTTTGTCGATGTCGATCAGGGCGTATTCGGTTTGGTTGCCAAATCTTACGCCGATCAGGATTTCTGGGTCTGCCCAATGGTCGTACAGTCGCCTTCCTGATATGGGATACCGTGTTTCGGTTTTCCATTCGGGTTTGCTTGTCCGATCTATTTTTTTGGCGTAGATAAATTTCCACGTATAGGGGAAAAAGCTCGCAAAGGTTTTGGCTACTAGCTCTGTAGTGGTTAGGGCTTTTGCTTCTAAGCCTTTAGTAGTAAATTCGGCTTCTTCAATATTACAAATATAATCTTTTTGGGGGATCAAGATACTCGACCTCCCTTTTGCTTGCCATCGGAGATCGCTTTGCCGATCTGACAAGGCAAGTCTCGTAATTTTAATAACATCTAGATTGTCCTGAATGTAAGGTTTGTAGCGTCTTCACTCAGGAAACAGATCGAGTTTTTTTTATTTGTCCAGTACTTTTTTACAACTTTGTTTACAAATTTTCAAAAATTTGCAGCACAAACTGTTGCTATCCGCATATCTTGTTGTAAGATATGAGAAAGCTTTGAACAAAAATTGCCTGCTAAGCAAACTCTGTCCGTTCCCTTTATTTTTAATATCTACCTTCGGGTAATCAGAAAGCGAGTACTACCAATACTGGCTTTTTTGATTTTGAAGGGGGAAAGATCTGTTCAGCCTCCTAACTTTTACAAAATATGCCTATAAGCATACATCGATCTCTCTAGATTTGATCCTTGTGTGCTTATTTTTTTGCATGTGAAACACAGGCTATCTCTCTACCTCATTCGGGATTACCCTTAAATTGGTAGAGTCAAAAGCACAACAAATTGGGCAGATGATAGCTAGCTAGAAGACAGGAAAACTTTCACACATTCTTATAGCAAGGGACGACACAAAGGTATAGTCCATATGATGATTGTATGAGCAAACTTCTCTATTCCCTTCAATTATTCATTAAGGTTCTGATTTAATGATTTTGAAGAGATATAGTGGTTTACGTACAAAAAAGAGATTTTTTCTGTGATTCTCTTAGTCCATACCCTAAACTTCCAAGTTTTATGGCATGGTAATAGTCGATACTGTCAACAAAAATCTGGCTCACACATTTTTGGAATAACTTCTTGACAGTATTCTTCTGGGAAGTAGTTTCTGTGAATGAATCAGCAGTTGTTAATAAATTTAGAGTTGGGACGGATCGTAAATATATAGCTGAAATCATTCTAATTTGATGAAAAACCGTTAAACTGAGTAAAAATAGGGTGTTTTTAATTGTTTTGCTAGGTTACTATAGCTTTACAAAAAAATAAATAACTTTTGCTTGAATTTAAGATTATCTTCCAATTTCGCTGATTTTAGGCTTTTTACTAACTATTGTTTCTCTTTAAGTCAATTTACTAACATGGATGTTCACCTAGATTTGGCTATATTTGGGCGAACATCCAGTATGTTGACAAGGCATACAGAAGCTTTATTTAGCCTCAATTCAAGAACCGCTCAGGCTTACCTATAGTTTTAGCTATTTCTTCAGGGGTGTTGAATCTAGACCATGCAGTTCCATGTTTGCAGTTTACATAGGTTGCAAAACGGGTCAGGGTCCCGCTTAGTAGGCGTAGTAGCATAT
>Ga0209972_10001239_pt1 | contig 22659 bp, 29 predicted proteins | sample NOAtaG_7_FD_187302 | JGI IMG/M metagenome (GOLD analysis project Ga0209972, IMG submission 187302) | Freshwater lake microbial communities from Lake Erie, under a cyanobacterial bloom - NOAA_Erie_Diel1S_2200h metaG (SPAdes) (version 2) | ecosystem: Environmental > Aquatic > Freshwater > Lake ... | reverse complement strand
TGACTGGGGCGTGGAAGCAAACCTCATACAACGGAAACTTTCGGGGGAAGTACGCTGGCATCGGCGACACCTACAATGCCGAACTAGATGAGTTCGTCACCCCGACGCCGCCCGCGGCGTAGCCTTCGCTGGATTCTTTTCGCACCAGCAGCAACACTCGCCTGGTTCGCACCAGCATCCGCTGAACCCGTAGAGGGACTCAACGCAGTCGGGTACATCATCCCCGACACAGAAGAACCGCAACGCGTAGATGACCTGTACGAAGTGTGCGGGTCCGAGGTTGAGAACAACATCAACCGCAACTTCGAAGGCGAACCATTCCAAGACTGCCCGACAGACTTCTTCATGCTGCACTACTCAGGGTTCATCACATTCCCTGAGGCCGAACAGATACGACTCATGGTCGCCGCCGACGATGGCGGAATCATGCAGATTGGTGACGTAGAGTTCGGCACTTGGGATTTGAAAGGATGTCAGTGGAGCGAGATCGTTACCGTTACCCCCGAGGCTGGTTCGTATCCGCTCGATGGCTGGTTCTACGAGTGGGGTGGTGGCACATGCTTCATGCTCGCTTGGCGTATCGGAGACGGCTATTGGGAGATCGTGCCCGATCAGGCGTTCACACGGGAACCGTTGACCCCGACATCTACTACCACTACCTCGTCAACGACTACGGTGCCCGAGACCACTACGACGACGGTGCCGGAAACGACAACCACTCAGGAGTCAACAACTACAACGGTGGAAGAAAGGGCTACTACAACCCTGCCGCCAACTACGACCACCTCTACAACTCAGGCTCCACCGCCTCCCCCGCCACCACCGCCTCCGCCGCCAACAACGACCGAGCCTGCGACAACTGTTGTGGAGACCACGACAACTGTTGTTGATACGACGGTTCCCGTCGAAACAACCACCACAACACTGCGCCCAACGCCGCGAACGACGACAACAACAGAACCCCTACCGTCAACCACAGTCGTAGAAACCAGTGCACCCGCACAGGTTACAGAAGTTTCGGTTGCCGCCCCTCCAGCCCCCACGGTTATGGATGTTGTTGGTGAGACGGCAACCGATTCGCCAGTCGCGTCACTGACAGAGGACACCATACCCGCTCCAGCAGCCGACGCGCCAATCGAAGAACGTGAAGAGTTTGAGGCCACCGTGGACATCTACTCGGGTGGCTACGACGACTACGTGCCAGTCGGCTCCAAGATCAGCGTCGCTGAACGCCGTGTAGTTGTGGCCGCCACCGCTGTCCTTTTCGTGCTTCCCGCCCCGATGCCCGCACCAAGAAGGGTGAGGTAGTCTGGACCGACCATGTTCAACTACATCAAAGAACAAACATGGACGCTCGCCGGGGTAGGGCTAGTCCTCATCACACTCTCAGGACCAACCCTGAAACAAGCCCTTTGGCTGACAGGTGTAGCCCTGGTGTTACACTCGGTTCTCACTTACCGAGACAGGGGAGAAGGATGAGCAAGTTCATGAGTATCGCTAACAAGACCATTGCCAAGACCCTGGATCTCGGCCAGCGTCTGTTCTCCCTGTTTGTTGCGACCGCCCTACCCGCGATCACGGGTGGTGCGGTGATCGGTGTGTCGGTTGTGAAGTCTGCGCTGATCGCAGGATTCATGGCTGTGGCTGGTGTGTTGCAGAAGTTGGCTGCCGCTTCGACGGATGGCGAACTGACCGCTGACGAGATCTCGGAAGCATTCCGAAAGTAAAACTAAATGTCCAAGTTCCCTGTTCGTCCCGTCAAACTTCCTGCTGATCTGAAGGGGGTCACCCCCGGCAAGTTGCCTGACAACCTGTTGCGCGGCATCGAAGGCAAAGGCAAGTTGCATCATCTTGCTGCTGACGCGTATGAGGCGATGGATGAGGCAGCAAACGCGGACGGGATCGACCTGTCACCCACCTCGCAGGCTGACACCTATCGTTCGTTGGAGACACAGGAGTACGGGTTCTTCCAACGTCACACGGACAAGCCGACCCCGAAGATGATGAAGCAGAAGCCCCGTGTGTACAAGGGCAAACTGTGGTATCTGAAGCCGAAGATGGCTCCGATGGCTGTGCCTGGTACGTCTAACCACAACCTCGGCATCGCCATCGACATCGCGAACGCGTCCGGTAAGCGTCTGGAATGGCTGCTTGCGAACGAACACAAGTACGGATTCAGTCACGAGTTGGATAGCGAACCGTGGCACATCCGTTACACCGAAGGCGACGAAGTCCCGCAGTTGGTGAAGGAATGGAAGGCAAAGAAGGGCGCCACGCAAAGTAGTGAGCCTGCCACTTGCCGTGAGTGCGGGCGTCCTTTCTGACATGGACGGCGGCTGGGCGCTTGTAGTCGCTGCAATCGTCACAGCCGTTGGCGGCATCCTCGTCGCCGTGATCCAGCAAGCCCGCCGTCAGGACTCAGCCGAGCATGCGTTGCTCACCGAGATGGTACGAAAAGTCTTTGCCCAGGGCAAGACCCTTGAGATCAAGATTGACCAAGTTGATGAAACCCTGAAGAAGCACCTAGAGTCCCACGCCAAGCAGGAGGTGCTTGACAATGGGAAACGGGTTGACAAAAATAGAGTTGAAAAGAATAAGAAGGTGGCTAGATAAAGTCTTTGTAGGACCCGCCGAACAGGACGAGTTCATCAAGACGATCGAGCACCTCGATCAACTCATAAAGGGGAAACATGACAGGCCAGACACCTGGCGCTGACGTCGTACTTGAGGCATACAACCTCATTACAGGCGAGCGTCAAAACGCCTACTCACACCCGTTTGATGACTATGACCGGACGGTCAACATCTTCAACGCGGTAATGGGGCACGACGTGTTGAGCGTCGAAGAAGGAATCATCTACATGGTGTGCGTCAAACTGTCGCGCCTCATGCATGAGATCAGAACAAACCAATGGAATCCAGACAATGTCCGTGACGCAATCGGGTACCTCGGTTGCCTACAAATGGTAAGGGAGCATCGCAATGTCATTTCTAAATGAGGTCAAGTCATCCGAGCCGAAGATCGGTCGGACACCGTACAAGATGGCGGAGATCGAAAAGACTCTGACCAAAAAAGACTTTGCGGAGTTCAAGACCGCATTGGCAGATCCCAGCATCTCGGTCACCGCGATCCACAAAGTTCTCAAGACACGTGGCATCGAAGTGTCAACGCTGTGGTTGCGCAACGTGAGGGCAGGTAAAGTCCAATGAACTTCCACGAACAGGCAGCACTCGAACAAGAGGTCGCTGATCTAAAGGCTGCGTTAGCGAACGCGCAACGTGCAGAGTCACGAGCCAAACGGAAGAACGATGATCTTGTGGAGGCCGTGTACAAGGCAGCCAAAGATGCGTTGCTTGCCCAACCGAAAATCAAGATCCCGACGTTCCCGAAAGATAAGCGCTCAAAGAAGGCTGAGGTCGCGTTGGTGCACCTCACCGACTGGCAGGCAGGGAAACTGTCGGTGTCGTTCAACATGGATGTGTTGCGTGAACGCATGCTCCAGATGATTAGCAAGACCATTCAGATCACCGAGATCCAACGCGCCCACCACCCTGTCAAGGACTGTGTGCTCGTCTTGGGTGGTGACATGGTGGAGGGATTGACCGTGTTCCCCGGCCAGGTGTACGAAGTAGAAGCACACCTGTTCGAGCAGATGTTCACGGTCGCGTCAATCATCGAGCAGACCGTGTACACGCTGGCATCCCACTTCCAGAAGGTGCACGTCGTGTGTGAGTACGGCAACCATGGCCGTATCGGACGCAAGGGTGACATGCCTGGGTCGGACAACGTGGACCGTATGGCGTACCAGATTGCGTCTGAGCGCACCTCACCGTTGAAGAACGTGACCTGGCAGCAGTCAGCCGACTGGTATCAGATTGCCACCATCGGGAACTACAAACTGTTGGTTGTGCACGGTGACGAGATCCCGTCGTTCGGTGGGCAGACACCGTCGTACTCGATCTTGCGCAAGGTGAATGCGTGGGCGACGTTCATGGATTTCCAGGACGCGCTCATGGGTCACTTCCATACCCCGATGAGTTTGACGATGGCGAACGGTGGCCGTATCTGGGTCACGGGTTCCCCGGAGTCAGACAACCAGTACGCCAAGACGTTCGTCGCAGCGGTCGGGAAACCCTCACAAAGACTGCATTTCGTGGACCCTGAGAAGGGGAGGGTAACCTCCGAGCATGTCATCTGGCTCGACTGAGAAACTCAAACTCGTCCGCGTTCTTTGGGAGGATGCGTTCGATTCGGAGAACGGATGGATTGACCTGTCCGACTATCACCCAACGACGGCCCGTTTCGAGACGGTCGGGTTCTTGCTGCCCGACCTTCTCGAAGGGTACGTCTCTGTTACCTCTACTTATGATCCTGATGAGGCACCTGACTTTGAGACGGTGGGCATGGTGACCCACATCCTCAGTCGGATGGTGACCTCGATCGTCCACCTGGAGAACTAATAGTTCTTTGAGGTTGGTGTTGGAAAAGAATCCCGACACGTATTACAATGTCATACATGGCCGTAGGAGGGCCACATCATGCACAGAACAATCACGAAGCCAGCACACGGCTCATCCGAATGGTTGGCAGTACGTCACCGCGATGAGCAGGGCCGTGCCCGTATCAGCGCGTCGGCTGCTGCCGCCGTGCACAACGAACACAAGTACATCAGCAGCGGCGCACTCGCGACCGAACTGTTGTGCGATGAACCGCCCGCACCGCTGGAGGCTAACGATGCCATGAAGTCCGGCGTCAAACTGGAGCCGCTGGTGCGCGAGTGGGCGTCAGACCTGTTGAACCTGCCGTTGTTTGAACCCGATGAAATGTTTGTGTATGAGTCAGACGATGAGCAGGTGCGCTTGATTGCGACGCTTGACGCAGTCGACGTCCCCGGTATCCCGTATGAGATCAAGACGATCCGCCGCAAGTGGGACGGCAAGATGCCGCGCTACTGGTATTGGCAGGGCGTCCAGCAGGCGATCTGCACCAACAGCAACGTCGTCCAATGGATCATCTTCGACTCGTCACTGAGCGTCCACTTCCATGAACAGGTCGTGACCAGCGATGAGAAGCAGATACACATCGAGGCATGCCGCGAGTTCCTCAAAGCCATCGACAACGGCGTCTACCCGCCGACTGTCCACTACGCCTACGAGGACGTCAGCAGGCGGTTCAGCGCCAGCGATGGCACCGTCATCGAACTCGATGATGCGACCCAGGAACTTGTGCTCGCACTCCAACAGATCGAGGAAGAAGCCGAGGCGCTCGACAAACAGCACGAGCAACTCAAAGCCCAGATCTGTGAGATCCTTGGCACCGCCGAGGCAGGCAAACTCCCGAACGGGATGACCGTGTCGTGGAGGCAGTACTCCCGCAAAGGGTTTGACACCAAGAAGTTCGAGGCCGACCACCCAGCGTTGGCTGAGAAGTACAAGAAGCAATCCGTTTACCGCACATTCCGTATCAACGCCTAAGGAGGCACAGCAATGCGATTCAACCTTGACAACTACGAGACCGTGGAATCACGGCTCGCAAAGTTCTGGGAGCAGTACCCGAACGGGCAAGTGTTCACCCAGATCCACCACTACGACGAGAACCGTGTCGTGTTCCGCGCCGAGGTCTACAAAGACATCAGCGATCCGCGCCCTGTTGCCACAGGGTATGCGGAGGAAACACGTGACGCGTCACCCGTGAACCGCACATCACACGTAGAGAACGCAGAGACATCCGCGATCGGCCGGGCTTTGGCTAACTACATTTTCCAGTCGAAGACTGCTCCGCGCCCGTCCCGTGAAGAGATGGAAAAGGTTGCACGTGCAGAGGGCGATCAGCCGTCGTCGATGCCGAAGTCGGAGCAGGTTATGGCGATGAACGCCGTCACCAAGATCTTCCCGACTGCACGTGAGGTGGAAGCCAAGCCGCAGCGTCGACCGCAGGTGAACCCGAACAACGCCGGGCAGCCAGCATCCAAAGCACAGGTCGGCAAGATCGTTGCGTTGTCGATGGCTCAGAACTACAGCAAAGAGGAACGACTCAAGATCGCCTCAGATGTGGCAGGCCGCCCGGTCAATGACCTTGCACACTTGAAGATGTCCGAAGCGTCGGAGATGATCCAGTTGTTGTCGGGGGCCAAGTGAACGAGAAGCGTGTGATCGTCGCGTTCCGTATTGACAGTGATCTTGCGGAAGTGTTGGACGATGTGAAGGAACGTACCCGTCGTTCGCGTTCGGATCTGATTCGTGACGCGATCATGGCGATGTATCTGCGGAGGCGCAAGTGATTGCCAACGTACTGATCGTCGTGTTGGTAAGCGTCGTTACAGCGCTGCTCACCAGTGCGGCCCTCAAATACTGGGACAGACATGGACGAGCGTAAAGGGGAGTGCCAAGGTGATCGCAGTAAGTGCAGCCAGAAGGACAAGTGTCCGCTATTCGGAACTCTTGGTCGAGTTGATCGACAGGGACGACGACGTGTACGCGGATGTGGTGATCCTTCGGCTCGTGGGAAACGGAATAGAACGAAAGGTGATTCGAAAGCCCGTCGCGCGCGTCGCAAACTTGGGTTGGGTGGTCACCTTACGCGTCACGAGGAGAACTGGGGTGGTGCTTTTCGTACCGAAGTCAAGGCTGGCGCGCAGATTGGTCCGATTGCGACACGGTACTTTCTCGCAAAGAGTCAGAGCGACGCGGCTAAAGCGATTGGTGATCTGCGACCTTTCGTGATGGTCGCTATGCCTGACGGCACTAGCAAGGGGATCGTGCTCATGGATTTGGATGAGTTCAGCGATCTTGTTGCCATCATTATCGAACAGCAATGAGGTTCGCTTACGCGGACCCGCCGTATCTTGGCAACGGAAAACGTAGATACAAAGAACATCCGGAAGCGTTTGTTTGGGACACGAAGGAGGCTCACGTGAAACTTGTTGAACGGTTAGTCAACGAATACCCAGACGGTTGGGCGTTGTCATGCAACCCATCTGACCTGGTGTGGATGCTGCCAATCTGTCCGGCTGACGCACGTGTTGCCGCGTGGGTGAAGACGTTTCACCAGATACGCAAGACAACAGTGCAGTACGCATGGGAACCAGTGATCTTCCGGGGTGGACGCAAGAACTACGAACGAGAAATGGTGAGGGATTGGCACGCCAGCCAAACAACACGCAAGACAGGAACAGTTGGTGCAAAACCTGACTCGTTCAATGAGTGGGTGTTGGACCTGTTGGCATTCGACCCATTGCAAGATACGGTCGATGACCTGTTCCCAGGTTCGGGCGGCATGGAACGGGCAGTAGCCCACAAGCACCACCTGGCGACTAGGGTGAGGTGGGTCTAATGGAGATCATCGCAAGAGGTCTGTCCCTGGTGGCAGGCCTGGTCCTCATTTGGGGTGCGCAGGGGCTGGATGCCCCGACCCCTGAGCCAACCCCCTCCACCCCGTATGCGGCGATTGTGGAGGCTCCTAGGCCCGTCTCCGCGCCAACCACGACCGTCCCTGCCACGGCCCGCTGCCCCCAATGGTGGGGGCTGGCAGCCGAGGCGGGCTGGCATGCCGACAGTATGCCGACCCTGGACTACGTGATCTGGCGCGAGTCCAGATGCCAGGCCAACGCCCACAACACGACACTCAACCGGGACGGGTCCGCTGACATCGGCCTCACCCAAATCAACGACCGCTCCTGGTGCCTGCCAACACGCTGGTACCCAGGCGGATACCTGCAAACTATGGGGATTCTCAGTACCGTGGGGTGCGAACAGTTGTTCGACCCGCTCACGAATCTGAAGGCCGCCAAAGCACTGTATGACTACTCGCAAAACACCAAGGGGGAAGGGTTCCAGCCGTGGAACCTATGACTACGTGAACCTATTACAGGACTACAAACTCACCGACCAAGACATTGACTGGCAAGAACTAGCAGCCTGCAAAGACCAGGCCGTCGACATGTTCTTCCATGAAGCACGCGGCAACCACGCCCACGTCTACGACGCAGCGAAAGAACTGTGCCGCACCTGCCCCGTCCGTCAACGCTGCCTTGACTGGGCGTGCGTCAACGACATCTGGCATGGCGTGTGGGGCGGGCTGACCGTGCCGGAACGCAGACAGTACTTGAGTCGCAAACAAACACGTAATACACTCGGATCATGACAGACACATCAGATCTCATTACCTATCAGACTTGGTGCTCCGAACAACTAGGAGTCATCGAAGCCCTGAGAGAAGACAAGCACGCACTCCAAGACCGCATCAAAGACTTGGAGAACAAGGTCGCCATGCTCACCAGCATGGTCGAGCGACTACACGTCGCACTATCCCAAGGAGGGGAACAATGACAACCACCTGGTACAAACTCAAAGACGACACATGGGGTGTGAAAACACGACACCGCGGTGACGTAGGGGAACAGGTCGAAGTGACCAACAGCAAAGGCGAAGCCAAAACCGTCTACCTCGCACGACGAGTAGCACAGTTCGACGACGCCGAACTCTGGGCAGTCACCAATGACAAACCCCACACAGAACCAGACTTCTAACCACACGTTACGGTGCGACCACTGCGGAGAGGTCACACTCATACTCACAAACTGGCCTGACAAAGAGGTGGCATCATGCAACTGCTGGTGCCACCTCTACAGGAAAGGTGAATGGCCCCCCGGTGAACCCAAACCAAAACGAAAAACCCGCAAGCGTTAGATGCCTAACCTGCTACACCGTCGTAACCCACAACCCACGACAACTAACAGGATGCAACTGCGACCCGGACGCACCACACTGGGTGTACATCAACCGCGAAGGACAACCACGCGGATGGTCACTCGCGCAATGGGAAGACGCCCATGAGTAAAGCAGAAACATACACCTGCCCCAAATGCGGACGCACCATAACCCTCTACATCAAACCAAGCGCAGCACCACTATGCAGCAACCCACAAAGACACAGCAACATACACATCCCAATGGAGAAAAACCAATGAACCGCAAACACATGCCCAAGATGAACAAGATGCCAGTCCAACCCGTCGACCGCACACCACGACCCAACAACAACATCAAAAACAAACTGCCGCTACCGATGTGGACACCAACCGCTACCGATGTGTAAACCAGATCTAGGTGGGTCGGCGGCCGCCGCCGCGTCTTAGGAAAAAAAGTTTCTTCACCGAACGTCTGTTCGCTTACTGAACGGTAAGTAGAAAAACCACTCTGCGCGTTCGAGGGTGCTGCTCGAACATACGTTCGACGCGCCCGTCGATCGACGCCGGGGCCGCGCCCGTCGACGTCGTCGTCGAGCACCGCGTCGACTCCCGGGAGCGCTCGACGCGCCCGTCGATCGACGCCGGGGCCGAGGCCGGGCCACTATCTGCACCGTGTCGCAGAATCGAGCTCGAACGAACGCCGCTACGAAATCCACCACGAACCCGGCAACGATCGACTATCGTCGACGTCGTCGAGCAACCGCCCGACACGACGAAAGGAAACCCGAACATGACCACCATCGACCCGACGCTCGACGCGTTGCCACCCTGCTGGCAAGCGCTCGACGACGTGCTCCGCGCTGGCCTCTCACGAGTGCTGTTGTGGGGGCCGCCCGGCACTGGCAAGACGTACGGCGCGCGCTCGCTGTACGCACCGAAAAACGGCGCGCTCCGCGTTCAGTGTGTCGAGGACATGACCGACGCGCAAATCTTCGGACAGTGGAAGCCGGAAGACGGCACGCGCTGGTCATTCCACGAGGGCGCTGTTCCTCGCGCATGGCGTCGCGGCGAGTCTCGACTCGTGTTCGACGAAATCGACAAGGCCGGCGGCGAAGCGCTGTCGAGTCTGCTCCTTGCGACCGACTCGTTCGAGTCGTGCGAATGGCAGAACCCCGAGACGCGCGACATCGTGAAGCCGGGCGCCGAGTTTCAGGCGATCGCGACAACGAACGTCGAGCCGCACCTACTCCCGGAAGCGCTCCGCGACCGTTTCCCGATCGCGATCAACATCGACGAACCGCACCCGGCGGCGCTCGCACGTCTCCCCGAGTTTCTCCGCGAGCCTGCTCGAGCACTGTCGAAGGCCGACGAGCACGAGCGCGTCAGTTTGCGCACGTTCCTCGCGGTCGTCGAGTTGATGCGCGTTCACTCGCTCGACCGGGCGCTCGAAATCGCGCTACCGCAACACCGCGAGAGCATCGTCGAAGCGGCGCGCGTCAACGCGTTGCAGGTGCGCCCGTGACCGTTGCACCCGTTCGTCCCGAGTGGCTCGACCGTCGACTCGACGGCGCAACCCCGGCCGCGTGGCGCTCGAAGGACGCGCCACCGATCGCGGCGGCGACTCGCGTCGACGTCGAAGCCGGGCGACTCGAAGCGTCGCGACTCGACTCGCCACTAGGTCGCACACTGCGCACAATGGCGCTCGTTCGCGCCCGGTACGACGTCGTCGGTCAGTGGCGCACGTACGCCGCGCGACAGATGCGACGAGCCGGACGTCATCGAGAGACCGCGCTCGACGTGGCCGGGCTGTGGCGCGCGCAAGCGCTCACCGAGGCCGCGCTCGAGGGCGAGCATGAGTGGGACGTCGACTACGCGAAATTGGTCGCCGGGCGACTCGAGCAGATGACGCCGCACGACGCGACGGTCGCCGCGCTCGAGCACCTGCACACGCCCGGCGCGCGCTCCGTGCTCCGTGCACTAGGTGCGCAACACCCGAGACTTCGCGACGCGTTGCAAACGCTCCGCGACGGCGTGAAAGGGGTGTTAGATCGTCGACCGATCGACGCCGAGTACGACGCCGACGTGCTCGCGCACATCGCGTCGCGCATCGTGCAGGTGCTCGACGACGTGCCGACGCTCGCCGGGAAACCGACACCGACACCCGTCGACGGGCCGCCCGGCGGCGACTCACCCGACATCGAGCAAGGCCGCGACCTATGGGTGCGCGCGATACCGGGCGCAACCCGGCTCGACGTCGCACACCGCGGCAAAGTCGGCGCACGTCGACGACCGTCGACGACCGGGTCGAAGATCGGACAAATGTCGCGACTCCTCACCGACCCCGACCGTCGAGTCTTCACGACACGTCAACGAGCCGTCGACGCGTTGCTCGTGCTCGATCTCTCCGGCTCGATGCACTGGTCGACCGAAGAGATCGACGACGTGATCGACGCGGCGCGCGGCGCGGTCGTCGTCGGCTACTCCGCGAGCGACAACGGCGACAGCGGTCGAGCAAACACGTGGCTCATCGCAAAGGACGGCCGCCGGGTGCGCGAGATGCCCGACGTGCCCGGCGGCAACGGATGCGACGGGACGGCGCTCGAGTACGCCGTGAAGCGCTACCGCCGCCGCGCCGGGATGCCCGTCCTATGGGTGAGCGACGGACACGTCACCGGGCGCACACGCTCGACGACGTCACTGGCGCGCGACATGGTCGCCCGGCTCCGTCGACATCGAGTGACGCAGGTTCACAACGCAACCGAAGCGATCGACACGCTTCGCGCTATGGCGCGCGGCAAAATGCCGACGCCGTCGATCGGCCGCTATCTCGAGCACCACTCACGACAGGACGCCTGACGATGCCGACAAACGACGTCGCACTCTTCCTCATCGTGTCGATCATCGTCGCCGCCCAGTACTTGAGAGGCCAGTGATGTCGATCGACGCCGCACTCGCCCTCATGATGCTCACCGGACTCGCGACCGGGTACGTCTTCGGACGCATCGCCGGACGCCAGATCGAACGAGCCGAACAAGATCGCCGCGCCGCGAGGCGCCGCACCCACCAACACAACAACAACACAAGGAGAACCCAACCATGACCACCAACCAGCCGCACGACGTGCTCGCGCAAGTGCGCGACGCGTTCCTACGCACCGAGGCCACGCTCGAGCGAGTACTGGCCGCACTCGACAACCCCGTCGAGCACGTCAAGCCCGAAGCGCTCGAGCAGGGAGTCGAGCAAGCGCTCGACGACCTGACGACGCTCGCGTCGAGAATGTCGACCCGGTATGCCGAACTCGTCGACGCAGTCATCGACGAACGTCTCGAAGCGTTCCCGAGCCTCGCCGCCGCGCTCCGGTCGAGCGCCACACACGTCGCCCGGCTCCGCCGCCGCGTCGAAGCGAAGCGCTCGGGCGTCGACTTCGTCGGTGACGCGCTCGAGCAGGCCGCCGACCACTTCGACGAACTGCGCGAGCAACAGGTCGACGCCTACGGAAAGGTGCTCCGCGAAACGCTCCCCGTGATCGAGTCGCAGATCGCGAGCCACGTCGACGACGACGACGTCGCACACGTCTACGCCGTCGAAATCGGCTCACCCGACCAAGTCGCCCACGACATCGAGACACGTCACGTGCTCCCCGTCGCGATCGCAGAAGTCGGCCAGTACACCCGACCCGGCGACGCCTTCGCAGACGACGACCTCGCCCGACGATGCGCCGCACACGACGCGTCGATCATCATCGTCACGCACCGCGCCGCACTCGAAGACGGAACACTCGCCCGAGCCACCGCGATCGCGCACCCGTTCGGCGTCACCATGTACGCCCGAACCGACGACGGAACCGTCGAGCACTACCACGTCAACGGAGCATGGGCAGAACACGCCGAAGACGTCGACCTCGAGCACGTCGAGGACATCGCCGGACACATGGGCGCACTACTCGAGCGAGCACTCATCGAACGCCACACGTCGAGCCACTGACCCCCCACGACCCACCACAGCCCCGCTAGGCGCGTTCTGCGCGCTTGTGGTGGCCGTTGGTGGGTCGTTTGGCGTGTGGGTGCCGCTACCAAGCCGGAGCCGTTTGGAGCGCCGCGCGTGGGGTCGTCGATGTCGAGTGGCTCGAGGTTGGTCGGCCTTTGGTGCGTGCTCGAGGTGACTGCTGCTCGGAAATCTGCGCGGCTCGCTTCGGCCGTTGGCCTCGCTCGCGGTGGTCGTGCTCGAGTTTGGCGACCACTCAGAGTGAGGTTAGAACCAAAAATCCGCGCGCCCCACCGCCTTCGGCGGCGGGGCCCCACGCACGCATTCGCGTGCGTTTCTAAGGGGCGGCGCACGCATGCGCGTGCAGCCGCACCCATTCAGCGTGTTCGACTCGTATCACTGACCCAGGCATTGGCTCAATCGCTGCACGGGCTAGGCAACTGGGGGTATGCCGAGGCTACGGGTCCAGTGGGTATCTATTACCCGGATGGGCGGTGTGTGCATTTAGGGGGCTGTTGGCTGGTCGTGGTTTTTTCTTTTCTTTTTGTAAACCTATGACTTCGTTGGCCCTGTTTTGCGTCCGCTGTTGGGCGGACGTTTTTAGCCCCCCAAGTTCTGTTTAGCGTCTGAACCCGTCTGTCTGGATACCGAAAGAAGACGAACACCTACGGTCCCCTTTTCAGGCCACTAGTCCGTGCGATCTGGCGATGCTGCCCTGGCGGTTGTTGTCGCGAGGAGGAATCTAATCGTTTAGGAGAACCGTATTTTTTGGGTTCGCAACGCTTCCCAGCGTGACGTGTGCGGTCAGGATAGCAGAGGTTTGTGTGACCACCCCACCTATCCGCAAACTTTTTTTTGGAAGAACCTGTTGGGGTTCGTGTCGGTGGGGTGGAACCTTTTTGTCTTCCACAAGTAGGAGGTTGGTTTGTGGGTGACGGTGGTATGTTATCTGTTGATGGCGAAGGGGAAGCGGGCTGTTCCGGCTGAGGATCGTGCGATTTTTTGGCAGGCTGTTCAGTCTGGGTTGACGATGCGTGAGGCTGCGAAGTTGGCTGGGGTGTCGTATCGGACGGCGGTGAACTGGAAAGCGAAGGCGGAGAAGTTGCGGGTGGAGAACGCGTCCGCTGATCTCCTTGAGGGGAAGCGGGCGTCGGCTGACGGGCATAAGAAGGAAGCCGCTCTTGCTCGTGCGCTTGTGAACGACACGTCTGTGCCTCCGGTGAGGCCGACGAACAGGTTGAACCCCCGTGCCCAGAAAGGGTTGGAGGATTTCGACTACTTCCGACGTGTCTATTTGGGGCGTGTCCCTAGCCAGTGGCAGGTGGATGCCGCGTACAAGATTGTTGGCTACCTGGAATCCCCCGAAAAAGAGTTCCTCGTCCTCAACTGTCCGCCAGGAGCAGGCAAGTCCACCCTGTTCCACGACGTTGCGGTGTGGTCCATCGTCCGGAACCGGGCAATCCGAGTGATGATCGGGTCGGTTTCGCAAACTTTGGCGAAAATGTACTCGCGCCGCATCCGCGAAACCCTCGAACGCACCGTCCCGCTACGCCCAGACCCCGAAATGATCAAAAAAGGGTTGGCTTTAGACGCCGAAGCCTGCCTGTCTTTGGATTATGGGCGGTTCAAACCCGCCAACGTCGGTGCTTTGTGGCGGGCCGAAGAGTTCATCGTTGAACAATACGGGATCTCAGGGCTCGACAACAAAGAACCCACCGTTTCCGCGTACGGCATCGAGTCAGAGTTCATCGGACACCGCGCCGACCTCGTCCTTTTCGACGACGTCGCCTCCCCGGAGAACTCTAAAGAGTCCGTAGCCCGAGACAAACTGTTGGAACGCTGGGATTCGATGGCTGAAGCCCGTGTCGAACCAGGCGGAGTCCTCGCCGTCATCGGCCAAAGGCTCGGACCCCAGGACCTGTACGCCCACTGCCTGTCGAAGATTGCTTATGACGACTTTGATGAGGAGACGGGGGAGGATTTGGCGGAACCTGTGAAGCGGGCCAAATACCATCACATCGTTTACAAGGCCTACTACGAAGAACTAGACACCGGACCCGCATCCCTCAAAAAGACGGCACCTGGCTGGCCAAACGGACCTTTGCTTGACCCTCAACGCATCCCGTGGAAAGACCTCTCGTACATCCGGTACAACACCCCTCAAAAGTTCAAAGTCGTTTACCAACAGGAAGACCTTGACGTCGGCTCTTACCTCATCGAACGCGTGTGGGCAACAGGTGGCATCGGACCAGACGGCGTCATGTACCCAGGATGCATCGACACAGACCGACGCCCCGGCCACATCCCCATGGGACTTGAACCCCCAATCATCTCCATCTGCTCCGTCGACCCCTCCCCCACCCAGTTCTGGGCAATCGAATGGTGGCTCTACCAGCCATCCACCAACCTCCGCTACCTCGTTGACCTGCAACGCGTCAAACTCACCGCCGAAGAACTCTTGGGCTACGACACCGGGAGCCGTGCCTACTCGGGGATTATGGAAGAGTGGCAAAACAAATCGTTCGACGTCGGCTACCCGATCTCCCACTGGATTGTTGAAATCAACGCCGCCCAACGATTCCTCCTCGCCCACGACTTTGTTCGCAAGTGGCAGGCACTCCACGGAGTCAACATCGTCCCCCACACCACCTCCCGCAACAAACTTGACGAGAACCTTGGCGTCGAAGCGCTGCTGCCACCACTGTGGCGCACAGGCCAGGTACGGCTCCCATCTATGCGTGAGAACTGGGCGACGTTGGCGTTCATCGACGAGATGACGTCATGGACGAAAGACAAAAAGAACGGCACCGACCTGGTGATGGCCCACTGGTTCGCGGAACTTCACATGCCACAACTCGCACCCGTCAAAGCACCACCCCGGCTTTGGCGTCCGTCTTGGATTTGATGTGTTATCTTGGACGGCTGAGACGGGAGAACATCATGGCAGCGAAAAAGAAGTCCGGTAAAACGCGCGGCAAGGACAGCGGAGGTCAAACATTTGACCTTGACAACACAGCCCAGTACAAGGCAGAGGTAGACAGATACTTTGACGCCCGCGCTGATCGTTTGCGAGCACAAAAACAAACCCAGACTCAGATTCCACGTTCCGCTGCTGAACGCACCTCTTTCCGCAACGTCGTAGATTACAACAGAAACTGGCGGTCCAATAACAACGCAAGAGGCATCCAAGAGAAGGGACCGTTTTCTATGGGTCCAGCCAAACCCGACAAGTTGAGTGGTCGCACTGTTGAGTTTGGCACGCGTTCAATGCTTGAAGGTATGCGCGGTTTTATGCGCGGCGGTGGCGGTCTCCGTTCACACGGCAAGTAGGAGGCTGACCCTTGCGGTCGCTTGACGACATTATCGACCTGTACCACCAGCGACGACTCGCTGCTGGACCGTTGCACGAACAGATGCGTCGCGTCCGCGACCTCGCAAACGGTGACGTTGTCGTCCCGTTGAACGAACTTGATCGTAACGCAAAGTCCAACGTCGCCAACCTGCTCGTACAAGGTTTGGACCAAATGTCCATGCGCGTCTCGTCGACGATGCCGTCACCGTACTTTCCGCCTGTAAAGGAAGGTTCGGAACAGTCCAAGAAAATGGCACGCATGCGCAAGAAGGCGCTGCTCGCCATCTGGGACGAAAACCGGATGCAGATGAAACTGCGTCGCCGCGCCCGCCACCTCCTTGCATACTCGGCAAGCCCCGTTTACCTCAAACCAGATTTCAAAACTTTGACCCCCAAGTGGGAAATCCGCAACCCGCTCGACACGTTTGCAGCCCCGATGGAAGACGACGACCTCGTCCCAGAGAACTGCATCTTTACCAGCCGTGTCTCCGCAAACTGGCTCCTGTCCAACTACGGCGACCTGGTCGGCGGCCAGTTGCGTATGGGCCGCGTCGACTCAGACTCCCGCTACACCCTCCTCGAATACGTGTGCGCAGACAGCATCCAGTTGGCTGTCCTCGGTGCCGAAGATAACCCGGAACTCAACCCAGCAGAACGAGCAGGACTAGAAGCAATCCTTCTAGAAGCGATCCCCAACAGAGCGCAGACGCCACTCGCAGTCGTACCACAACGAATCACCCTAGACCGTCCCCGCGGACAGTTCGACGGCGTACTCGGCATGTACTACACCCGTGCACGCTTGCAGGCTCTCACTGAGATTGCGATTGAGCGCGGCATCTTCCCTGAGGAATACCTTGTCGCCCGCCCAGGTGAGAACCCTGAAGTGGTGCAGTTGGCTGACGGCAAAGCAGGCATCCTCGGCATCGTCAAAGGTGGCGACATCCGCCAAAACCAAATCAACCCTGGCTACAAAACCGATACCGCACTAGATCGTTTGGAACGTCAGGAGCGTTTGGAGGGTGCGATCCCCGCAGAGTTCGGTGGCGAGTCAGCAACGAACATTCGTACTGGTCGCCGCGGCGAAGCAGTCCTCTCCGCAACCGTTGACTACCGTGTGCAGGAAGCACAGGAACTGTTCGCTAACAGTCTGCTGCATGAGGACAAGATCGCGATCGCGATTGAGAAGTCGTACTGGGGTGATACCACCAAGTCGTTTTTCATGCCTGGACGCCGCACGACGGGTCAGGAAACATACACCCCAAACAAGGTGTGGCAAACCGACTTCCACTATGTCGCATACTCGGCATCAGGATCAGACGTCAACAACCTTGTCATCGGCCTCGGTCAACGTCTTGGCATCGGACTCATGTCCAAAGAATCGGCACGCGAAGCCGACCCGCTGATCTCCGACCCCGATTTTGAACACGACCAGATCATCGCTGAAGGTGTCGAAGCCGCACTGCTCGCATCTATTCAGCAGCAGGCAGCGAACCCGCAGGGACCGTACCAGCCTGAAGATCTTGCATACCTCACCAAGTTGGTGGTGGAGCAGGACGTTTCGCTGTACGAAGCGGTGCGTCGCACGAACCAGCGTGCCCAGGATCGTCAAGCAACAGCGATGCCTCCTGGCGCACCTGAAACGATGCCCGGTTTGGCGATGCCTGGCATGGGTGCTGAGGCTCCTGTTCAGGCGCCGCCGCCTCCCGCAAACATTGACGCACTACTCGCACAACTAGGGGCCTAAATGTCTGACGTCAACTACAGCAACCGCACCGACCTCATGGCTGGACAGGCACGCGTCCCACGTCAGGCTGCCACAGGTCAAACCTATGGTCAGGCCACACAGCAGATGCGTGCCCAGGCAGCAGTGCCGATGGGTGCAGCACCAACCGATGTGCAGGCGCAGCAAGCACCTGCGCGCCGTCCTGTTCCCGGTCAGGTTGTGCAACTTGGTGCACCTACCACACGCCCGAACGAACCGATCACTGCTGGAGCGAACTTTGGTCCTGGCATGAACGCGGCACAGGCTGGTATTCCGATGATGTTGACTAACGATCAGCGTGCAATCGAGGAACTGCGGGCGATCTACGAACTATTCCCAACCGAAGACCTAGGTGATCTGCTCAACGCATACTCCGAAGATCTGGGGTAACGCATGGATTTCACAACCCCTCAAGGTCTTGAGGCTGCATACAACGAAATCAAAACCAAGCAGAAGTTGCGCGAACGGGTCCAAGCGAACGTCACCCCACAAATCTCTTCCGCTGTTTCTGGCATCTACCAAAAAGCACAGTACGTCAAACCGTCCACTGCGTTAGCGCTTGCGAAAGCGAACGCGTCACCTCAAGCGGTTGAACTTGCGAACAACATTTCTGCGCAGAAGGATTTGACGCAACAGGAAACCCCTAAAGGGTTTGTACAAAAGTTCTTCTACGACCCTGTCAAAACTGTGTCCCGTTACACGATGGCAGGCCTCAGCCTCGCACCGGAGTTGATCCAAAACGTCGCATCACAGGTCGTCAAACCCGAACCGACGGTATCCGGTATCTTCAAGTCCACAACGCTCGGCTCGTTGCTCGCTGACCCTGACGGCGCTGGCGACGGTTTCTTTGCTGGCGGTGCTGTCGCAGAAGCACAGTCTGAGCGTGCACGCCAGTACCGCGGCACCATCAACGGTTCCGCGTTCACTATTGGCCGTTCCGCAGCAAGCGCACTCCTCCCAGAAAAAAGTTTGGCTTACCGTCTCCTGTCAGGTTCGATCGACGCCGCGATCCAGTTCATTGACCCGACGATTGCGCTTGGCAAAGTCAAGAAAGGTTTGCAACTCACTGGCGAAATCGGCGGAGTCAAACTTGCATCAGGTGCACTTATCCCTGACACGACGGCGTTGATGGCTCACATTGACGAACTAACGAAGGCTGGCAAGACGGCAGATGCAGCAGCAGCACAGCAGGTGTTGCGGGAGACCTTGGATTCGGCTGATGAGGCAGCACGTTTGGGGCAGGCAGCGCCACGCATCTACAGCGAAACACGGGCATTGCAACGCGCTGATGAACTTTCGGAAGCGGGGGTTATCAGTCAGGCACGTGAAGCGATTGACGCATCTGAGTTCGGTACATGGTGGTCCAAGAACCGTGGCGCCCGCCGTTTCGAACGCGCCGCTACACGCATCGTTGACGAATACACAGAAGAAACCACCCGCCTCAAAGGATCGTTGGATGAGGCACGCGGCGAACTTGACCGTCTATTTGAGGAACGTCGCCGTATCCGCTTGGACGAACGTCAGACCGCAGCGTTCCGCAACGACGTCAACGGCGCCAAAAAGAGGATTGCTGAACTTGAGGAAGCCGTTGAGACGAAGCGCCACTATCACGCGTGGCGCATCCAGAACGACATTTACGAAGGCAAGATCACAGGGCAGCAGGCATTGAAAGTGTTGGACACCGCCCAACAGGGTGGTATCCGCGGCGTGTTTGCTGAGGCTGCAGCCAAACTGCGTGAAACACCTGATCAGCGTCCAGGCACGTTTGTAACTGACATTCGTGACCTTGCCGCCGCTCGTGTCCGCCCGTTGAGCGAACTTGCCAACGCCACCTACATGCGTGTCCCCGCTGTCAAGAAGTTCATCACCAAGTGGACGACTGTCACCCCGGAAAGCATGATGCTTGTCAAAGGCAATCCGCAGGATCGTTTCGAGGCCGTTCGCAACGTGGACCGTTTCCTCAAAACCCTCGGCGGGAAACTTCCCACAGAGGTGTACCAGCAAGTGCTCGGAAAGACGATGATGGCGTACAACGCCAGCACCGCCAACCCTGTCGGCGTCTATCAGGCACGCAACGCAATCAACGACGTGGTTGCAGAAACTTTGCGCCACGGCTACAAGGTTCCCGAAGTTGCGATTTCCAACCTAATCAAAAAACAGGATGAACTGGTCGCAAAAATGCGGCAGCGCATCGCCACGGAAATCGGCAAGAACCCAGGGCACAACCTGGTGCGCATGCTCGTCGACAACTACGGCCTCGACGAACGGCAGATCATCGAAACACTTGCTGGCGAAGGCGTACAAATCAACTCAATCGACGACCTCAACGCCAAGATCATCAGTCCCACCATCTTCGTGGAACTGTTGAACAACGTCCAATACCTGCCCGACGTCAGAAAGATGCGCGCCCTAGCAACCAACCCGTTCTGGCGCAAGAGCATGCAGCGCATAACCAAGACCGGGACAGGAGATCAGCGCGCAGTCTTTGAGGCCACCGAGTTCTTCCAAAACGAAATCTGGAAGCCACTCACCCTGATGAACCCTGGCTACTTCCTGCGAAACATCTTCGACGGACAGGCCCACCTGTACCTTGAAAACGACAGCAGCCTGGCCAGCATGTTCAACAAACCGTACGCATTCTTCTCGTGGGTGCTTGGCAAACGTGGAACCGCTGGAATCGCAGGTGAAGCATTCACACCCGCCGCCCGTGAAGCGTTGGAAAAGTATGGCGACGAACTGTTGCCGTCAGAGGAAGCCTATTTCCGTGCACAGGGCGTCAAGTCCATGAAGCACATCGGCAACCCAACTGACGCCATCGAACGAGTCATCATGAACGGCGAGTACGGGTTCACCACACGTCTCGATAATCCTGAACTGCACACGATGGGCATTCTTGACCAGTTGCGCATGCTCAACAAAGATCCGGTGATCCGCCGTGCTATGGCCCGCGTTGGCAAAACCAAGAACATCGACGAAGTCATGGAGTATCTGGACACTGTCCCTGATGTCAAGCAGTCACTTATTGACGTGGCCCAGAACGGCTACGTGTATGGCGTGGAGGGTGGCAAGAGCATGCGTCTGCGTCTCCCACGCACACTTTCAGACGACCCCGACGAGTTCCTCCGCACCTGGATTCAGACCGAAGTGTTCGGCCGCACTGACAAGTGGTATGACACCCCGGAACTGCGTGTCATCATCGCCAACAACCGAGTCCCAATCATTGAGCCAGGCAACAGCCGAGCCATCGCAGACGAGTTCGTCGTCGGCCGCGACGTACTCCCAGAAGACTTCATCTACGTCGAAGGCAAGCCTGGCGTTGGCACCGTTTTCAAAGGCAAAGACAACTTTGCTGACCGTGACTTCGTTGTCACCAACGTAAAGCGCAAGCGGATCGACGTTGATGCGATCAACAAGCCAGGCCAGTTCGTAGAACGCGACATCTACGAGGCAATCCCCGTCTACAAACTTGAACGCACCACTATCACCCCAGGAGTCTTGGACAAGGGCCGCGCTTTTGCGTCAGGGCCGTTTAGTGTTGCAGAAAAGGGACGCCCCTACGACGCAGAACTGATGCGCGTCATCGACACGATCTACAACAGCGCAGACAACGCCAACAACGAACTCATCCCTGCGTTCACAGGGTTCGCTATGCGCCACAAGGAAGACCCTGCCGCATACAAGATGAAGTGGCTCAATAAGTGGCGTGAGTTCAGCGACTTCTTCTTCAACGGCCTCATCCAAACGGGTACCAACTATTTGGAGAAGTCCCCGATCTGGCGCCAGTACTACTACAAGAACGTCCGTGAGAACGCCAACCTTCTGTCATCCAAGTCGTTCGATCAGATGATCCGCAACATCGAAGCAGATGCAGCCAAAATCGGCATGACCCCCAACCAGTACATCGGTGGTGGGCGTGGCAACAAACTGTTCACAGAACTGAAGAACCTCCGTGACAGCGCCACAGGCGTTGGCACCGTTGAGCAACTAGCCGAATACGCGGGCAATCGTGCCACTATCCGCATGAAAGAAATCCTTTACGATGCGGCTGATCGCACCAACGTCGAAGATGCGTTGCGTGTCATGGCCCCGTTTGCTGCCGCATGGCGTGAAGTTTTGAGCAAGTACGTTACCCAGTTCGCGGCAGACCCGACCAACTTCCGCCGTGTTCAGCGCACATTCGTCGGTATGACGAACATGGACCTTGAGGGTGACGGAACAGGGTTCTTCTACAAGGACCCGCAGTCCGGTCAGTACATGTTCAACTACCCGATCTCGGACAAGGCCAGCCAACTGTTCACTGGTTTGACCGCACCTTTGGCTGCCCCTGTAAAGGGTCTGTCGATGGGTTTCCAGTTCAACCCGTCACTCGGCCCTGTCGCACAGATAGCCACCAACCAGTTCCTCAAGTTCGCCCCCAAAGAGAACGATCTACGCAAGTTCTTGGTTCCTTACGGAACACCTGGCAGCGACATTCTGGACTTCACTCCTGGCTACATCCGCAAACTGGTCAGCGCAATCAAAGCCGACCCCACAGAACTGGATGGCGTGTTCGGCCAAACCTACGTGGAAACCGTGCGCGCTCTGGACGCAACAGGCAAGTACGACCGCACCACTCCAGAAGGCCGAGAATCTTTGTTCAACGACGCTGTCGGCAAGGCACGCATCCTGACGATTTTCCGTGCCGTCAATCAGTTCGTTGGACCAGCATCAGGTGCCACCAAGTTCGAAATCGACACCAAACAGGGTGACGTCTACATGTCGCAACTCATCAAGACGTTCTCCGACATGCAGGAAAAGGACTACGAAGAAGCAATCCCCGAGTTCTTGGAGACTTTCGGTGATGACGTCATGCTTTACGTCTCAGGTAAGTC
>Ga0209972_10001238_pt1 | contig 22672 bp, 16 predicted proteins | sample NOAtaG_7_FD_187302 | JGI IMG/M metagenome (GOLD analysis project Ga0209972, IMG submission 187302) | Freshwater lake microbial communities from Lake Erie, under a cyanobacterial bloom - NOAA_Erie_Diel1S_2200h metaG (SPAdes) (version 2) | ecosystem: Environmental > Aquatic > Freshwater > Lake ... | reverse complement strand
CAGGGAGTCTTCCATCAGGCGTGCATCGGGGATCATATTGTCTTCACCGGAGATCACATCGAGCATTGTCGTATCCCCTTCCTCTCCACTGATTGGTGCATCCACCGAAACGTGGCGGCTGCTGCCTTTCATCACATTGGCCACTTCCTTAGCGCTCATATTGAGCAGCTCTGCCAGTTCTTCGCTCGTAGGTTCGCGTTCGAACGATTGTACGAAGGAAAGGAAAGCTTCATTGACTTTATTGTAAGAGCCAATTTTATTTAGGGGGAGCCGGACGATCCGCGAATACTCTACGATTGCCTGAAGGATGGACTGTCGGATCCACCAAACGGCATAGGAAATAAATTTGAAGCCCTTGGTTTCATCGAAGCGTTTAGCTGCCTTCATAAGGCCTACGTTTCCTTCGTTGATCAGGTCGCTCAGGGAGAGGCCCTGGTTCTGATACTGCTTTGCGACAGAGACCACAAAGCGGAGGTTTGCCCTTGTCAGTTTATCCAAAGCTTCCTGGTCGCCTTGCCGGATCTTTCGGGCAAGTTCTGCCTCCTCATCCGCCGAAAGCATGGCTATCCTGCCGATATCGTGCAGGTACTTGTCCAACGCGAGGCTTTCCCGCGAAGTAATCTTATTGGTGATTTTTAATTGGCGCATAAGGGTTGTAATTAAAAAAAAGGCTTGTTGTCTGCTCAAATTATGCTGCGCAAGGACAATTATAGTTCCTTGCGCAGCCATATTTTTTTCAGCAGCTTCAGGTTTAGATGGCGACCGCGCCAAATATTCCCTTTCCGGCCACTTAGTTCAGAACAATACTACAACTTATACGCTTTTTTTCGAAAAAAAGTTTCTTATTAGCTTCTTTTATCTCGGCGGTCGCGGTCGTCGCGGCGTTCCCGCGGGGGCTGTTGGCCCTCTCCACCCTCTTCTTCCTGTTTACCCTGGCCATTTTTTTGTGGCGGGGGCAGCAGGGCTTTACGGGACAGGCGGAGTTTACCGGTTTTTTTATCTACTTCAATCAGTTTGACCTTAACCTCATCGCCTTCCTTGAAATGTTCTTCGACATTTTCGATCCGGGAATGGGAAATTTCCGATACGTGAAGCAGGCCACTTTTTCCGCTAAACTCAACGAAAACGCCATAGGGCATAACGGACTTTACCACTGCCCGGTAAACATCGCCGACTTCCGGAACGAAAGTGATTTTGCGGATGCGGTCCAGAGCGGCGTCAATAGAAGCCTTATCGCTGCTGGCCACGTTGACGACCCCTTTGTCGCCCACCTCAGTGATATTAATGATTGTTCCCGTTTCTGCCTGGATTTCCTGGATTACCTTACCTCCGGGGCCGATAACGGCGCCGATAAAGCTCTTATCGATGATCAACTCGACGATCCGGGGCGCATGCGGCTTATAATCCTCCCTTGGCGCGGGGATGACTTCCTGCATTTTGGAAAGGATGTGCAGGAGGCCGCGGCGGGCTTGTTCGAGGGCCTGTTCCATCACTTCATAAGGCAGGCCGTCCACTTTAATATCCATCTGGCAGCCGGTAATACCATTCTCCGTACCGGTCACTTTAAAGTCCATATCCCCGAGTGCATCCTCATCTCCGAGGATATCGCTCAGGATAGCGGTACGGGTGCCGTCTGCGATCAGGCCCATTGCGATACCCGATACGGGACGTTTGATTTGTATCCCCGCGTCCATCAAGGCCAGGGAACCCGCGCATACCGTTGCCATAGAAGAAGAACCGTTAGACTCCATAATATCGGAGACCACGCGCACCGTATAGGGCAGTCCGGTCGGGAGTACCTGGCGGAGCGAGCGGGCGGCGAGATTTGCATGGCCCACTTCCCTGCGGCCGGGGGCCCGTTGTGGTTTGACCTCGCCCACCGAGAAGCCAGGGAAGTTGTAATGCAGGAGAAACTTCTCAAAAGTGAGTGCCTGGGCGTTATCCATCATTGCCTCGTCCAGCTTGGTACCGAGGGTGACCGAAGTCAGGGACTGGGTTTCGCCCCGGGTAAAAATCGCGGAGCCATGGGTTGAGGGCAGGTAATCTACTTCGCACCAGATCGGACGGATATCTTCCAGCCCGCGACCATCTAAGCGGCGGCCTTCGCCAAGGACCAGCTCGCGGACGACCTTTTTCTTCAGGTCATCGAAAATTTCACTGATGAGCTTTTTATTTGCGGCTACAAAGTCCTCTCCATGAGCTTCGACCAGTGATTTGGCCACCTCGCCTTTTACTTCTTCGAACCCTGCACGGCGCGCCTGTTTTGTAGCAGCCGAGATGGAAATCTGCAAAAGTTTATCTTTAGCCACAGCATGGATGCTGGATTCCAGCTCTGCGTTAGAGGGCAGGGCGGGCGCTTGGCGCTTCACCAGTGCCTTTTCCCCCACCAGTTGAGCTAAGCGGAGTTGTGCTTCGATTTGCACCTGAATCGCTTCGTGGGCGATTTTTATCGCCTCTACCATATCCTTTTCCGAGCACTCTTTCGCCTCACCTTCTACCATCACGACGTTTTCCGCTGTAGCCCCGATGATAAAGTCCATGTCGGCTGCGAGTAGCTCTGATTTGTTGGGGTTGATGCGGTACTCGCCATTGATCCGGGCTACCCGTACCTCGGAGATAGGGCCCTGGAACGGAATATTGGAAACCGATAACGCGGCAGATGCGGCGAGGGCGGCAAGGCAATCCGGCATCGCGTCTTTATCTACGGAGATCAGGTTAATAATAATCTGTGTATCGTACATGTACCCATCCGGGAACAATGGGCGGATTGCCCGGTCAACAAGGCGGGAAATCAGTACTTCATAGTCTGATAATTTTGTTTCTCTTCGGAAGAAGTTACCAGGTATCCGGCCTGCAGAAGCAAACTTTTCCTGATAATCCACTGAAAGGGGGAAAAAATCCTGCCCTTCCCGAATTTCCTTAGCGGAAACCACCGTAGCGAAAAGCATGGTGTTGCCTGTACGCAGAACCACGGAGCCGTCCGCGAGGGCGGCAATCTTGCCTGTTTCAATTACTACTTCGCGTCCGTCCGGCAAGTGGAAAGACGTTGAAATTGGAATCTGTTGTCCCATAAAATTGTCGCTTTTTAATAATATTTATCCTCTGATAATCTCTAAAACGGGAGCATGAAAAAGAAGGGGAAGCATCAACGGCTCATATCGCAGGGCAGGACAGGGCATCGTCCTGCGTACCGTGATGTTGTTGGCACTTACAGCAGTAGGTACTCTACAGACCGACAGACACCATTTGCGGATGCCAGACCTTGTGCACCAGGACACAATCAGGGTTGCGGCGCTTCTGGCGGGTCAGGAGATGGAAGACAAGTGGACGACACCGGAATCTGGCATTGATCCGGGCTTTTGATTGACCGTTGCCGACTTTTTCGTCAGGCGCGGCACGGCTTGTTTTCCATTAGCACGACGATCGGGGCTATTGATAACACTGGCAGCAAAATAAGGGAGAGGCGCTGGCTACCGCAAGACCGGATTTGAAAACCGGAATATGCGGTAGCCAGACGTTATTTCCCTGTGCACCAGACACCCGGTTTGCCATGCACGGCCATCGGGCGGGCGCGTTTTACTTACGGATACCCAGGCGTTCGATCAGCTCGCGATACTTGCTGATATCTTTGTCCGCGAGGTACTTCAACAGCCGCTTTCTTTTTCCTACGAGCATCAGCAGGGTGCGCCGGCAGGAGTGGTCCTTACGGTTTTGCTGGAGGTGCTCGGACAGTTTTTGAATACGAAAGGTGAAAAGTGCCACCTGGCCTTCCGTCGAACCTGTGTTCGCTTCGGAGCCGCCGTATTCTTTGAAGATTTCCGCTACTTTTTCTTTTGTCAGATAGTTGCTCATGTTTTTTAAACCGTTAGTGATTCTCTAAATCAGTTACAGCGGGCACAAAGGTAAGGTTTTATCCGGAAGGTTGTTTGGTTTTGGCAAATGATTTAGCTGATTTTTTTAAAGTCATTGCGGCAGCCGGCATTTTTCCTGTATCCTTTGGCTATTGAGCCGCTTTAAAGCGCTTTACTGCCTCGGTAAGCCGGGGCACTACTTCGAAGAGATCTCCGACTACCCCATAGTCAGCCGCCTTGAAGAACGGCGCTTCGGGGTCTTTATTGATTACCACGATAGTCTTGGAGTTGTTGACACCGGCGAGATGCTGAATAGCCCCGGATATCCCGATTGCGATATAAAGGTTGGGGCGGATAGCAATACCTGTTTGACCGACATGTTCGTGGTGGGGCCTCCAGCCGACATCGGCTACCGGGCGGGAGCACGCCGTTGTGGCACCGATTGCTGCGGCCAGGTCTTCTACGATACCCCAATTTTCTGGTCCTTTCAGTCCCCGGCCTGCTGAAACCACCAGCTCTGCTTCCGGGAGGGGCACCGTGCCCTCCTGGCGGGTCACTGCCCGAACCTTTATGCGCGAGGCAGGAATGGATACATCAAGCACCTCCGCCCCTACGGGCTGCCCGGTAATTTCCGGCTGGATTGCATTGCCCATCAGGGAGAGGATTTTTACAGGAGCGTTAAGCGCATAAGTTGCGATAGCCTTACCTGAAAACACTGGTTTTTGGACGCGGAACTCTGCGGAGACTTCCGGAATAGCATTTACGCCCGAAACCGACGCTGCATCCAGTCGGGCTGCCAGCCGACCCAGGATGGAACGACCATTGGAGGAATGGGGGAGGATAACTACCGAGGCCCCTTTTTGGCGGAGTACTTCTGCAATCACCACGGTATATACCTGTGAATCGAACTGGTCCAGTGCGGCATTGGGAATATGAAACACCTGAGCGGCACCATAGCGGCCCAGCACCCCTGTATTTTCACAACTGCCTAAAACCAGCGCGGCACAAGGGACCCCAAGTGCCTGGGCAGTTCTGTGGCCGTAAGTAACGGCCTCGAACGCCGATTTTTTGAATTGCCCTTTCTGATGTTCTGCTATTACGATTACCATAGCTGAAAATTGATTTAGATGATTAGCCTGAAACGTATCTGACCCTTTTCACAAGACGCGCGGGGAAGAGCAGGCATATCGGAGGATTATCCGTTTTGCCGTATAGTGGTCCCATCGCCCCGGGTCTGTTATACCCTTCACGGGTTTCAGAGTGCTTTTGCCTCTTCATGGAGCAGCCGTACCAGCTCCTCCATATCTTCCGGTGCTAACATGCGCACCGCAGATTTGGACTGTGGCAGCGCATAATGGACCGTTACTGCCGTATCCGGTACAGGTAGGGGGGCGACGACTTTGAGCGGTTTGCTTTTTGCCATCATGATCCCCCGCATATTGGGGATACGTTGTTCTGCCAGGCCCTTGGCGGCACTTAACACGAAAGGCAAGGCCAGTTCAAGCTCTTCGGTACCCCCTTCGATATCGCGGTGCACTACTGCCGTTTGTCCATCTGCCGTGTCCAGCTTACTGGCATAAGAGATGAAGGGCAGGTCGAGCAGCTCTGCCACCATTGCCCCTACCTCCGAGCCGTTGTAATCAATCGTTTCTTTTCCCAGCAGGATCAGGTCGTATTGTTCCTGCTGGGCGAATGCGGCGATTTGCCTGGCCGTAAAAAGAGCACTGCGCGGGATCGTATCTACCCGTACCGCATCGTGGGCCCCAATAGCAAGACCTTTCCGGAGGATGGCATCGTTCGCTTCAGGCCCGACATTGATCAGCGTTACCGTTCCGCCAAACGTTTCCTGAAGCTCCAGGGCACGCACCAGCGCATACCATTCGTCGTAGGGGTTCATAATATATTGCACCCCATTGTCATCCAGCGCTGTACCCGCTGCGTTCAGAACGATTTTCGTGGTGGTGTCCGGCGTTTTACTGACACAAACCAGTATTTTCATAATAAATTTTTTGTAGGATTAAATAGATACGATATTTGCACAAATAAAACCGACACCGCGAAGATAAGTTTTTTTAAAAAAGCGAATTAGCGAAAATTCGCTGTTCATAACCCTGACCAATGAACACCACAGATCGTTTGTTGCAATTACTGGAAATGCTCGAAGAATCCCCGGGGGATTCTTTCCTCTTGTTCGCTACGGCCAAGGAATACGAGGGTCTGGAAGATCCTGAACAGGCCCTGGACTACTACCGGCTGTTGCTGGATACCGACCCTGCTTATGTTGGCCTTTACTATCACCTGGGGAAATTACTTGAAAAGCAGGGCCAGACCCCGGCTGCCCTGGAGATTTACCAAAAAGGGATGGACATCGCAACGGCACAACACGACCGCCACAGCTACAACGAGTTGGCAGGGGCAAAGCTCAACCTCGAGATGGAATAGCTGCCAGAAAAACGACATAATCGAAAATCTGTCCTTTTTTCAATACCCTTGCCTGTAGAATTTCAAGACCCGCCGATTCCAGCATTTGCCGGTATTCGGAAACACCGTACTGATGCGGGTGGAGTAAATCCCCTGGAAATATTTGAAAAACACGCTTTAAATGTGGGGAAGTATGTGCATCTACTGAAAGCAGCAGATAGCCCCCCGGCGCCAATGCCCGCTGCAATTTTGTGATTGCCGCATCCATATCCCGGAAATGGTTAAGCGCATTCATGCAAAACACCCAGTCATAGGTGCGCGAAGGCACCCATTCTTCAAAAGCTACCGCGTAAAAATCCGTCCAGGGATATTTTTCCGGCTGAAAAATGCCTAGTCCCTGGGCGTAGCGCCCCAGGAGGGGGTCCACTGCATCTACGGTCAGGCCGGAAAGCGCCATGTATATTCCGGAAGGCCCACAGCCGGCATCCAGTGCGGTTTGCCCCGGAGCGGGATAGACTCCTGCTTCCTGCAATAATGCCCCCCAGTAAGCCTGTTTGCCTGCCAGATACGCTGACGGGGAGCGTTTGCGCAGATAGCCCCGCCACCAGTGAAATTCAAGAAATTGCGCGAGCCGCCATCGAAAATTTGCAACTTTTGACATTAAGGGATTGTTAATTTCTTTAGTAGAATGTACTATAGGTTACCTCAAAAACAGAGATTGTCTCATAAGTATAGGGTTATGTAAAAAATTCCGAGACTGCAGCGAAACAAAGTTTCGAATGTATTCAAAATAATTCTTGGTGGCGCATACCGCCAAAAGTCTTCCGGGATATTTCTACGCTGCCTCTAAAAATCGGAACAGTCGCTATTTCATTGGCAAAATACAAAACTCAGGTTTATGCCCTATTTCTGCCTCCTGTTATTGTTGACCCTTTCCCTCTGCGCGTGTGGCCCGGGAACAAAGCCAATCACAACGTCCAGAGGGATATCTGTACAGCGGCATAATTCCTTCCGCTGTACGGGTACAGAGCCTTTCTGGTCGTTAGATATTGCCGAAAACGGGATTACCTTCCAAACTCCGGATTCCGGCCCGGTCACTTATCCTTTCACCCCCCCTGTTAGCAAAGGGGATGTAATTGAGTTCTTTACTTCGCTCGGTAGTGGAAGTGGGAAGAACAACCTCAAAATTATCCTTAAACCCGGCAATTGCAGCGATGGCATGTCCGAAACCGTTTATCCCTATTCGGTGGAAGTGGAGCTCGACGGGCAAACACTGCGCGGCTGTGCAAAAGAAAAGATATGAACTCCCCGAACAACATCCTGCTCGCCTTTGAGCCTGTTTTGCAAAATGACGGTACTCCCGAAGGGTTCGTAGTATCCCTGCTCAACGATTGCCCGGACCCCATCCTTTTTGAGCTCGATTTTTTTGCTGGCGGGGTAAAGCGGTTTGGAAAAAAAGGCAAGCTGGATGCCGGGGGGTATTCCGAACTGGGCAAAATGCAATATGACGACCTTAATGAATTTCCGGAGGCAAAGGTTGCCTGTTGGAAAATCGTCAAAGACGGGACCAGCAGCCGGTACGCAAAAGATATGCGGATTAAACCCGGCGTTTTTTTTTCCAGTCTTACCCCCGTGGCGCCTATCCTACACCGACAGGCGCACGTGCTGACCCTGTTCGAAGGGCTGAGTGCGGAGCGGAAAAAAAACCATGCAGAAGACTTAAAGGCCTATACCCAAAGAAAAGCCCCGCCCGTACGCCAGTGGCATGAATCCGCAAACGATGACCGCTCACAGCATGAGGTCAGGGAAGCAGCCGATTTTTCCATAGAACTCGACCTGCACATCGAAAAACTCGTCCAGGGGCACGAACAACTGTCCAATGCTCAAATATTGCAGCTACAAGTCCGGGTATTCGAAGCATACATTGAAAAAGCAATCCGTCTGGGGATGGAAAGGGTATTCATTATCCACGGTGTAGGGGAAGGCCGCCTTCGGAATACCATCGCCTCCAGCCTGTTCCGGATCCCGGAAGTAATCACCTTTAAAAACGAATACCACCCTAAGTATGGTTACGGGGCAACGGAAGTAATCCTGATTATGTAACGCTTAATCATATACCCCTTATGGCAATCAACATCCTGTCTATTGATGGCGGCGGTATCCGCGGCCTCATCCCCGCGCTCATCCTCACCGAGATCGAGCGGCGCACCGGAAAAAAAATCTCCGAAATGTTCGACCTGCTGGCCGGCACTTCTACCGGAGGAATCATCGCAGTTGGGCTCAACGTCAATGACCCCAAAACAGGGCAGCCTTATGCCGCCTCCAGGATTGCCCAGCTTTACCAGGAGAATGGACACCGGATCTTTCAGAAGCGACACTGGGTCCAGGCGATTGGCAGCCTGGTGGACGAATCTTTCCAGCACCAGGGTCTCGAAGAAATACTCGATGCCTACTTTGGAGAAACCGAACTAAAAAACAGCAAAACCGGGCTATTGGTCACTGCTTATGATATCGTGCGGCGCAAACCGTTTTACTTCCTTTCGAGAGAGGCAAAGTTACGCCCTCATGAAGAAAACTTCCACATGCGCGATGTTGCCCGTGCCACTTCCGCAGCTCCCACCTACTTCGAACCCCATCTGATCAGCAATGGCCACTATCAACAACTAGCCCTCGTGGACGGGGGCGTATTCGCCAATAACCCGGCCATGCTCGCTTATACCGAGGCCATCAACCTCAAAAGGTGGAAAGATTATCAGTCCGGGATGAATACCTCTCCCGCCCGTGGGGTCGCAGAAGATACTTTTTCTGAAGCCGCATCAAGGGATTTCAGCGCGGGGCTGCCGGAATACCTCTCTCCCGAACATGCACCTGACTTTTTCATGCTGTCGCTGGGTACAGGGCAAGCTATGCGCCCTTATGCCTATTCAGAAGCCAAGGACTGGGGCCTTGTAGGATGGGCTCGCCCGATCGTAGATATCCTCATGCAGGGCGTCTCGGAATCAGTGGACTATCAGATGCAGTATGTCCTGCCTCCGACACGCGACGGCAAAAGGCATTACTACCGCCTCAACCCGAATATCCCGGAAGGCAACAGCGAAATGTCTGATGTCTCCGAGGCAAATATGGCAGCGCTCAAAAGTATTGCCGACGCGTTTATCGAGGAGCACAGCGGTGTGATCCAGGAAATTTGCCATATCCTGAACCCCTGAAAAGGCGCGGTGTTCAGCGTAAGGCATGGGCAAATGCCGCAAGACTATCAAAACGGAAATCTACCCGGCTACCAATGCTGGCCATCCCTTCGGCCTCCTCCTCTTTACCTGCAATCCATACTGTGCACATATTGAGGCGGAGGCCGAAGGCCATATCACTTTCAGTATCGCCTACCATCACCGAGCGCGAAAAGTCTATCTCCGGGAAATCCCGTTGTGCGTCAAACGCCATAGCCGGAGCGGGCTTACGGCAATTACCCGGCTTACCTGCCAGATCGGGACAAAAATATATCCCGTCAATCCGCCCACCTGCCTGGGCGACCGCCCCCAGCATCTGGAAGTGTAAAGCCTGCAGGTCAGCCACTCCCATGAGCCCCTTTCCGATCCCCTGTTGATTGGTCACTACGACGATACGGCCGAAATAGCCCGCAAAGAACCTCAGCGCATCCAATACCCCGGCAATAAAACGAAATTCCGCCCATTGCCGCACGTAATCCCCTGGAAGCCGCTCGTTGATGACCCCGTCCCGGTCGAGGAACAGGGTATATCCCCTCATCATAAGATTAGAATTACTGAATGGTTGTGAGGGCATCATTTCAGATTAGCAATATGCATATTGTACAAATGATTTATTGCGACAGGATCATCACAGGATAAAAAAAAGCTGCATTTCCAGCACGCTGCCCCCTTGCAACAAGCCTGATCTTCCCGGGCGTCGCTACTTTTGGTATAATAACGCCAAAACCATCCGGGTCCTCCAAAATACGGATTGCGGACGACGCTACCAAAAGGAGTTTTCAATAAAAAGATTAACGATTTTTCTCCGATTCGAGGATACGGATATAGTTGGCACGCTCGTAAGCCGATGGATTCGAAATATTCCGCTGGCTCATCACCGCCCTGAACGCTTCCACCGAATCAAAGCCTTTTTGCTGCATCCAATCTTCCATCTCTTTGTGTATCACGCGCAGATGGGGTATGCCATACTTGTAGAGTGCCGAAGCCGTCATCACCACATCTGCGCCTGCAAGCAGGTATTTAATTGCTTCTTCCGCACCCTGGACACCTGTCGTGGCTGCCAGGGAAACCGGCACTTTACCGTATAAAATCGCCAGCCAAAGCAAAGGGAGGCGGATTTCATTGGCAACACTATACTGCAGATCGGAAAGGACCTGTAAACGCCCGATATCGAAATCCGGCTGGTAGAAACGATTGAACAGCACCAATGCATCGGCACCAGCGCCCGCCATACGAAATGCCATATTACCCATAGCGCTGAAGTAGGGGTTTAGCTTTACCGCTACCGGGATGTGGACTGTACTTTTCAAAATCCGGATAATATCGAGGTAGCGTTGTTCTACGATTTCCGAAGTCAGACGGATATCCGCAGGAATATAGAAAATATTTACTTCCAGGCCATCGGCACCGGCAGCTTCGATATCGTGGGCGAAAGTCGCCCAGCCCTCCGGTGTGGTCCCGTTTAGACTGGCAATAATCGGTATCCCCGTACGCTCTTTTGCCATCCGGATATGCTCCAGGTACTGATCGCCCCCAAAATGATACTCCTCCAATGCCGGGAAATACCCCTGTGCCTCGGCGAATTGATTCGACGTCGCTGCCAGTACCTGCTCGCGTGCCATCTCCTCCATGCGGATTTGCTCTTCAAAAAGCGAGAACAATACGACGGCGCCAGCACCCGCATCCTCCATGCGCAGGATATTATCCAGATCTTCCGAAAGCGGACATGCCGAGACGACTATCGGAGAGCGAAGGGGAAGCCCCATGTATTTTGTGCGAAAATCCATAGCTGTATTTATTTTAAGCACCTGTTCCTTAAGCCACCGGAGTAAAGTCGGATGCAGTTTTCGTTGCCATTTCCTCGTATGTTTTCCAGCGGAGGTTGACGAGTTCCTGGGCCAGTTTCATCAACTCCTCTGCTTCTACGGGATTGGAGAGGGTCAACTGGCGATAGCGCATTTCTTTATATGCGTAGTCTTTGAGGGCAATTGTTGGCCGTGGTGCATCGAGGATAAAGGGGTTTTTGCCCTTCTTTCGGAGTTCCGGGTTGTAACGCAGCAAGGGCCAATAGGCGCTGTCCACTGCCCTGCGTTGTTGGTCGAGGCCCTCCTGCATATTGATTCCGTGGGCGATACAATGGCTGTAGGCCAGGATAAGGGACGGGCCGTTGTAGGCTTCTGCCTCGCGCATGGCGAGTAGGGTTTGCTGTGGGTTTGCCCCAAAAGCGACCCGGGCCACATAGACATTGCCATACGAGATTGCCTGCATCGCCAGGTCTTTTTTACCCACTCGTTTGCCAGCGGCTGCGAATTTCGCCGCTGCTGCAGTAGGGGTAGCTTTCGACATTTGCCCACCGGTATTGGAATAAACCTCGGTATCCAGTACCAGTATATTAATGTTGCGACCTGTGGCCAGCGCATGGTCCAGCCCTCCGTACCCGATATCATAAGCCCAGCCATCTCCACCCACCAGCCAGACACTTCGGCGTACCAACTGGCTGGCGACGGATTCCAGACGGCGGGCCTCGGGGTCTTCGATCCGCGAGAGGTGCTCCCTCAATTTGCTGACCCGCTGATGCTGTTCCTGGATTTCGGACTCGTTCATTTGTGGGGCACCCATAATCGCATCTACCAGCTCATCCCCAATCTGCGGTGCCAGTTTGTGCAGCAACATCCCGGCATACTCCATCTGTTTATCGGCGGTAATCCGCATACCGAGACCAAACTCGGCGTTGTCTTCAAATAAGGAATTCGACCAGCTTGGCCCCCTACCCTCGCTATTGGCCGTCCAGGGCGTCGTCGGGAGGTTGCCCCCAAAGATGGAAGAGCAGCCCGTCGCATTGGCAACCAGGAGGCGGTCGCCAAAAAGCTGGGTAAGCAGCTTGATATATGGTGTTTCTCCACATCCGGCACAGGCGCCCGAAAACTCGAATAATGGCTCGAGGAATTGGGTACCGTGGACGATGGAAAAATTGACCTTAGAGCGGTCGTTCCAGGGAATAGCCTCGAAGAAATGGATATTCCCACGTTCTTGTTCCAGGATTGGCGTTTTATCCCCCATATTGATCGCTTTGCGCGTGCGATCCTGCGGATCTGTTGCCGGGCAAGCCTCCACGCAAAGCGCGCACCCGGTACAATCCTCCAGATAGACCTGCAATGCATATTTGGTTTCCGGGAAGCCCCGGGCATTGATCGGGGCCGTTTTGAACCCCTCCGGTGCCTCCTCCAGGAAGCCCTCATTGAAAAATTTGGCCCGGATCACGCTATGTGGGCACACAAATGCACAGTTCCCGCACTGGATACATAAATCGGGTTCCCAGATAGCCACCTGATCACTAATATTGCGCTTTTCCCATTTAGTCGTGCCGCTGGGGAAGGTGCCATCGAAAGGGATTTTGCTCACTGGCAGCTCATCGCCCCTGTCGGACATCATGACCGACGTGACCTCCTGGACGAAACGGGGCGCCTCCGGAGGCACCACTGCTCCGATGATTCCTTTTGCCGTAACTTTTCCGGGAACTTTCACTTCGTATAAATGGTCAAGCGTCGCATCTACCGCCTGAAAATTCTTTTCTACTACTGATTTCCCTTTTTTCTTGTAGGTTTTTTCTATTGCGCCTTTTATCTGCGCGATCGCCTCGTGCTTTGGCAGCACACCGGAAAGGGCAAAAAAACAGGTCTGCATAATGGTGTTGATACGCGTACCCATACCGTTTTCTCTCGCCACCGCAGTGGCATCAATGACAAAAAACCTCAGTTTTTTATCCAGGACGGCCTGCTGAACATTAGCCGGCAGATTTTCCCAAACATCCTCCGGGGGATAGGGGCTGTTGAGTAAAAATGTACCACCGGGTTTGGCACGCCGGAGCATTTCAACTTTATGGACGAAATTGAACTGATGGCAGGCGATAAAATCGGCCTGGTGTAAAAGGTAGGGCGCCCGGATTGGTTGAGGGCCAAAACGCAGATGGGATACTGTACGGGCCCCGGATTTCTTCGAGTCATAAACAAAGTACCCCTGCGCAAATAAAGCAGTATTTTCACCAATGATCTTGATGCTGTTCTTGTTGGCTCCTACGGTGCCATCTGCACCCAGACCAAAAAACATCGCCTGTGTCCATTTGGACTCGTCAAGGGAATAGGCGGGATCATACTCCAGGCTCAAAAAGGAAACATCGTCGTTGATACCGATAGTAAACTGCGTTTTGGGTTGTGGCTTTTTGAGCTCATCGAAAACCGCCTTAACCATCGCCGGGGTAAATTCCTTAGAAGACAGCCCATATCGCCCTCCGCAAAGCCTTGGCATCTGATCAATTTTCCCGCTTTGCAAGGATAGCACCAGTGCCGACATCACGTCCTGGAAAAGAGGTTCTGCAGCGGCTCCCGGTTCTTTGGTCCTGTCCAGAACCACCACCGAACGAACCGTTGGAGGCAATGCCGCAATAAAATGGTCTGTTGAAAAAGGCCGGTATAAACGCACCTGGATTACGCCTGTCTTTTCCCCCTGTGCATTCAGTGCCAATGCCGTTTCCGCGGCAGTTTCCCCACCAGACCCCATGATCATCAGTACGCGGTCTGCTTCGGGATCACCGGTATATTCGAAAAGTCCGTATTGCCTACCTGTCACTGCCGCAAACTTTTCCATCACCGCCCCGACGATATCCGGCGTTGCCTGATAAAAAGGGTTGACCGTTTCGCGGCCCTGAAAATACACATCCGGGTTTTGGGCCGTACCCCGTATAAAGGGATGGTCGGGGTTCATTGCCCTTTTCCGATGCCCGAACACCTCGGTTTCCGGGATAATTTCCCTGATTTGTTCGTCGCTCAGCAAAATCACCTTATTTACCTCATGAGAGGTACGAAAACCATCAAAAAAATGCAGGAAAGGCACTTTGCTGTGCAAGGTGGCCGCCTGGGCGATGAGCGCGAAGTCATGGGCTTCCTGCACACTTGCCGCACTCAACATTGCAAAGCCTGTCGAACGGGCAGCCATTACATCCTGATGGTCGCCGAAGATCGAAAGCCCCTGAGCCGCCAGAGAACGGGCCGCGATATGAAAGACTGTCGGGGTGAGTTCGCCGGCGATTTTGAACATATTCGGCAGCATCAGCATGAGCCCCTGGGATGCCGTAAAAGTAGTCGTCAGAGAACCCGTTTGCAGGGCCCCATGGACAGTACCGGCAGCGCCTCCCTCGCTTTGCATCTCAATCACCTCGGGTACTGCGCCCCAAATATTCCGGATACCGCGCGCTGCCCATTCATCGGCAAACTCGGCCATATTCGAAGACGGCGTAATCGGATAAATTGCACAGACTTCGTTGACGCGATATGCTGTGTAGGCGGTGGCCTCGTTGCCATCAATCATCGCGATTTTTACTTGTTGCATTTCTGACATCATTGCGCTTTTAAAAAAGAATCCCCGGACAATCAGGCTTGCTGCACCATTTCGATCGCATAACATGGGCATTGTTCAAAACAGACGCCGCACCCTGTACATGCGTCATAATCAAATTTATAGCGTTTGCCCGGCCCAAGCTTAATGATCGCATCCTCGGGACAGGCTCCGTAGCAACCGTCACATTCAAAGCAATTACCACAACTCAGGCAGCGCATAGCCTCATACCGCGCCTCTTTTTCCGAAAGCCCCGCGACCACTTCTTCAAAGCCTTTGACTGCAATACGTGGGGGCAATTTATCCTGTGCCTGCTGCGGTGCATCGGTTTTATACCAAAGGTGCATTTTTCGGAAAAATGCCGTCCCATGCTGCTCCGGCTTTTCATAATCCCTCCCCTTCAGGAAGGCATCTATATACTTTGCCGCTTTCCTGCCATGGCCTATCGCAATGACCGTACCGCGTTCGCCCCCGATCATGTCACCGCCTGCAAAAACCCCGGGGAAGCCTGTCCTCCTGCCTTCGTCAACCTGAACGGTACCATCGTCTTTAAGCGATATCCCGGACAGGTTCTGCAGAAAGGCCGTATCCGATTCCTGACCAGTGGCGAGGATCAGCGCATCTGCCTCCAGGGTTTCATAAACCCCCGTTCCCGTGATCCTCCCTTTATCCAGTTGCATGGCCTCCACTATAAACCGATTACCTTCTATCCTGCGGATACTGCGCAGCAGCTGGACTTCGATACCCTCCGCAATCGCATCGTCCGCTTCAAAGTCGTAAGCAGGCATCAGTTTTTTATCCCCGCTATACAACACTAAAGACATTATCCCCAGACGACGCACTACCCTGGAAAGGTAGAGGGCCAGCTTGCCGCCCCCGTAGATGATCACCTTTTCTCCTAAGGGCAGGGGTTGTCCCCCTGCAATGGCGTAAAGCACTTTGAAAGCATCCAGCACAGGCACTGGCTCGTGCAATGTAATCGCCTCTTTTTTAATGGCCTGTGCACCAATCCCCAGAAAAACTGCATCGAACCCCCCTTTCTCCTTTTCCGCAAGGATATCCTCTACCTTTCTGCCGAAATGGAAAGCAATCCCCATTGTTTTCAGTCGCCCGATCTCGGCATCCCTGACTTCGGGCGGGAGGCGGTAAGCAGGGATGCCATAGTAGAGGAGGCCTCCGGCGTGTTGTTGCGCCTCATAGACATCAACCGAATGCCCCATGCGGGTCAAATGATAGGCCGCAGAAAGTCCGGCGGGCCCTGCCCCTACGACCAGCACCCGCCGCCCGCTCGCAACGGCCTGATAGTTTACCTGCCAGCAGGCTTCGATCGCCTTATCCCCAATAAATCGTTCTGTAGCGTGGATATTCACCGTCTCATCAATATGGGTTCGGTTGCACCCGGTCTCACAGGGATGAACGCACAGCCTGCCGCTGATTGCAGGAAAAGGGTTGTCTTCCATTAGCTTTTGGAATGCCGCATAAAAATTGCCACTTTGTGCATCCGCCAGCCACGCCTGGATATTTTCCCCTGCCGGGCAGGAACGGTTGCAGGGCGGGAGCAGGTCTTTATACACCGGTACCTTCGACCGGATGGCACCAGTACTCTCACTGTGATCAAATAAATCTGTCGGCCTGGTCAAATCGGATGCCGGGGAATGCATAGGCACTTATTTTATTCCTTTTGAATAGAGACTCGTTTCAAAGGGTAAACTTATTAAGGGAATGATTTTGTACCTATGATTTTCGTCACCGTAAAAGGAAATGCTCGTCAATATGACGATTGGATGGGGTTTTTGAATGTAGTGCAATATGGGTATGCAACTATTCCCTGTATTTAGGGTTATGAGAACATTAAGATTGAGTGGAACTTTATGCAGTTGTCTCCTAAGTAACGCTGCCGCCCTCGGCGACAGAATAAAATTTCTTGAAACGCCGATTTCATTGATTTTGCTTCGTAAAATCAATGAAATCGGCGTTTCAAGAAAATATTTGAGGTTGTGTAAAACGTATTGCGCCGCCTACAGCGGCGAAAGAAAGTTTTGAGCGAACACTATTTTCACTGATTTTACTTCGTAAAATCAGTGAAAATAGTGTTCGCTCAAAATATTATTTGGCAGGGTCAGTCGCCAAAGGACAAAGGACGTGCCGGAGGCTTTTTACACAACCCCAGGACTTGTTAGACAACCCCAAAATTTTATCCAGCCGCCGAAGGTGGAAAAAACTTTTTAAATAACCCGGTGCTATTTTAAGACAAGCCATGGGCGAATTCCACGCGTTGCTCGAACTGCAGGAGCTCCTGAAACTGGAGAAAGCAGAAGATTTTGAACAGTACAAGATAAAAATGGAGCGCATGCCGCTGGTGGCCAGGCGAAAAGAGGGTTATGCCTGGTTCCCGCTAAATATCCTGCAAAAAGGCTATGCAATCGGCGAGCGGGCATTCGTACTGGTCGAGCGGACGACCCTGCAAGGGGAAGCACACCATTTTCGTTCCGGGAAAACCGTCAGTCTTTTTTCTATGGCCCCCGAAGTACAGCATCCGGAGCGCAGCGGAGTGGTTTATTTTGTGGATAAGGACCGCATGAAGATTATCCTCAATGCCCGGGATTTTCCCGATTGGCTCGACCAGGGCCAGATCGCCGTACAAATTGCCTTCGACGAGCGGACCTATCTGGAAATGGAAAAGGCCCTTAACCATGTAATTACCGCAAAAAAAGGACGACTGGCGGAGCTACGGGCGGTATTCCTGGGGCAAAAACCCCCTTCGTTCTATCAAACCCCTGCCATTCCCGATATCCAAATACTGAACGATTCGCAAAAGGATGCGGTACGGCACATCTTATCCGCCCAGGATCTGGCTCTGGTACATGGCCCTCCCGGCACCGGCAAAACGACCACCCTTGTCCAGGCTGTCCGCTTGTTGTGCCAGACCGAGCAAACCGTCCTGGTCACCGCACCGAGCAATACTGCGGTAGATTTACTTACCGAACGCCTTGCGGAAGAGCGCCTGGCGGTCGTGCGTATCGGAAACATTTCACGAGTGGACGAAACCCTGCTCCAGCACACCCTCGACGCGATCGTTGCCAACCACCCGGAAAGCAGGAATATCCGTAAAGTTAAGATCCGGGCAGCAGAGCTCCGGCGCCAGGCAAAGCGCTATCGCCGGCACTTTGGGGCCGATGAGCGGATAGAGAAACAAAACCTTTTCGATGAAGCACGGGAACTATCCGCCTGGGCGAATCAACTGGAGGAACGGCTAATCGAACAAATTCTCGATAGCGCCCAGGTGATTACCTGTACTTTGGTAGGCGCAGCCCACCCTGTCCTGGAGAGGCGCAAATTCCGTACCGTTGTAATTGACGAAGCGGCACAGGCGCTGGAACCTGCTACCTGGATCCCCATCACCAAAGCATCCCGTGTCATCCTCACCGGCGACCCACATCAGTTGCCCCCCACCGTAAAATCGCTGGAAGCCATGCGCAGGGGGTTCGCCGTCACACAAATGGAAAAAAGCCTGCAGCACTTCCCGGAAGCGGCCCTCCTGAATATCCAGTACCGTATGCACCAGGCTATTATGGGCTTTTCCAACCACTACTTTTACAACAACCGGCTGGAAGCTGCACCGGATGTAGCACAACACTGTCTCCATGCAGGGGACAAACGCCCCCTGCTGTTTATTGATACGGCAGGCTGCGGGTTCGAAGAGCAGCTCAACCCCGTTTTCCAGAGCCGATACAACCCAGACGAATACCGTATTCTCTGCGAACACCTCTATCTGTATGCCGACGCCTTTCTGGAAAAAGACTATCCCTCCGTCGCGATCATTTCCCCTTATCGCGAACAAGCCACTTACATCCAGTCACAGCTATCCGCAGACCCCCTCCTCAAACCTCTCCCGATCGAAGTAAATACGATTGATGGCTTCCAGGGACAGGAGAAGGACGTCGTCTATATTTCCCTGGTGCGTTCCAATGCCAAAGGGGATATCGGTTTCCTTCAGGATTACCGCCGCATGAATGTCGCGATGACCCGCGCAAGAAAACAACTCGTCGTTATCGGGGACAGCGCGACGATCTGCCGCTCCCCTTTTTATGTGGCGTTCATGGAGTACTGCGAGCAGTATGGCGCTTATGAAACGGCCTGGGACTATATGATGCATTGACACCCCGGTAAGGTTGTGTAAAATGCACCCGGCCTTCCCTTTGGCTGCTTGCGCCGCGAAAGGATATTTCTTAGAGTGCCGTTTTCATTGACTTTGCTTCGAAAATCAATGAAAACGGCACTCTAAGCAAATTTTATAAACGGACATCGTTTTACCTCATTTTGCTTCGCAAAGTGAGGTAAAACGATGTCCGTTTAAAATTATGGTTGGCAGCGCAAGCCGCCAGATGAAAAGCCAGGGCTTTTTGCATAACCCCAGAATATTTTTAACGCTGATTTTGTTCATTTTGCTTCGCAAAGTGAACAAAATCAGCGTTAAAAAAAAAGTATTCTGCCGCCGAAGGCGACAGAATACTTTTTACACAACCCTATTACAGGCCGAAAACTTTTTGGATCAATAGATTTAATACGTCCAGAGGTCCTGCTCGAAGTTGAAAATCTCGTTTTTGATTTTCTCGGCCTCCATCAGCAAGTCGCGACGGCTGTTGGGGAAGAAGTCCTCCAGGCGGTTGTCCTTCACATTGGATGCTTTGTAGATATAGCTCGAGAAATAGCGGTTTTCGAAGATATCTTCCCAGGAGAGCGGACTCGCATCATTACCTTCGTTGAACACCCGCTCGCGGGCAAGATACTCCCGTGCCTCGGGGAAATAAATCCAGAAGAGCGGGGCCTCGCCGATTTTTTCCCCGCTGGATGCGCTGACCTGTCTGACCGGGGCGATGCCCAGGATACGCACTTTCATTACCGAAGCTTCCTTGTCGAAGTAATAGATTTCCTTTATCCGGAAGCGCTGGACGTCTTTTGGATCGAAATCATTTTTGACGATCTGCATTTTAACCTCGTAGGTCTCCGGGTCGGTGACGGGCACAGTATCCACTCTGTAAAGCTTGGAGCTCAGCGTAGCTGTATCCAGTTCTAATTTGAAGTCCTCATCGGAGAACGCGCGCAAGGGCGGCAGGGGGCTGTTGGGGTCTTCCACCCCTTTTGTGATGGCATCCAGCAGCACCTGAATCAGGGGACGCTTCTCATAGCCGAAAGGCTGGTTAACCTTCTCGCGGATATCAATGACCCGCCATACCCGTCTTTTCCAGAATACATCTGCTTCCCGGGGCGTATCATAAGCCAGGATACGTCTGTTGATTGTGGTCGTTTCCGTGATATCATCCAGCGGTGCCGGGCGCAATTGCCTTCCGGACTCCGTAGTCATAATATTCCCGGGCAGGGACTGCGCCCCTGCAAGGTAAGGCATACCGGCCGTGGCCAGGATAAGTACAAGGGATTTTAATGCAAATTTCATCGGATATTATGTTTTATAACCATAAGAACGGCAATTCCCGTTCGAAAGTATTTTACACCATCGTTATCGGGGATAATTTAACCAAATCATACCCGATATTTCCGGGCGTTCGGGCACTATCTGATTTTGAATGCGAGGGAGTTGATTTTCCGGGTACCTTCGTCACCGGGACATTTTGCCCGCACATTATCGAAGTAGTAGCGGTCACCGGGCTTTGCCTTGTTGATGGCTGTCCGGGATTCTGCGCCAAACGCGCCGCTCGGATTAGTAATTTCGATTGGATCCTGCCGGGGCGCCGCATAGATCAGGGTAAAGCCCTGAATACTGCAACGGGCATCAAAGTCGAAATTCTCGAGAAGCGCCACCAGCCCTGCCTGGGCTTTAAACTCCCCGTTGCCGATGTCCCCACCGGTGGAAACCCCCAGTTTAGCAACCGGATCCGGAATGCGCTTAACCCTGAATTTGAAGGTTGTCGGGGGTAAGCCTTCCCCGCTGACAATAATCTCTGCGTCGTTCGTTGGAACTTTGGCGGATACAATGTATTTCCCGAGTCCATTGGGCTGCAGCGAAATCCCGCCTCCGTTGCCCGACACCTTCAGCGTGTTTGTAGAGACCCCTGCGGCAGCTACCGATATTGGGTTATCCACGCCGATATAGAAGACGTTCATCTTATCTGCCGAGACCGTCACGCTGCGGCGGCCCACTTCGTATTCGAACACTTTGGAGTACGTTTCCCGTTTTTTGGTCGTCGGGTTGGTGAGGGTGACATCTACTTTATAGCTCCGCACGCCGGTATTGGAGGAACCCGCAGTGAATTTTGCTACCCCATCTTCTACCTTCAGTGGCCGGCCATCCACGCTGATCACGACGTTGTCGGTGATAGACTTGGAGCTTGCGCCTACGGAGATTTCGGCCTCATAATTTTCCCCGGAGATAATATAACTCTTTTTCGCAGAAGAAATCGGGATAAACTGATCCACTTTGAACGTTGTGGCGCCAACCTGACCGACCAGATAGTTGAGGATAGCGGCCTCAGAGCTCTTCATATCGTTTTGGATCTTGGTCAGGAGCGGAAACACAGAAGCCAGGGGCATTTGGTTGAAGGTATAGGATGCCCAGTCAATGTTTTTATTCTTCTTTAATGCCGCCTTGTCCTTTTTCCATGCTTCGTCCACCTTGAGGGAGATACTTCTTTCCAGCTCGGCCACTGTCTCTGCTGTAATTGCCGTACCCGGTGTACCGATCAGCGAACGCATGAGGGTCACCAGTTTTTCCCTGGTTTCGTTGATGCGTTTTTCCAGTTCCTCACCCTTGCCATTGTTGACCAGGTAGCGGGTGGTCACGTCCTTGTTCTTCATACCCTTGGGCTGGCCGGCGTGCTCTTCGTCCTCTTCGGCAGTGTAATATCCCCCGGTTTCATCCACCATAGCGGCGCGGAGGGATTCCACATAGTCGTTGAATTGTGTTGCCATAAGCTTAGTTTCCTGTGCAGCTTTAAGCAGTGGCTGGTATCGCTCGGCATCTTGTTCCACACTTTTTGCAAGCGAGGACATAGCGAATTCGTTCGACTTATCGAAGATTTCGTTACTATTCTTGATACCTCGGTCAATGACAAAGAAGGCATTGATAATTTTAGCAGAAACATTGAGGGCAAGCATTGCGGTCAACACCAGATACATCAGGTTGATCATCAACTGCCGGGGCTCCTTTGGAATAGACATAGTCCGGAATTTTTCGTTTTAAAATAATTTGGGCAACTACATATAGGTGTACGAGACGTAAACTAACGCCAGATATTGTTATCAGGCATCAAGACCTGGGGCCTGGTTGCATAGTTGCGATGGGCAACCGGGGCAAAGGGTTCTGAAGAAAATCAGGACTGCTTGCCTACGCTGGCCATTGCCGTGATTACGCTGCCATAGACGTTGTTGAGGGTAGCATAGCTATTGTTGAGGCGGCCGATATTCTTGTTCAGCTCGCTGAGGTGGTCTTTATAGACTTTTGTTTCTTCTACGGAGTCCTGCAAGTCTGCCATCGCCTCATTGAGTTTTGAATAGAAGTTGGTCATCGCCTTCAACTGGTCTTTAGTACCGGAAAAGTCCACTTCCTGCAGGGCCTTGAGTGAGGAAAGACTTTTCGACATGACCTGGAGCTCGGAGAGCATACCGCCGAGTTGTTGTTCCACCACTTCGCCATTCAGTGGCGGCACCTGTGTCTTGCCAGTTTCAGCAATACCGACGGGGGATGCGGTAATCGGTTCGATCGGAATGTTGTACTTATCGAGGCCTGGATACAATTTTTCCCAGTAATAGTCTTTTTCCGGACCG
>Ga0209972_10001235_pt1 | contig 22700 bp, 21 predicted proteins | sample NOAtaG_7_FD_187302 | JGI IMG/M metagenome (GOLD analysis project Ga0209972, IMG submission 187302) | Freshwater lake microbial communities from Lake Erie, under a cyanobacterial bloom - NOAA_Erie_Diel1S_2200h metaG (SPAdes) (version 2) | ecosystem: Environmental > Aquatic > Freshwater > Lake ... | reverse complement strand
TGCAGAACCAAGAAACATAGAAGAACTATATCGTTCAGGTTTCAATGCAAAGGCAGTAGTGAAAGGTCCTGATAGTAGAAAGTTTGGTATAGGTGTATTACAAAACTATAAACTACACATAACAAAACGCTCACAAAATATAATAAACGAGATGTATGGATACGAGTATGTGACAGACAAATATGGTTATGTAACTGATACACCACAAGATGGATTTGACCACACACTTGATGCATTACGCTATGTGGCAATGTCCAAGTTATCAATCAAACAACAACACAAGGGAAAATACTCAATCAGTATAAGATAATATGAAAGAAGATAAATCATGGAGTGAAACGGAATTAAGAGATTTAATCCTATTTACACAATCACTACGAGAAGAGAATGAAGAATTACGAGCAAAAGTAATTACAATGGATGCAATGGTGAAGAAACGAGAAGCAGAATTACGAAGAGCAAATCAATACATTAGAGTATTGGAAGAAAGAGTAGCAGAAAGTGGTTTTGGATATATAAACTTAAATTAAAATGAGACAAGAAATAAACATTAATCTACCCGATAGTTGGAAAGATATAACATTACGAAAGTATTTGGAATTACAAAGAGATTTACAAAACCATGAGGATGACCCTATGGCACAATTCCATTATACTATGCATCACTTGTGTGGTATTAGTGTGGATGTGATTTTGAGTATGACACACGAATCACATGAGAAGATTAAAAGAAGTTTGGATGCATTGATGTTAAATCAGGAATTACCACTACAAAGACTAATCACAATAGATGGTATAGAGTATGGGTTTGAACCAAACCTATCCAAGATTAGTTATGGTGCGTATTTAGATATAACTAAATATGATACATTAGGAATTGATACTAACTGGGCTAAGATTATGTCAATACTTTACAGACCAGTAATAAGAAAGAAAAAAGAAAGATATGAGATTTCATCCTATCAGGGAGAGATAGATGATGAGTTATTTTTAGATGTAGGTATGGATGTTCATTTCGGAGCATGGTTTTTTTTTATCAATTTGCAAATGGACTTGCTGAATTATACCCTGAAATTTACGAATCTGACGGGTCTTCCTCCCAACATCAAATTAATTTTGGAAAGAAGTGGAAAGGCTATACGTCAATCTTTGAACTCGCAAATGGAGACATACAAAAAATTGATGAAGTAACTAATCTACCATTAGAACAATGTCTTTTATTCTTAGCATATAAATCAGACAAATCCTTATTAGAATCAATGATGCATAAAGATGCAATGAGGGGTATTAAGTAATCTACACTTTTTACCCCAATTTGTGTTATATATCTAAAAGGATTTTTATATATGGCAATCTGGTCAAATAGTAAGTGGAGTAATTCACGCAATGGGAATCTACGATACTCTGTAAATAGAGAGAATGCTAGTGGTGTGTACATTGGACCTACACAAGGTTTATCTTCACCAAAAAACTCTCGTAGAGGTTGTCTTTGTCTTCACGAGGACATCTACCATGTGAAATGTTGCAATGGAGCATTAATGGAGCAAGGTATCGGTGTTATTCAATCACCAGTAAGAACTAAAGGTGGTGGATTTGATAATGGATATAACGAAGGATACGATATAGTAATCAACAACGAATAGGATATATAAACGATATGAGTGAATTAACTAAACAAGCTCTCAAAGTAGAAAATAATATGTCATTCCCAAATAACAATGCGGGATTGATTACTCCAACTGCTTTACGAACATTCAATGAAAACATGATTGACTCAACTGTCAATCAAGAAAAATATACAATTGATTCTGCATCTTTTGATACACGAATCAATAATGTGACTGGTAGTGGTGGTTCAACCGATACTGGTTCATTACTTACTACTGCATCATTTAACGATGGAACACGAAACCTAACCTTTACAAAAGGTGATGGTTCTACATTTGCTGTGAATATACCTGATGCCAGTGGTAGTGTTTTACCAAGTGGCGTAGTGTCAGGTTCATCGCAAATAAACTACCCACAAATTAGTAATATACCAAGTGGTATAGTTTCAGGTTCAGGACAACTTACTGCATTAGGATTTGTTAGTTCATCAGTAACTGGTTCATCAGTAATTACTGCATCATTTAATAATAACACAAGAAATCTAACTTTTACAAAAGGTGATAGTTCTACCTTTGCAGTAAATATACCTGATGTAAGTGGAAGTATTATTGATACTGGTTCATTTATTACCGATATACAAAATAATCCTCTAACACCTTTAACATTAACTTATAGTAATGCAAGTGGTGATACCAATGTAACTCTTGATTTACCATCAGGTATTGTAAGTGGTGCAGCACAAATAACTCCTCTTTTACCAAGTGGTGTTGTATCAGGTTCATCCCAAATCAACTACCCACAAATTAGTAATATACCAAGTGGTATTGTATCAGGATCATCTCAAGTATCTTATACTGGATTATCAAATGTACCATCAGGTATTGTAAGTGGTGCAGCACAAATAACTCCGTTATTGCCAAGTGGAACTATATCAGGCTCTGCACAAGTTGTTTCAGCATTACCTGCAGGGACTGTTTCTGGCTCATCACAAGTAGTATTACAAGATACAACTTATACTGATGGTGTATTAGACCAGTTCTTATCAACTGATGGTGCAGGTAATCTTTCGTTTGATTGGGTTAAAACCCTTCACCAAAACATTCGTAATGTTGATTCAGTAGCAATTACAAGAGGAACTCCTCTATTCGTTTCAGGTTCAACTGGTGATAATGCAAATGTGTTTAGAGCAGATGCTAACAATCCACTAAGAAGACCAGCAACTTTAATTGCGTATGATACAACTCTTGCACCTGCTGCAACTGGAACTGCAATAATTAGTGGTGAAATTCAAAATGTAAATACAAATGGATTTCCTGCAGGTACTGTTATTTACCTAGCACCTGGTGGTGGTTATACTGCAACAAGACCAACTGGTTCTGCATCGGTTCAAGTATTAGGTGTTGTAACATTAGAAGCTACAAATGGTAGAGGTATTGTATTCAATCAAGTTGCAGATGGATTACCGAACATCCAACAAGGATATGTGTGGGTAGGTAATAGTAATGGAGTACCGGTTGCAGTAACAAGTGGTTCATTATCATCTTATATCTTTAACCAAGATAATACATTTACTGGAACTCAAACATTTAATAACATTGCAGTAAATGGAACTGCATCTATTGCATATCTTGAATCAGTAACTGGTTCTGCAAAGATTATCGGTGATGCGTTTATTGTATTGAATAACGATACACCAACTGAAAGATATGCTGGTATTATAGTTCAGGATTCAGGTTCTGCTAATACTACTGCATCATTCCAATTTGATGGTTTAACCAACGATTGGTTTTATGAATATACTGGTTCAGACCCATTAAACTTTGGAGTTGCATTATTTGGACCAGATTATGCAACAAAAGGTTCTCCATCATATCCAACAAATAATAGAATACAAAAAGGAGATGGAGGACATCACTTATTAGATTCTAACATTAGTGATGATGGTTCTACTGTCTCTATAAACTCTGCTACACAAATAACTGGTTCGTTATTGGTAAATGGTAATGCACCTTTAATCAATAGTGATTTAGGACCATTGAATGCATTTACTGCATCTCAAGAAGTATTGAATGCAACCTTTGCAACTACTTCATCATTTAACTCATTTACCGAATCGGTAGATGGTAGATTAGATAATATAGAACTTACTACCGCATCATTACAAAGTGAAGTAGATAATTTACAATCAGTAACTGGAAGTTATGCAACTACTGGTTCTAACACATTTACTGGAGATCAAACCTTGATAGATGCATCAGGTAATACTATAACCCTTTCAGATGCATCAGGTTCATTGATGTTGGTTGCAAAAACATTTACATCTGCATCTTCACACCTTACTGCATCTGCAGGTAATCAAGTAAATATAATTTTTAAGAATAATAATAATACTACCGATACAACCATAAGTGGTAGTAATAACATATTTACCAATCCAAGTGCACCAACTGCAGATTACAAAAGAATAGTTGGAAGTAATAATATAGTAAATAGTGCAACCGGCATGCCACAAGTGACTGGTTCTATGACAACCCCTATAACAATGGCATCTAACTACTTCGGTAGTGGTACAACAACTGTTAGAGGACCTATTACGGGTAGTTTATTTACCATTAGTAATAACGCTATATTTGGAACTTTGAACCTTGGTCAAGCAGGTGTAAATGACCTTACAAGAACACCGAACTTTACATTTACTGGTAATCAGGTAATTGGAACTATGACTTTTGGAGCAAGTGCTAATGCTGCTTTACCAACTTTAGCTACAACACCTTCTGCAACTAATAACATAGTAAATGGTGCAATGCAGGCAACGATGAATAGTTCATCATTAGCATTTCAAAATAACATAGTTAATGCTGGTTCATTCATTATTGCAAATAACCACTTTACTACTGCTGCTGGTACTGGTCAACCAACAGTAAATAATAATTTAGTAGGTGGAGTTCAATTTACAAATCTAACTGTCCAAGGAGCAAATCCAGCAGGAACAACTAATAATGCAGCATTTCAAGGAAACATTTCATATGGTATTTCCAATGCTGCACATATAAATGCAGATTTAGCAAGAACAAGTGGAACTAACGCATACACACATTTATCTGCAACTGCAATACTTGGTGCTAATTTAGCAGTAACTGGTTCATCATTAACAAGTGATACAACAAGTATAGGTTCTGCATTCGTTGGTAGATTTAATGCTAATGATGGTATAAGAAATAAAACAAGTGACATTGTATTTGCAGTAGGAACTGGTACTGCTACTGGAACAAGAAAGACTGGTTTATTAGTTGATTCAGGTTCTAACACATTTGTAGAAGGTACATTGAATGTAAGTGGAAGTACAACCATTACTGGTTCACTTGTACTCTCATCATCTGCTGCAGTAGAATTACAAGTAATAGGTGAAACACAATTTACTGGTTCAGTAGGTATAACTGGAACTTTAACATCATCTTTACAACAAGGATATGTATGGGTAGGTGATGCTAGTGGTAGAACTACTACTGTATCTACTGGTTCATTCGGTGGTGGAGGTTCTGCATTCCCTTTTAGTGGAACTGCATCAATCTCGGGAGCACTTCAAGTAACTGGTTCAATGAGTGGATTTGTAAATACACTTTCAGTTACTTCACAAACTGCATCAGTTAATTTTAATGATGGTAATATGTTTGTGATTACTCTACCAACTGGTTCAGTAACTCACTTTACACCTACTAACATTAAGGCAGGACAAACTATAAACATACAAATTTCACAAGCAGCTAGTGCTGCAACTGGTTCAGTAACATTCTCACCTAATGTAAGATTTGCAGGTGGTAATGATTATCAAGCAACTGCAACTGGTTCGGCAATAGATTTGTTGACATTTGTATCACTTGATGGAACTAATGTATTGGGAACTTCAATTAAAAACTTTCTATAAAATATGATTGCACCAGCAGCATTTGAGGATATAACTTTCCCACAACAATCTTTACAGTATTGGTCTGAATATGAATCAAACCAATGGTGTAGAGCTGGATTATCTTATTTTACATCAGGTAGTGGTAATGGTGCAGTCTATGGCACAAATACTGCTATGACAGCTATTGGTAGAGCAATAAACCACGGTATTCTTGCTGAAAATGGTAAGATATATGCTGCTGCTGATGCTGGTTCTAACATAGTGACAGTAATTGACACATATACTGATACAAGAACAACTATTACTGCAGGTGGTAATTTAGCAAGTTATTCTGCATTTTATTCTCCAATAACTAAGATGGCCTATCTACCAGGATTTTCAGCAATGAGAGTAATAAATACTACTAATGATACATCATCGGGTTCAGTAACTTATTCAGCAGGTGGAAACTATTCATTTTGGTGGGGTGTTGGATTTGATGGAAGATATGCGTATGGTAGTAGATGGATTGGTGGAAGTCAATTCATGAGAATGGATTTATTCAATGGAACCATTACCAATACTGCAGTAACATCTTATGTAGGTGACCCACAAAATGGAACTATGGGTGTAAATGGTAAAATATATTTCGGTGGAGGTGGAGGAACAACATCAGGTATTCACTGCTATAATCCTTTTACTGATACAATGGAATATGTTGCAGTACCTGGCCAATCAGATGTTTCTGATTTTTATAGAGATGTAGTACAACACCCTAATGGGTTTTTGTATTGTTTCCCTGCGTATGGATCAGATACTATTGTAAGAATAGACCCAAGAACAAATACTGCAACAATTGCATTGAGTGGAGTAACTGATACAAGAGCAAACAACTATGCTATTGGTGCTGATGGATTAATATATACGGTTGGTAATACCGACCAAATGGTAATCTATAATCCATTTACAAACACGGTAAGTTATGAAACTCTACCATCAGGTGATTGGCAAACTATTATCATGTCTCCAAGTGGAGATTTACATATGTTTTCTACTGCAGGTTCTTATCGCGTAAAACGATTATTAAACAATGGTAGAGTAATAAGACCATTACAAGAATTAAATGGTATTATCAGTAGATTGACCGGAGCTTAAAAAAAATTGATATAGAAAAATAAATTATTGTTATTATATAAAATAGATTTTTACATTATGAACGCAAAAACTGTATTAAAGAAATTAGTGATGATGTTATCCTCTAACGAGGTAGAATTTACATACGCTAAACTAAAAGATGGAACCATCGTAGAATCACCAACATTTGATGTTGGAGAACCTTTAGAAGTAGTATCAGAAGATGGTACTAAATCTCCTGCTCCTGATGGAGAACATGAATTGGCCTTGAGAGATTCAGAAGGAAACGAAACTCTATTCAAAGTAATCACCGAAGGTGGTGTAATCAAAGAAAGAGAAAATGTTGAACTTGCTGATTTAGAAGTTAAAGAAGCAGAAGACATTCCTGCATCTGGTCCAAATGAAATGCCAACTGAAATGAGTGAGGAAACTTACGAAACTGCTCCTGGTGATATACCAACTACTGGTGATGGTATCCCTGCAGATGTTGACCAAGGTAAAATCGTTGGAACTGATAAAGACATCGCTAAAATGATTGAAGAACTTTCTTATCGTATTGAAGAGATGGAAAAGAAATTGATGGATATGGAGAAAGTAAAAGAAGAAGTAGTAGATAAAGAACCTACTATGGAAGAAGATATGGCCGAAGTAGAAATTGAAATAGAAAAAGATGAAGAAGAGGAAGATTTACCAAAGTTAGATGGGGCACCTATCGAAGCTAGAATAAAGAAATTCTCTACTCATGATACAAAGAAATCAACTCCTGGTCTTTCTTCACAAGAGAGAGTATTAGCGAGATTATACAATAAATAATTTAACAACCCAAAACTTTTTACAAAATGAAAAAAAGACAAAACTTGGCGTTACCAACTTTCACTCAAAACACCTACGCAGGTGAATTCGCTGGCGAGTACATCGCAGCTGCATTGTTATCTGCAAAGACTTTGGATAACAAGTTAGTAACCATCAAACCAAATGTGAAGTACAAGTCAGTAATCCAAAAATTGGATGTATCTGGTATCGTACAAGATGCAAGTTGCGATTTCGTAACTTCAGGTTCAGTAGCTCTTTCTGAGCGTATCCTTGAACCAAAAGAACTACAAGTAAACCTTGAATTGTGTAAGCAAGAATTCGTTGACTCATGGGAATCTCTTCAGTTAGGTTTCTCTGCGTTTGATACTATCCCTGCATCATTCAACGATTACTTAATCTCTTATGTTGCTGGACAAGTTGCACAAGCAACTGAACAATCAATCTGGCAAGGTACTGCTTCCAATGGTTCATTCCTTGGATTCCAAACTGCATTCTCTGCATCTATCGCTGCAGGTGGAGCAGGAGCTGTATTACCGGCATTGACTGGTTCTGCAATTGATTCAGGTTCAATCACTTCTGCGAACGTGTTGAACAAATTGAATAACGTAGTAAACACTATCCCTTCTGCCGTTTATGGTAAGGAAGACCTTTTAATCTATGTTGGTACATCAGTTGCTAAGGCTTATCAGCAAGCATTGGCAGGTGGAGCCGTAGGTGCAAACGGATGGAACAACCAATTGAACGTAGGTGAAAAACCTTTCAACTTCAATGGTATTGAAATCGTTCTTTGCCCTGGTATGAGTGATTCTAAGATTGTAGCTGCACAGAAGTCTAACTTGTTCTTCGGTACTGGTCTTCTTTCTGACCACAACGAAGTAAGAGTACTTGATATGGCTAACTTGGATGGTTCTCAAAACTATCGTATCATCATGAGATACACTGCAGGCGTACAATTCGGTATCGGTTCAGACATCGTTTACTACGGAGCATATTAATTTTACTAACTAAATAAACACACACAAGTATGGCATGTAATATCACAGCTGGAAGAAACGAAGTATGTAAGGATAGTATCGGTGGATTAGCCGGTGTTTACTTCCTTAACTATACTACGGGTTCTTTCACTAAAAATGGAAATGGTGAAGTAACTGCTTTACCATCTGGCTCAACCGTATACTATTATGAGTTGAAAGGAAATTCGGCCTATACTGAAACTGTCAATACATCAAGAGATAATGGTACAACTTTCTTCTCTCAAGAATTACTCTTGAACTTGAAGAAACTTACCAACGAGATGACAACTCAAATGAAGTTGTTGGCTTATGGTAGACCACAAATCGTTGTATGGACAATGAATGGTGATGCATTATTAGTTGGTGAAAGAGAAGGTGCTGATATGACTGCAGGAACTCTTCAAACTGGTGCTGCAATGGGAGACCTTTATGGTTACTCATTGACATTCACTGGACAAGAACAATTACCAGCAGCATTCTTATCTGGTTCTACAACCACTAATGCTTTCGCAGGATTGACATCACAACCAACCGTTGTGTATGGAACAAATTCATAATTCAGTATAGAATTAATATAAGAGAACCCCATAGAAATATGGGGTTTTTTTATTATGTGTTATTTATAGAAGATTGGGTGTTATATATAAGGTAATACGAGATAAACAATAGATATGCTAACATATTTTAGAGGTGGATATAATGATTATACTATTAGAGTTGAATCATTGCCATCACAATCTACACATTTAGGTTTGACCCTGCAGGATATGACAACCCAAGAAAATTATGGGGCATATCTAAATCCTGGCCAGTGGAGTTATGAACGATACGAATCGTTTGTTTCGTTTAGTATTGATTTAGATACCGTAACACAAGGTGAATCAATTGTAGGTAATGAGTTAAGAATGACCCTTTTTCCTGCATTCTTCCCATCAGGTTCTCAATCTGTACAGAATTTACCAGAAGTATGGCATGGTTCTGTTGCATTCTTCGAAGCACAAACCGAGAATAAACCAAATTATGTGAATCAAATACCATTACCAGAAAGTGGTGTTCCACCATACACATCAGAAGTAAGTGATAATACTTTCATAATTCTACAATAATGAATAATACAAAAGCAATTAGAAAAGAAGGTAAATTTTCGGTAGTCAATCTTGCCGATAATATGATACCGCAAGTAACAGAGGATACTAAAACAAGATACTCATGGGTGCCTTTCGGTGTCTTTGGACAAGATGATTTTTGGGATGCAGTAGTGATGGCGTATAACGATTCTACTACAAATGCAACCTCGGTAAATAACCTTGCTGATTTGATTTTCGGTAAAGGATTATTTACTACTAATCCTGATACACAAAAGGCATTTGAAAGAATTATTCCACAAGAAGAAACAAAGAGAGTTTGTTTTGATTTGAAATTGTATGGTAATTCTGCATATCAGGTGTACTGGAACGATGATCACACAAGAATAGTAAAGATGTATCACATTCCAGTACAAACCCTCAGAGCAGAGAAATTATACGATAATACGAGAGTTGAGTATTACTACTATTGTACCGATTGGAAAGACCAAAGAAAGATAAAAGATAAAATCAAAATTCCTGCATTTGGAACTTCTAACGAGAAAAGAGAAATCCTATACATCAAAGATTATTCACCTAATCTATATTACTATTCTTTACCTGATTGGGTATCTGCTCTTCAGTTTGCAATTGCAGAAGCAGAACTATCTAATCTACACATCAATACAATCAGTAATGGGTTCTTACCAACCTTGATGATTAACTTTAATAATGGAGTTCCTGCTCCTGAAGAAAGACAAACGATTGAGGATTTGTTGTATTCTAAATTTACTGGCACTAATAATGGTGGTAGATTTATGGTTTCATTTAATGATGATAAAGAGAATGCACCAAGTGTCACTGCAATCCAAAGTGAGAACCTTCACGAGAGATTCAAATACATTGCAGAATATGCACAAGATAGAATCTTGGTAGGACACAAAATCACATCACCTTTACTCTTTGGTATAAGAACACAGAATCAAGGTTTTTCTTCCAATAGCGAGGAGATGAAAACTGCATTCAGTATCTTACAATCAATGACAATTCAACCCTTCCAGAACCTTGTAATCAACTATTTAACCACTGCGTTAAGTGAGGGTGGTATGGAAGATTTGGAACTATACTTTGAGCAATTAACTCCACTTGTAATTCTTTCTACAACTGCAGAAGAAACTGGTAAGAGTATAGAACAAGTAGAAGATGAAGTAAATGATTCTATGGCAACACCAGACGAAGAGGCAGACCCGAACATCCAAGAAGAAACAATTAATGATGATGAAGAGTTGGAACTAATTAGAACTCACGGCCCATCATCAAAGTACTTTACTAAAAACTAATATAATATGGCAACTGCATTATTCATAAACCGAAACGATATAATCAAGACAACTCCATTACAAGGTGCAATAGATGCTGATGCATTACTACCTTTTATGGTTACTGCACAAATCAAGTATATCAAAAACTTGATTGGTACGGTATTGTATGATTTCTTATCTGCACAAGTCTTGGCAGGAACTACTGCTGGGTTATCTATCTATTATCAAGATTTGATTCATGACCATATCAAACCAACTTTGATTTGGTATGCGTGTGTAGAGTATATACCATTTAGTTCTATTCAGTTCAAATCAAATGGTGCAGTAAAACAACAATCCGAACAAGGTGTAGCACCAACAAAGACAGAGATTGATTACCTATTATCAAAGGCACAGGATAATGCTGAATATTATGCATTGAGATTACAAAACTATTTGATTGCGTATTCTAATCAAATACCACAATACCTACAATCAGTAGGAAATCAAACTCAAATCTACCCTGACCAAACAAATCAGTATTTTTCAGGTATAAACCTATAATATATTATGGCAGCAATAGTTGAAAATAGTGGTGTAAATTATACATTATACTATAACATCTTGGATTATTTCAAGACTATAATGACTAATCACCCTTCATTACAATTTGTAACACAAGGTCTTATTCAAGATTTTGATACAAGAGAATTCCCACAATACCCAGTTGGGAATGTTTCTGTATTGTCTTGTGAGTATTTGGATACAATTACAAATTGGGAAATACAATTAGTAGTTGCTGATAAGATAAAGAATAAAGATAATGAATCTACACCATCATCTAATACACAAACTATTCCTTTCTATGGAGTAGATGATACCGTAGATATACACGCAAACACTCTTGCAATCATAAACGATTTAACATCATTTACACAAAGGTCAGTAAATGGTTTAGATATACCTGATAGTATCTTAAACGAACCATTTGAAGATAGATTCAATAATGGTCTTGCAGGTTGGGTTTCTACTTTTACGGTAGTAGTTCATAACGATAGAAATAGATGTTTATTTCCATTATTACAATAACTAATGGCAACTCTAAATCAAACTATTAAAAAAACACAAGGATTAGAACAAATTGCACAACAAGTAAAGAATGTTGCCCTCTTCTATGCACCTAAAAAAACTGGCCATCTCAAAAGAGAAATAAACAAATTCAATAGGGCAAAACAAATGGTTTCTATTGTTGGTTCAGGAACACGAAGTAAAATCAAAATAGATTTGGATGTATCACCTCCAGGTGCTGAGTATGGTAAATGGTTTCAAGACCCACCGAAAGTTGTTAAAAGAAGAAAGTTCAAACAAACTGCAATCAAAAGAGGAAACTGGCAGTTTGGTAAAAAGGCCTTAAAAGATAAATCAGTTAAAACTGAAATCAAGAAATTCACGAAAGAATTTGCTAAAGAGTTTAAACGATTTGCCGTATTAGAACTGCAAAAGTTTAGATTTACATAACCCTCCATACCTTTTTGGATTATCGTGGTTATATATAAAATGATTTCGTAATTATGGCATTATCAATCACACAAGAACCCGATTTAGTAAGTTTAGCACAATCACCAATGCCAATTACATTGGAAGAAAATACTAGTGTAATAACTTCATCATCTTTTCAATATGTTTTAGATTTATACTATTGGAGTGGTGATACTGCAGATTCAGGTTCATCAAAATATACATTAGTCAAATACCCCAACGAAAGTGGTGTGGGTATATTTGATGTTAGTAGAATTCTTAATTCTACACTTACCGATTTATTACAAGCAAATCCTTCTAATGTAAAGTATTCAAAAAGTGTTGGATACTGGCAATACTTTGATGGGGCAACTTATATAACAAGTTCCCAAAAGGTACAAACACAAGTAGTGAAGTATTTAGATGGTTACCAATTGTTCCCTGAACCTATTGGTGAGTTTATAGAGAATATGACACCTTACTGGCCCTTGATGACATCAGGACCAGCAACACAATCGGTATTTACAAACAATATAAGTAACGCAGGTGTATTCACTGGTTTATATAATTTTGGTAATGAACAAGCAACCAAGATAGTTTATTCATCAAGTATTCAAACTGGTGAGTATTTACTATACACTGGTTCTTTAACAAGTGAACAAATAAACCCTTATCCTAATGCACCAAGTGATTCAGGATTCCCCCTTTCAGGTTCATTTGATTCTTATACTATTCAGGCATTCTCTAATCTTGGAAATCCATTAGGTGAGAAACTACATTACAATATAACTTGTAATCAAAAGTATCCAAACATTAGAATTAAATGGAAAAACCGATTTGGTCAATTTGATTCGTTTAACTTTAATATGATTAACACAAAAAGATTTGAGGTTAATCGTTCCCTTTACCAACCACAAATTGGTTCATGGGGTGGAACTGATTTGGGATATGCGAATTACGAAAGTAATAATCTAAACTATATGGTGGATACAAAAGAAAGTATCCAAGTGAACACCGATTGGGTAGCTGAAGAGTATAACGAAATCTTCAAACAATTACTTGTAAGTGATGAAATCTATTGGATTTACGATGAAATTAATTATGAAGTAAAACCACTAACTATAAAGACATCTAATCTTACTTTTAAGACTGGTGTAGTAGATAAAGTAATTCAGTATGCATTTGAATTTGATTATGGTCAAACTTACAAACTTGTAATCTAATGGGAGTAAATAGTAGTAAAGGTTTTAATTTTAGATTAATGGCCTCAGGGAGTAATGGGTTTCAACAACTTGATACTTTCTCTGATGAAGAAATACTTGTAAGTAATAATGTCACCGGTCTCTTTGATTTAGGTGTATTACCATCTGATTTTACAAGACAAATTACAATACCTGGCACAAAGGTAAATAACGCGTTTTTTCAACACGTTTATGACATTGCCGTAGAAAACCCTTACTTGTTCTCTACAAATGTAAAGGTGCCCGCTTATTTTGATTTTGATGGGATTTATGTATCCGAGGGATACTTGCAATTAAATCAAGTAAATGTATATGCTAATAAATTCGTAGAGAGTTATGAGGTTAGTATATACGGTGGTTTATCTTCATTTGGTAGAGATGTAAATAGATTTTATCTAACTGATTTAACTTCATCTCTTGCAAGATATAATCACGATTTTACATATCAAAATATATCTGCTTCTTGGAATGGAAATTTATTGGGTGGTAATATAGTATATCCATTAGTAGAATACGGACAAAGAATACAATATACACCAGAAGAAAGTCTTTTCGGTATAGATTCTCCATCAGGTTCTTTATGTGTTCAGGATTTCAAACCTGCCATTAGAATAAAAAATGTATGGAATGCAATCTTTGAACAATTTGGATACACATATTCATCATCATTTTGGGAACAACCATTCTTGGATAATGTGTATATGTTGTGTAATAACAATCTTCGTTATCCAGTATTTGAAGATATAGATTTAGAAACTTATGGTTTGTTTAAGATTTCTCCTATTAGTGGTAGTGGAACTGATGTTTTATTAACTGCTGGTAATGATAGAAAAATTGAATGGTTCAATATAAATGAAAATCCTGCAGGTAATATAGCACCTGATTTAGTTTATACAGTTGGATTCCCAACTAACATTAGAGGATTATTAAATCTAAACTTTGAGGTTAGTTCTTCATCTGCAGGTAATGGTATTCCACAATTCTTTATGGAAATTAAAGATAGTACAACTAATACCACTGTATCTACAACCGAATTGGTCAATATAAATAACTTTCTTGATGATGTTCAACTTTACAATTCTACACAAACAAGAACTGAAAAATTTGAATTATTAACTGAATGGAGTTCAGAAATACTACCATCAGGTTCTTATGAATTTTATATTAGATATGAAAACCAAGGCGGTTCTAATTTTAGTGTAAAACTAAATCCTGATAACTCAGTAAATGCTTATTTACAAGTAACCAAGGTAAATCAAGGTGGTGATGGTTTAGTAATGAACATAGCACAGAATATGCCATTTGGTACATCAGGTATTAAGTTGATTGATTTTATTACATCCATACAAAAGAAATGGAATTTAGTAATATACCCAAATCAAACTAAATCAAGAGAGTTTATTGTAGAAACATTTAACAATTGGTACAACAAAGGTCAGGTTAGAGATTTTAACAAGTATATAAACTTGAATGAAAAGATTTCGGTAGTACCTGCAAACAACCTTGCAGTAAATAACTTGAACTTTGGTGATACTCTTGATGGTGATTATGTATCACAACAATTCAGTAAAGCAGAAAATAGAGAGTATGGTAAATCATATTATGTAGATACCGAGAACTTCTTTTCACAAGGAACATTTGAGGTTAAAAGTAAATTTGCTTCTACTCCTTTGATTTATCTTGCTGGAACTGGTACATCAGGTTCTGCACAAAGTGGAGTATTCCAATTCCGCTCTACTGCAATTGCAAGTACAATAGATTCGTTTAATGCTGTTGCTGTTGCAAACATTAGATTGGGAACACAGTATCTAACTCAAGCATCTGCATTTGTTTCTTCACAAAATACTTCTCAAACAATTAATTCACCTTCAACTGGTTTCTATGTACAATCTTTGGAAGTTGGTAATACAATTACATTTGAAGCTGAAGGTGGTGCAGCAACAAACTTTGATTATACCTTTATCAGAGATTTAGATGGAGTACAAACTAACTTAGCAACTGGAACTTCACCAAGTACATTTAACTACACAATACAACCAGCCGATGTTGCTGCAGGTGTTGCAACATTCTATTGTACCGTTCAAGATAGTGATTAAAAATATAAATTATGTCAGTTAAGAATAAAATTTTTCTACCAACATTGATTTCATCAATAACTTACCAACCGGTAAGAACACTTCCCCATATCTATTTCTATAATGGATTAAAGGATTGTGAGGATTATTATATTCAACATTACCCATCAGGTTCAACTGCAAGTATTGATACATCACTACAAACACAATTTCCTTATTTAGATTATTATGATGGTTTAACACCAAATACTGGTTCTAACTCATTACTATTCTTTAACGAAATACCACCTTATGGTGAAACTCCAACTGGTTCCCTTTATACTGAATACTGGGATACTTATGTTTCCCTTTTATATAACCCAAGAACTCGTTTAGTTAATGCATCAGCGATAATACCCCTTGCGGATTATTTTGAGATGGAATTAAACGATATAGTACAATGGAGAGGTAATTACTATCATCTTCGTGCAATAAACGATTACAATCTAAAAGATGGTACTTGTAATATACAATTATTAGGACCAATCATTAAAGATGCATCTGATGCATCAGTTGAAGTAAATTGTGAATTTGGTTTTAGTTCATCATTTGAACCGAATCCACCTACTACAACAACTACTACTGCAGGACCTACTACAACTAGTACAACAACAACTACTGCAGCACCTAATTGTTTAAGTGCATCAATGCAAGGTGCAGCATCAGGTTCATTTATATCAGGTGGTATTCAATATGAATTTATAAGTTGGTTTCATGATTCTGGTTCTTCACAATCAAAAACATTAAATGTATTTAGTGGTACTACTACTGATGCAAAACTACTACTAATCGGTGGTGGTGGAGCAGGTGGATATGATAATAATGCAGGTAAAGATGCCGGTGGTGGTGGTGGAGCTGGTGAAGTTCTTTTTGTAAATAACTTAACACTTTCATCAGGTTCTTATGCAGTAACAGTTGGTAGAGGTGGTATAGCACCTACATCAGGATTACAAGGTGGTGATGGTACTAATTCTGTATTTCTAACTTATACTGCTGGATTTGGTGCTGGTGGTGGTGGTTCATTCCCTAATAATAGTGGTAGAAATGCTGGAGGAGGTTCTGGTGGAGGTATAGGTGAAAGTAGTGGAACTGCAGGAACTGGTACACAATCAAATGGTGGCGGTGGTGCTAATGGAGGTGGTGGTGGTGCCACTGGAAATGGTTCAAATGGTGGAAGTACTGGTGGAAATGGTGGGCCTGGTATTACCTTTAATGGTTTAATTGGTACTGCATTATCAGTTGGTGGTGGTGGAGGTGGTAGTGGAACTACTGCTAATGGAACTGCTACTGATGGTGGTGGTACTGCCGGTAATGGTGGTACCGATGGTACTGGTGGTGGAGGTGGAGGTGCTACTTCTGAAACTCCTGGAAAAGGTGGAAATGGTAGATTCATTCTAACTTACAGATCTTGTACTCAACCAACACCTACAACTACAACTGGAGCACCTACTACAACTGAAGCACCTACTACAACAACTACAACTCAAGGTTGTACCGAGTATTTTGTAAATGTTTATTCAGGAGTATTTCAATTTGATTATACTGATTGTGATGGAATTACAAGAACAAGAACCAGTGGTTCTAGACCATTCTGTGCAATACCTGGAAGTATCAGAAATGGTAATTGTATTATAGGTAATTGTCTTAATTTAGTAATACAAGATAATGGGCCTTGTACTATAACAACTACAACAACTACTACTGCTGCACCAACAACTACAACTACAACTAATGGAATACCTTAATTAAAATATATAATGGCAAATCAAGTACGAAAAATAACATTAACTGAATTGAATGGAATAGCAGGTCCTAACTTTTCAGTTCAGTATTCTACCGATTGTATAACTTATTCTCAATCGGTAGATTGTACTAATGCATTTTTACCATCAGTAGGTTCAGTTGTATATTGTACAGTTGATAGTGATTCTACTTGTATTCGTTTAACTTCTTTATCTGAAGCGTGTGGTAATACCGTTATTGAAAATGTAAATCCAATTACAACAACAACTACAAGTACAACTACTGCTGCACCAACTACTACTACAACTACATTAGAACCAACTACTACTACAACTAGTACAACAACAACTACTGCAGCACCTACAACTACAACTACTACATTAGAACCAACAACCACAACTACTACAAGTACAACCACAACTACAACTACAACTACAACTGCTGCACCTACTACTACAACTACAAGTACTACGAGCACAACAACAACTACATTACAACCAGTTTGGTATTCATTATATAATTGTGTTGATGGTAGTACACAATACTCTACTCAAAAAACAGCAGGAACATTTGTTGTAAATGAAAGAGTTACATTTGGTGGAGCATTTTGGTATGTTATAGCAGAATTAACTTCTAATCCTGGTGGTTCTTTAATTGATGTTGTTAGTGTAGGTGGTTCTGGTGTGACTGGATGTCCTACAACAACCACAACTACAACCACAACTACTGCAGCACCATTATTGGTAAGTAATGGTTCTATTACTTGTATAGGTAATTTAGGAACATTTACTTCTACATTTAGTGGAGGTAGTGGAACATATAGTTATACAGCAATTGCAGATTCACAAGCAAACGCATCAAATGCAGTACAAGGTATTTCAGGTACAAGATATGCAGTGACAGGTAATACCTATGAGTGGGCAAGTATTGCAAACGGAACATATTATGTTGCGGTATTGGATTCAGTAGGAACTGTTTCTGTACAAAATACACCAGTAGTAATAAATTGTACCACAACTACAACCACAACTACAACTGCTGCACCTGCATATTGTTATACATTAGAAACTGTACAAAGTTCTCAAGGTGAATGTTTTGATTGTCCTGGCTACTTTGCAAGTACAACCGATACAGTAATGAAAATCTTTACTGCTTGTAGTGGAAGTGAAATCTTCCCTCCATTTGATATAAATGTAGAATCAAGATATAGTGATAATTCAACTTCAAGTTTATTCATACCGTCAGGATATACAAGTAGTATAATCATTGCTACAAGTGATGTACAATGTGTAGCTGCACCAACTTGTGGTGAAATTGCATCACCAACATTTGTAAGTGCTAGTATAGTACCAGTATCTGGAACCATAGTTGAATGTTGTGTGTAAATAAAATAAAAGTTATATGAAAAAATTAAGATATGTATGTGCCCAACCTGCTACTGATTATTACAAGTGGCAGGTTGAGGTCCTAATCAACAACTTTACATCAATGGGTATAAACCCAAATAATATGGATATAGTTTGTTGGAAAGTGAATGGAGTTATTCCTGATGATTGGATTAAACTTGCCAATTCCTATCCAGCAAGATTCTTCTTCTACGATGATACGAGAGAGAATAAACACTATATCTCTTCTATTCGTCCCAACATTCTAAAACAACACTTTCAAGCACATTCTTATTTAGAAAGAGATGTTATATTCTACCATGATTGTGATATACTCTTTACCAAGAATCCTATTTTTTGGATTACTGATGAGATGTTAGAAGATGATAATTGGTATGGTTCAGACACAAGATGGTATATCTCCCACGATTACATTATCGGTAAAGGTGAAGATGTATTAGATGAGATGTGTAAGATAATGGAAATACCAAAAGAATTGGTAAAAGAAAACGAACATAATTGCATTGGTGCTCAATACCTGATGAAAGGATTATCCTATGAGTATTGGGATTGGGTAGAGAAAAAATGTGATAGATTATTCAAAGAGATTACCGAACTAAACAACAAAAAGAAATCAGAAAATCCTTCATACCACGAATTACAAATCTGGTGTTCAGATATGTGGAGTGTATTGTGGAAAGGTTGGTTGATGGGATACAAAACTATAACTCATTCTAACTTTGATTTTTCTTGGGGTACATCAAGTGAAGATGAATATCATATAAAAAATATAATGCATAATGCAGGTGTAACTAATTCTACATCAGGATTATTCTATAAATCAAATTATATGAATCAATTACCTTACAACTCACCAGAACCAAACAAAGGTACTGCTTCTTGGTGGTATTGGGATTGGGTAATGAGAACTGGTAAAAGATCTTGTCTAAAATGATTGTAGTTGCAACACATAATAACATAGAAATTTTACATAAGTTTTTGATTAGTTTAGAAAATGTAGATTTATGTGATGAACAAGTCCTTATTGTAGATACTAATAGTGAAGATATAAAATTTAAGGAATGGTTTTTAGAATGTAAAAACAAGTACCCATATCATTTTACATCATTAGATTACAAATGTTTTGATTCAGGTGCTTATATTTGGGCATATCAAAATATAAAAAATCAAGATAATTGGATTTTTTTACAAGATAGTTTGGAAATAATAAGACCTGATTACATATCACAAATCAAAGAACAATTAAAATCATTTGAAGTTGTAGCAGGATTTGATTTTCCATACTCTTACGATATACATCCTTTACAAAAAGTATGGTGTGAAACTGATATAGAATTCCATGATTATCCAGAAAAAGGTATATTCGGTCCTATTTTTAGTGTAAGAAATTCTACAATGAATAGAATACCTACATCATGGTTAAAATACCCACAAGAGAAATTGATGCAACAAGGTATGGAAAGAAGATGGAGTTTAATGTTCCATTCAATAAACGCAAGTAAAACTTATTTAGAAGGATATGGTGATATACATTCTTCTAAATGGATTAAAAAATCATTTTATGTAAGACCGTAATGAATATAACAAAAGCAACTTATGGAGGTGTAGATTGTCTCCCACAAGTAAAATCCAAAATTAGGGGTGAAAGATTAGTTCTCCGTGTAGATAATAATATAATCGGTGATACACAAGTTGGAACCGTAAAGTTCCTAGAAATAGAAATAAATGGGGAATTACATAGTATTAGAGAAGGTCATACTTTTACCTATCCAAAATCCCAACATAATAAATTAGGTGTATGGTATTCTAACGATACAACTAATCACCCAGCAGTAATCAAATCATTAGAAACAATCAACATTGCTGCAGAAGGAAAGGCAGATATAGTAACTTGTGTATGGAATCCTATACAAGAAAACCCATTCCACGAAGTTATATCTTGGAATCGTTCATCTTCACACCTGAATCAACTACTACAAATCTTACAATGTATCTATGTTGCAAAGACAATGGGTAAGTACGAATATGTATCATTCTTGGAACACGATGTTCTATATCCAGTAGGGTATTTTGATTACGAAGATTTCGGTGGAGGTATTCTAACTAACATGAATTATGGTGGAATCAATAGAGATGGATGGCAATATAGAGGTCAAGATGATGAACCCATGCACCAAATGACAATGAGAGTAGAAGATGCATTAGAACATTTTCATTCTATTCTTGGTAATGCATTGGTGACAAATAGTGGTATGATAGAATCACAAAGAATGACAAGAAATCAATGGAGATGTGAGAACGAAAGTATCCACATCAATCATGGCTCCCACTTTACATCTCATTTCAGTATATACAGAAAAGATAATGTATACCCAACACATTCGTATTGGGGTGATTATACAAACTATCTTCACCTATTTAGATAATCATTTTTGTTAAATAAGAAAGACGATTATGATTTCACAAGTATTGAATATATTAGCTGCAGATGATTTTTATGGAGTTTCTGAAAATGTAGAAATCGCAAAGGGTAAATACGAATTAGTGCATTCTTGGAAAAATGCATGGTATAAAATAAAGAGACATTACTACTATGGCAGATGAGAAAATAGAAATAGAAGCTAGTATAGATGTAACCCCTTCTATTGCTGCATTAAGACAGTTAAAAAAAGAATTAAGAAATACAACTGACCCAGCAGAATTTAAGAGATTACAACAACAAATTGATGATACTGAAGAGGCGATCAAGGCTGCCAAAGCTGGTGCTGGAAACTTTGCAGATGTTCTTGGTAATCTACCTGGTCCTATTGGAGACATTGCCGGTAAAACAAGTGGTTTGGTTGGTACTCTTAAAACATTTGGACAAATCAAACTAACCGATATACGAGGTTCTTTTGTTGAGTTAGGTAATGATTTAACTGATGTTGCAAAAGGATTTGCAAACATGACAGGTATAACCAAAGTATATACTGTATTAAATCAGGCATTAGCTCGTTCATTCGTAGCAGTAGGTGTTGGTGAAACTGCAGCTGCATCGGGTGCAAGAGCATTCGCTGCAGCATTAACTGCAACTGGTATTGGTGCGATTGTAGTTGCATTAGGTTTGTTGATTGCAAACTGGGATAAAGTAAAAGATGCAATCATGGGTGCTACATTGGAATCAAAAACCTATGAAGAAGCACAGGCAGATGTAACCAAGGCATTAGCAGATTTCAATAAGAAATTATTTGATGTAAATAATGCATTCAAACAAGCAAAAGATGGTACTATATCAAAGGATGAGGCACTCAAGAAGTATAACGAAACTCTTGGTTCTACCGTTGGTTTTGCTGGTTCATTAGAACAAGCAGAAGCATTACTTGCAGCAAATACAAAGACCGTAATTGAAGGTATAAAATTAAGAACACAAGCAAATGTGTTTTATGCTAAATCTGCAGAGGCAGCTGCAAAGGCAGTTAGTGGTGAAGATTTAGAACCTGATACTTGGGAAACCATTGGTAATTACATTTTATCAGGTGGTCAGTATGCAGCATTTGCATCCAATCAAATTGGAAGTTATGCACAAAATTTAACTGATACACAAAAAGAAGCAGAGAAGTTTGCTGCAGAAGGTGATAAACTTACTCAACAAGCAATTGAGAATGATAAGAATCTAAAGAAAGGTTTAGAATCACCACCTGATTATTCTAAACAAATTGAAGCCAGAAAGAAAGAATTAGAAGAATTACAAAAGGCAAGAGAAGAAGCTTTACTTGGTGTCATGGATGCCCAAGATAGAGAAGTTCTTTTAGTTGAATCAAAATACAATAAGATTATTGAACTTGCAAAGAAATACGGTCAAGATACAAAAGCATTTGAA
>Ga0209972_10001231_pt1 | contig 22768 bp, 21 predicted proteins | sample NOAtaG_7_FD_187302 | JGI IMG/M metagenome (GOLD analysis project Ga0209972, IMG submission 187302) | Freshwater lake microbial communities from Lake Erie, under a cyanobacterial bloom - NOAA_Erie_Diel1S_2200h metaG (SPAdes) (version 2) | ecosystem: Environmental > Aquatic > Freshwater > Lake ... | reverse complement strand
GTCCGCCCGAACGGCGACGAGCTCGCGCGAACCACGCTCCCCGCCGCGATCCGCGCCGCTCCGCTCGTCCTCGACGACGGCTCGTTCGTGCTCGCGTCGGTCGATCGCCGGCTCACCCACCTCGGGAGCGACCTCGTCCCCCGCGCCAGCGTGTCCTTCGATGAGGGACCGCTGACGACGCCGAGCCTCACCGCGAGCGGACGCGTAGCGGTCGCCGCGGGCACCGAGCTCGTCTTCTTCGATCTCGCGCGCGGCGCGATCGCGGACCGGATCCGGCTCGGCGCGCGTGCCATCGGCCCAGCGGTGCGCGCCGACGCGGGCGAGCTCTATCAGCTCCTCGCAGACGCGACGGTGGTGCGCATCGACGACGAGCTGCGGGTGGGTCTCCGCATGCCGCTCGTTGCCGAGGGCGAGGCCGCGCGGGCGGAGGGCACGAGCGCCCTCGCGCTCGCCCCCGACGGCAGCCTGCGGGTCACGCTGCCGAGCCGCGGGGTGCTCGCGCTCGGTCCGGACGAATCGGGCTCCTTCGGCGTTCGCTGGGCCTACACGACCGACGCTCCGTTCTACGGCCCGGTGTGGGTCGACGCGGAGGGCTGGTCCATCGCGACCGATCGCCGCGGGCGGCTCACCGTGATCGATCCCCTCGGGCAGCTCGCGTTCCGCGTCGAGCTCGGCGTCCCTGCGGCGAGCCCGGCGATCGTCGACCGACGCCTCGTGGTGGCCACCGAGCGCCCGGCGGTGATGGCCTTCGAGCTCCCCTGACGGGCTCGGGCAGGATCGCGCAGGCCCTGCCCGCCGCGTATCCTCGACCGATGCTGCGGGTCCACGATCCGGTCGCCCAGGCCTTCTCCGAGGCCGTGCCCGCGCGGCCGCGGGGATGGATCGACGCGGCGGCCCCGAGTCCGGCCGAGCGCGCGCGCCTCGAGGCGCTCGGCGTGCCCGCCGCCCTCGTCGTCGACGCCCTCGATACGGACGAACTCGCACGGGTCGAGCACCATCCGAGCGGTGCGCGGCTCTTCGTGCTGCGTGTCCCGGTTCGCATCGCAGCGGACGCCGCGGTCGTGCCGGTGGGCATCGTCTCCTTGCCGGACGACGGCCTCGTCACCATCTCGGCGGCGGACACCGGCCTCGCCGACATGCTCGCACGCAGTGGGCTGGACCCCGGAGCGCATGGCCGCTTCGTGCTCGCACTCGCCCTCCGGGTCGCCGAGCGCTTCGTCGCGACGCTGCACGCCATCGAAGCCGACATCGCGCGCCACGAGGTCGCGCTCCGCGGCGCGCTCGAGAACGACGAGATCCTCGCACTGCTCGCTCAGCAGAAGCAGCTCGTGCTCCTCGACGCGGCGCTCGCCGCGAACCAGCTCGTGGTGGAGCGGGCACTCTCCGACGCGCGCGTCGGTCTCACCGACGCCGAACGCGTGCTCGGCGAGGACGTGCTGGTCGAGCTCCGGCAGGCCTGCACGATGGCGCGCACCAAGCGCGAGCTGCTCGGCGAGACGATGGACGCTCTCGCGACCGTGGTCTCGAACAACCTCAACGTGGCGATGAAGCAGCTCGCCTCGCTCACGCTCCTCATCGCCGTGCCCTCGATGTTCGCCGGCCTCTACGGGATGAACGTCGCGCTGCCCTGGTCCGATCATCCGTGGGCCTTCGCTGGCTTGCTCGGCCTCTCGCTCGCCGTCGTCGGGGCGATCGCCGTCCTGCTCCGTGCGCGCCGCTGGCTCTGACGGCGGGCGGGCTGCGCGTCGGGGAGCGAGCTCGCCGATCAGGGGTTGCAGTGCGGACAGCGCGCGGGGTCTGCGCTCCGGACGTCGAGCGCTTCCGACGCGACGTGGGGACACGCGACGCAGGCGTAGCGGTGCGCGCGGATCTCGTGGGTCGGCGTGCCGCAGTCGCGGCACGGCAGGCCCGGCTCCTTGCGGTCGAGCCCGAAGCCCGGCGCGCCGCAGGCATCGCAGCGCCGCTGCATGCGGGTCACGAGATCCTCGGTCGCGGCGGCGATGCGCTGCATGCGCGTCGGACTCTGGTGTGCGCGGAGGTCGCTCTCCACGAACACCGCGCCCGACGCCGCGATCGAGCGGGCCTCGTTCCACGCCGCCTCGAGCTCGTCCCAGGTGCGGAGGCCGCGCCGGAGGCGGGGATCCTCCGAGGCGTCGGGGCGCACCACCAGACCATGCGCGGGGAACTCCGCACGCCGGGCCAGCGCCTCGAGCTCGTCGCGCGTCCGCACGAGCGCGTGTGCGCACGTCGCGGCCCCCTGCGCGCGCCCGATGATCTCGATGCCGCGCGCATCGTCGATGAGCACCACGAGCTCGAGGTTCCACGTTCCGAGGCCGAAGGGACCCGGCGCAAACGAACCCTCGCTGCCGAGTCCGCGCGGGAGGCCAGCGAGCTCGATCGCGAGGCGCGCCTTGCGCCGCGCCGCCTCGAGCTGGCTGCCTGCGCGCGGCACGTCACGGGTGAAGGTCCCGAGCGTGTCGGTGTCGAAGCCATCGACGCGCCGGACCGCGGCATCGAACGCGCGCGCGAAGATCGGCCCGATGGCTGCCTCCTTGCCGTGCTGGGTCAGGAGCGCGAACGCCGCGCCCCGGTACGCGCTCTCTTCCTCGAGATCCTCACCCATCGCAGGTCCGGGACGGGTAGCTCAGGCCCCGCCCGTCGTCGACGTTGCCGCCGCGAGCAAGAGGCGCGCGAAGGTCGCCGCCGGGGCCCGCACGCCTTCGACGACGATCGCTTCGAGCGCACGCACGAGGCGCGCCTCGTCCTCGTGCCCGAGCGCCTCGCCGAGCGTCGGACCGAGCCCATCGAGCGCGTCGTCGGCGAAGAAGTCGCCCGCGAGCCCGGCGCGCACGATGCGCCCGGCCTGCCGCTCGATCACCGCGACCGCCGCGCCGATCTCCACCGGCTCGGTGCGGACGCCAGCCAGCCTCACGGTCCAGGGCGGAGGAGGAGCAGGGGCTTGGTCGAGCTCGATCCGCGCCGCGCCCGGTGCATAGGCCGCAGCGATCCGCTCGGGCAGCTCGGGGTCGACGAGCGCCCGAGCGCGCTTGCCGAGGTACCAGGGCTGGCCCGCCGAAGGCCCCGGATCGAGCAGTGTCCCGTCGGGCGCCGGCAGCGCGACGTCGAGGACGACCTCGCCCGCTTCGCCCCGCGCCCACGCGAGCAGCGCCACGATCTCACCGTCCGCGGTCACGAAGTCGCGCCCGCCGTACATCGCGAGCGACCCGCTGCGGCGGAGCGCGCCGAGCAGCGGCCGCACGTTGCGGTTCAAGATCTTCTCGGGCGGCGTCGGCACGAGCACCGAGGCATGCGCGAGGGCGATCCGCACGAGGTGCGCCCCCTCGCCGAGCCGCCACGGCGGCCCGCCCGTCTCACGCCGGAGCGCCTCCGGCCTCGGCAGGTGCTGGTGACGGCCGAGCACGGTGCGCTCCGCGCCGTTGATCCGCGTGTGCACGACGACCAGCTCGACGCCGCGCCGCACGGCATCCCTCGCCGCCGCCGCCCGCCCGAGCGCGACCTCGACGCCGCCGCTCCGGCCGACGTCGACGAACCTCATCCGAGGACGGACGGCCCGAGGACCTCGACCGCACCGGCCTCCGAACGCAGCGCGGTCCCGGCCGCGGCGTGGGCGCGCTTGACGATGCCGAGCGCGAGCGAGCGCCCTTCGTCGTCGACCGCCGAGGTGATCGTCCCGACCGCTTGGTCGTCGGCGCCGCGCAGCTCGGCGCCGGCCGCGAGGCCCGCCGGGCCGGTGAGCCGCACGAGCCGCCGGCTGATCTGCCCTCGGCTCTCGAGCATGCACACGACCTCCTGGCCGAGGTAGCAGCCCTTCTGGAACGAGACCGCACCCTTCTCGAGGCCCGCCTCCTGCGGGTAGGTGTGCTCGCCGAAGTCGACCGGGAAGCGCGGACGACCGAGCCGCAGCCGCCGCCGCTCCCGCTCCGGCGCGTCGATGGTCCGGACCCCGAGGGCCTGAAGGCGCGCGACGGCCTCCCCCGCCGGGACCACCTCGTCGAAGCCCGCTTCGAGCCGCGCGTGGGGAAGGCTGCCGGGCGCGACCTCGCCGCCCTGCACCGTGATCAGCGCGAGGTCGGGCCGGGGCACGAGCTCGACGTCCTCCATGATGATGTAGTGCTCGAGGTGCGCCTTCAGCGCCGGCCACGACCCGCGGGGCACGGCGACGAGCAGGCCCTCTTCCGCGTGCTCGATCGCCAAGAGGTCCGCCAGGATGCGCCCCTTCGCGCTGAGCACGAGGCCGTACACCGGACGCCCGACCGCGAGCGGCTTCAGGTCGTTCGTGATCTGCCCGTTCAGCCAGGCCCGCGCGTCCTCGCCGCGCACCGCGACGAGCTCCTCGTCCGTGACCCAGCCGACCCGATCGCTCGTCATGCCGGCCTTCTGCGGCCGCCCGCGTGGCGAAGCAAGGCAGCGCACGCCGCGCGCGTGAACGACCGTTGACGCCCGCACTCACCGGCACGGCGAAAACCTCAAGGATCTTCGATCCTTTGCAGGGGATCATCGGTGGTCCAGCTCTTGCTGGCTCCGCGGCCTCCATGCGCGCGATCTCCCCCTCCGGTGTGCTCCTCCTGCTGACGCTGCTCGCGGCCCCTTCGCTCGCCGCCGCCCAGGGGAGCCCGGAGGCCGCGTTGCTCGCGCGCATCAACGAGCTGCGGGCCGGGGCGGGCCTGTCGCCGCTGCTCGAGGACCCGCGGCTCGACGCCGCGGCGGCCTCGCACACCGTCGAGATGGCGGCGCGCGGCGAGCTGTTCCACGTCTCCGAGACGAGCGGGACGCCCATCGACCGGGCCCGGGCGGCCGGCATCGAGTCGACGGACCTCGCCGAGAACGTGGCGATGCACGGCACCCTCGAGGACGCGCAGGCCTCCCTCGAGGCGAGCGAGGCCCACCTCGCGAACATGCTCGGGCCGCGGGCGACCCACGTCGGACTCTCGGTCGTCGCGGCGGGCGGCGGCGTGTACGTGACCCAGCTCTTCGCGCACCTCGACGCGGGCAGCGCGCCGGTCCCGAGCGAGCCGGCCCCGAGTGCCCCGGCCGCCGCGCCGCTCGCCGCCCCCCCGGCCGCTTCGTCCGCGGGCGCGGCCCTACCGGGCGGGGCGGTCGTCGTGCCGCCGGATCCGAGCGGGGTGGTCCGCGTCCCGGCGCCGGCGCCTGGCGTCACGGGCTACTGGGTCTGCGCGGCGTCGCGCACCGGCAGCCGCTGGTACTACTACCCGGTGCGTCCGGGGATGACCGGCGCCCTCGCGGCCGATCTTTCGGTGAGCGGTCCGCCGCCCGGCTACGCGCCCGAGTCGTGCGGCGGCACTGGGACGAGCGCCGGCGCCCGCGCCGCGGTGCCGCCCGGCTCGCGCAGCTACGGAACGAGCCCGCGGGGCCCGGACGGCGCGAGCCGCACGATCATCACGCCATGGGGCACGCTCCGCGTCGAGACCCGCCCGCGCTGAGCCGCCGCGCCGACCGACGGCGCGCCGGGGCGAGCGATGGGATGGCGAGCGTGAGGCCGATCTCGGCTGAGCGCGGTCAGACGAGGCGGTTCAGGCCGTTCAGCGCCGCGACCCGGTAGGCCTCGGCCATCGTGGGATAGTTGAAGGTCGTGTTGACGAAGTAGCGCACGCTGTTCGCCTCGCCCTTCTGGCTCATGATCGCCTGCCCGATGTGCACGATCTCGGCGGCCTGATCGCCGAAGCAGTGGATGCCGAGGATCTCCAGCGTCTCGCGGTGAAAGAGGATCTTCAGCATCCCCACCGTGTTGCCGGTGATCTGCGCGCGGGCGAGCGAGCGGAAGAGCGAGTGGCCGACCTCGTAGGGGACGCTCGCCGCGGTCAGCTCCCGCTCGGTCTTGCCGAGCGAGCTGATCTCCGGGGAGGTGTAGATGCCGGTGGGGATCTGCGAGACGAGGGCGAAGTCGCTCTCACCGTGCAGCGCGTGCATCGCCGCGAAGCGGCCCTGGTCGTAGCTCGCCGAGGCGAGGCTGGGATAGCCGACCACGTCGCCGACCGCGTAGACGTGGGGTTGTTCGGGCAGGCGGTAGCTGGCGTCCACCTTCACGAGGCCGCGGCCGTCGGGCTTCACCCCGATCGACTCGAGGCCGAGGTCGAGCGTGTTGCCGGTGCGGCCCTGGGCCCACAGCAGCACGTCGCTCTTGAGCTTCTTGCCGCTCTTGAGGTGCAGCACGACGCCGTCGTCCGTGGCCTCGACGCGTTCGTGCTCTTCGTTGTGCCGGATGAGCACGCCCTGGTCGCGGAGGAAGTAGCTGAGCGCGTCGATGATCTCGTCGTCGAGGAACGAGAGCAGCTTGTCGCGCCCGTTCACGAGGTTCACCTTCACGCCGAGGTTGCGGAAGATGCTCGCGTACTCGCAGCCGACGACACCGGCGCCGTAGATGGTGATCGAGTCGGGGGTGTGATCGAGCGAGAGGATCGTGTCCGAGTCGCGGACGCGCGGGTGGTCGAAATCGACGCCGGTGGGCCGGTAGGGGCGGGTGCCGACCGCGAGCACGATCTTGCGGGCGCGAAGGCGCCGGGGCCCCGCGTCGGTCGCGACCTCGAGCTCGTTCGGGCCGGCGAAGCGCGCGTGCCCGTGCACGACGTGCACGTGGTTGCGGCGGTAGAAGTCACGGCGCATCGCGACCTGCTTGGCGATGACCCCTTCGGCGGCCTTGAGCAGCTGGGGAAAGGTCACGTCGAGCTTGCCCGCGACCGAGGCGAAGAGCGGATTGCGCCGCACCTCGAGCAGCTCGCTCACCTGATGGCGCAGCGCCTTGCTCGGGATGGTCGCCCAGTGGGTGCAGCCGCCTCCGACCTCCCTCTGGCGCTCGACGATCACGACGCTGGCGCCGTCCTTGGTCGCCTTCATCGTGGCGCCCTCGCCGGCCGGGCCGCTCCCGATGACGATGAGGTCGTGGTCTCGCTCGAAGAGGTCTCGCTCGCTCAATGGGGTCTCCTCGCCGTCAACGCTCGCCCTCGGGGCGGTGCGGCACCGTCTGCAGGTAGTCGTAGAGCGCCCCGACCTCGTCGTCGGTCAGGTACCGGTAGGTGCTCTGCCAGGGCATGAACTCGGGGTTCAGCTCGGTTCCGTCGGGGCGGCGTCCCTCGCGCATCGCGGTCCGGAACTGCTCCTCGGTCCAGCCCGCGAGGCCGGTGGCGTGAAAGGTGAGGTTCGGCGGGAGGCCAGTCTGATCCGGTGGCGCGCCGGGGATCGGCCCGCCCGAGAGCTGGTGGCCGTGGCAGCCGGTGCAGCCGAGGGCGATGAAGTGGCCCATCTCGGCGTTGCGACCCGCCGGGATCTCCGGCGGCCGGGTCCCGTGCTCGATGTCGTGGGCGGGAAAGAGGGGGAAGAGGCCGAGCACGTCGACGAGCCGCATCACCGGCCCGGGGGTCGCGGGCGGCAGGGCGTTGTCGACCCGGGGCAGCGTCCGCACGTACGCGACGATCGCCCCGAGCTCGCGGTCGGGCATCGGGTGCATCTCGGCGGAGGGCATGAACATGAGCGGGGTGCCGTCGGCCCGGAGTCCGTCGCGCACCGCTCGGCTCCAGGCCGCAGCATCGGCGCTCGCGAAGTGGGTGAGGTTCGCGCTGGCGAAACAGCCGACCGCGGGGTCGTCGATCGGGATGGCGCCGCCGCCGTCCGCTCCGTGGCATTCGCTGCAGCCTCGGGCGCGGAAGAGCCGCTCGCCCTCGGCGATGGACGCCGCGTCGGTCGGGATGGGGAAGTCCGAGGGGGTCGCGGTGAACGTGGCGGTCTGCCGGCTGCGGCTCGCGGCGTACACCCCGCCGGCGCCGAGCAAGAGGATCCCCACGAGCACCGCTGCGATGATGCCTGCGAGCTTGAGCGCGCGCTTCATGGGCGGCGACTGTACCCCCAAACGCGGTGGGCCGGCCACGGTCAGCGGCGGCCGTGCTGCTCCGCGTAGGCGTACGCGGTGTAGGCCGAAACGAAGTGGCAGATCCAGCCGAGCGTGCCGCCCGAGCCGAGCCAGAAGCCCGGGGTGAGGATGAGCCAGAAGAGGCCGCGGAGGAACGCGCCGTTGTAGATCTGTCCGAGACCGGGGATCACGAAGGAGAGCACCGCCGCCGTCCCGGGATTCGCGTTCTTCTTCGCCATCGTCTGCACCTCGGGCCGCTCAACACCGGGCGGCCTCGGACGATTCCTCGCGCTCAGCGGCCGGTGAAGGAGGGCTTCCGCTTCTCGTTGTAGGCAGCGATCCCCTCGGCGGCATCCCCGCTCGTGAAGAGGCGCTGCTGCAGCTCACGCTCGAGCGCGAGGCCAGCCTCGAGCGGGATCTCCGCGCCGGTCACCACCGCCCGCTTCAAGAGGCCCACCGCGCGGCCTGCCTTGCCGGGCGGGCAGAACTGCCGGGCGTAGGCGAGCGCGGCGTCGTCGAAGCCCTCGGCGGCCAAGAGCTCGTTCACGAGGCCGAGCTTCTCGGCGGCCTCGAAGTCGAAGAGCGAGCCCTTCGCCATGAGCTCGATCGCCTTGCTCTTGCCCACCACGCGGCTGAGACGCTGCGTGCCGCCGGTGCCAGGCAGGACGCCGAGCGCGACCTCGGGCAGGCCCATCTTGCCGGTGCCGCGGGCGCAGATGCGCAGATCGGCCGCGAGCGCGATCTCCATGCCGCCGCCGACGCAGTGCCCTTGGATCGCCGCGATGACCAGCTTCGGCGTGTGCTCGAGGCGCAGCATCGTCTCGTTCGCGTGCAGGCAGAACGCGTACTTGTAGTCGAAGGTGACGCGGCCGAGCATCGCGATGTCGGCGCCGGCGCAGAAGAACTTCTCGCCCGCGCCGCGCACGAGCAGCACGTGCACCGCGTCGTCCATCCGCGCGCGCAGGATGGCCTCGTCGAGGTCGCGCATCATCTCGTAGGAGTAGGCGTTGGCCGGCGCGTGGAAGAGCTCGAGGATCGCGACGCCGCCCTCGACGCCGTAGCGCACGAGGCCGTTCGGGAGGAGCGTGAAGTCGGTCATGGGGCGGACCTAACCCGACCGGGCATCGGCTGCACGCCCCTGCTCGCCGGTCCGGCGGCTGCCGCGTACGCTTGCGCCCGATGATGCGCCCCTTCCTCTGGTCCTTCGTCCTGCTGGCCGCCTGCGAGAGCGGCCCGAACCTCTGCGCCACCGTCGTGTGCGGCGAGCCCGGCACGGTGTGCTCGCCCGCCGATGGGCTCTGCCACTGCGGCAGCCCGGGCGGCGAGCTCTGCGAGGCCGGCTACGCGTGCGAGGCGGCGACCTCGAGCTGCGCGGTGCCCGACGCGTGCCGCGCCCCGAGCCGCTGGACCGCGGGCACGACCGCCTTCGCCGAGCGCACCGCCGAGGCGGGCCTCACCGGCGTGCTCGGCGTGCGCCTGAGCGCGGTCGACTACGACGGCGACGGCTGGACCGACCTCTTCGTGCGCAACCCCTCGGGCTGGGACGACTTCGCCGAGGGCGGGAGCCGCTTCACCTGGCTGCTCCACAACCGCGGCGATGGCACCTTCGAGGACGTCACCGAGGCGAGCCGCATCCTCACGCCGCGCACGGGCGCGAGTGGAGGCCGGCCGGTCGACGTGCACGCCTTCGGCGACGTCGACGGCGACGGCGACCTCGACGTCTACCTCGGCCTCGCCAACACCGACCCGGCGCGGACGATGGGCGAGACCGCTGAGATCATGCTGCAACAGGACGATCACACCTTCGTGCTCGGCCCCGAGGACAGCCGCATCCGCCTGCCCGACGCGAACGACACGACCGCGAGCGCGTCGTTCGTCGACGTGGACCTCGACGGCGACCTCGACCTCTGGACCCCGCACCACGGCTTCGCGAGCGGCGGGAGCTTCGACTTCGAGCCCTCGCGCCTCTACCTGAACGACGGCAGCGGCCGCTTCACCGACGAGAGCGAAGCGCTGGGCATCGCGACCGCGGAGTGGTCGAACCTCGCGACGATCAACGATGGCCTCGCCCACGCGCGGGCCTGGTCGGGCGCCGCCTGCGACCTGAACGGCGATGGCCGTCCCGAGCTGCTCTCCGCCTCCTACGGCCGCGCGCCGAACCACCTCTGGCAGTGGACGGGCAGCGGCTACGAGAACCGCAGCCTCGAGAGCGGCTACGCCTACGACGACAACCAGACCTGGCAGGACGACCAGTTCGCCCGCTGCTACTGCCAGGCCAACCCGAGCGCGGAGGGCTGCGCCGGCGCGCCCGCGCCGATGATCTCGTGCGGCACGATCAACTGGGCGCACGACACCGGCCGCCAGCCCTTCCGCCTCGGCGGCAACAGCGGCACGACGAGCTGCGGCGACGTCGACAACGACGGCGACCTCGATCTGCTCACCTCGGAGATCGTGCACTGGTGGGCGGGACAGGGCTCGGACGGCGCCGAGCTGCTCGTCAACGCCGGCACCGAGGCGGTGACGTTCGAGCGGCCGGGCCGCGCCGCCATGGGCATCGTCGTGCCGCACGACGACCCGAACGGGTGGAACGAGGGCATCATGACGAACGCCCTCTTCGACTTCGACAACGACGGCTGGCTCGATGTCTTTCTCGGGATGAGCGACTACCCGGGCAACCACGCGGTCCTCTACCACCAGACGGGCGCGCTCTCCTTCGAGGAGGTGCCGCGCTCGGTGGGCATCGACCACCACCGGAGCCACGGCATCGCGGTGGCCGACTTCGATCGCGACGGGGACCTCGACGTGGTGCTCGGCCACTCGCGGGCGCGCTGCGGCCCGCCCGACGACTGCTACGCGACCCCGCAGATCCGCCTCTTCGACAACCTGCTCTCGGGCAACTTCCTCAGCCTGCATCTGGTCGGGACGAGCGCGAACCGCTCGGCGGTCGGCGCGCGGGTCACGGTGCGCGCGGGCGGGCTCACGATGACCCGCGAGGTCGAGGGCGGGCACGGCCACTACGGGATGCAGGACGACCTCGTGCAGCACGTCGGCCTCGGCGCGGCCTGCGAGGCCGAGGTGACGGTGCGCTGGCCGGTCGAGGGCTTGCCCGAGCAGACCTTCACCCTCGCCGCCGGCCACCGCTACCGGCTCGTGCAGGGCGAGGCGCCGGCGCTCGAGCCCGCCGACTGACCCGCCCGCGGCTCGGGCTGGACATCCGTCCAGTCCCAGCTTCATGCTCCGGCGCGTGCCCCGCGTCGTCGCCAACCCGCCGCTCCGCTTCCAGGCCCTGCAGCGCGAGGTCGGGGACGGGGTCGACGAGGCGCCCGCGCTCGCCGCGCTCGAGGTCACCGAGGAGCAGGCCCGCTCCATCCTCTCCGAGAACGACAGCCCCGACGTGGGCTTCCGCTGGAGCGTGAACCCCTACCGCGGCTGCTACCACGCCTGCGCGTACTGCTACGCGCGGCCGACCCACGCCTACCTCGGCCTCGGCTCGGGGACCGACTTCGACCGCAAGATCGTGGTGAAGGTGAACGCGCCCGAGCTGCTCGCCGAGGCCTTCGCGAAGCCCTCGTGGCAGGGCGAGCTCATCGCGTTCTCGGGCAACACCGACTGCTACCAGCCGCTCGAGGCGAAGTACCGCCTCACCCGGCGCCTGCTCGAGGTGTGCGCGGCGCACCAGAACCCGGTCGGGGTCATCACCAAGGGCGCGATGATCACCCGCGACCTCGACCTGCTCGGCGTGCTCGCGCGCAAGGCCCACTGCCGGGTGACGATCTCGGCGGCGTTCCGCGACGAGACGATGGCGCGCAGCATCGAGCCCGGCGCGAGCCCGATCGGCAAGCGCTTCGAGGCGATGAAGGCCCTCGCCGAGGCCGGCGTCGAGGTGGGGATCTCGCTCGCGCCGGTCATCCCCGGCCTCAACGACGATCACCTCCCCGAGCTGCTCGAGCGGGCGAAGGAGGCGGGGGCGAGCTTTGCGTTCATCACGCTTCTCCGCCTACCGCTCGAGGTGCTGCCGGTCTTCTCCGAGCGCCTCCGCGAGGCCCAGCCGCTCCGGGCGCAGAAGGTCGAGAACGCGATCCGGCAGATGCGCCTCGGCAAGATGAACGAGAGCGCGCCGGGCGAGCGCATGCGCGGGCACGGGGCCCGGTGGCAGGCCATCGAGCAGCTCTTTCGCCTGCACGTGAAGCGGCTCGGGCTGAACGAGGGCGAGGCGCTCGCCGAGCGGCCGACCACGTTCGAGCGCCCGAAGCGACAGCTCAGCCTGTTCTGAGGTGGACGTCCGCGAACGTGACGAGCTCCTCGATCGCGCAGCGCGCCGCGGGCAATGGCGCGAAGAGGGGAAACGCGTGCAGCTGGCCCGGATGCACCCGCAGCTCGATGCTGCCGCCAGCAGAGCGCACGCGGTCGGCCAAGCGCGTCGCGTCGTCGACGATGCCCTCGGCGCCGCCCGCGACCACGAAGAGCGGCGGCAACCCGGCGAGATCGGCGAGGAGTGGTGAGAGGCCAGGATCCGCCGCGCCGCCCGGTCCGACGACCCGCTCGACGTACACCTCGAGCACGCGGCGGGGCAGGTAGTCGAAGCGCTCGTTGGTGTCGATGGAGCCGCGCGGGAGCGTGAGATCCAGCCAGGGCGAGATGAGCGCCGCCGCGGCCGGCATCGGCCCGCCCGCCTCGCGGAGCGCCACCAGCGTGCTCAGACCGAGCCCGCCGCCGGCCGACTCGCCGGCCAGGAGCGCCTGCTCGGGGCGGACCCCTCGGTCGAGCAGCCAGCGCCACGCTGCGAGCGCGTCGTCCCGCTGCGCGGGGAACCGATGCTCGGGGGCGAGCCGGTAGTCGACGGCGAAGGCGCGGGCGCCGAGGCGCGCGGCGAGGCGGGCGATGAAGGCGCGGTGCGTGTCGATCGAGCCGATCGAGTAGCCGCCGCCGTGCAAGTACACGAGCACGCGATCCCCGAGCGTGCCTTCCGGCACGATCCACGCCGCGGGTACGCCGCCGGCATCGACCCGCTCGATGCGCGCGCGGTCGGGGGGCCGCGGCATCGCGTGCAGCGCCCAGCGCTGGGCCGCGAGCGGAAGGTGGTGCGAGCTCCGCGCGTAGTGGTGCAGCACCCGGGACATCGTCTCTTCCTCGATGCTCCAGCCCGGATGGAGCGGCCCCCGCTGCGCGCGCCGCATCGCCGCGAGGGAGACCAGGGCGCGGGCGAAGGCACGAGCGACCATGCGCGCCCGAAGCTACCCCGGCCGCGATGGGCGTGTCGACGGGATGTCCGTCGGCGGCGTCCCGTTCGAGCGCTCGAGCCGGAGCCGGGAGTGGACTCTTCGGTCCGCCTCGGAGCCACCCGCGCGGCGAACGGTGTCGACGACGCAGAAAGCACATGCCGAACGGGCCAGGTGCGCTAGACGCGGCCGCATGTCCCACCCGTGGAAGTTCTCCCGCGCCGGCGGCTTCGATCAGGTCCGGATCGCGACCGGCGCCGATCTCGTGGCCCTCGGTGAAGGCCAGCTGGATCAGAAGCTCTGGGTCGCGCTCGCCTGTCCGACGACCGGCATCGAGTTCGACGAGCGGACGCTGAAGCTCATCGACACCGACGGCGACGGGCGGGTGCGCGCGCCCGAGCTGATCGCGGCCGTGAAGTGGGCCTGCGAGCGGTTGAAGAGCCCCGACGCGCTGGTCGCTGGAGCGCCCGCGCTCGCGCTGGCCGACCTCGACGAGACGGACGAGGAGGCGAAGCTGCTGAAGGCGACCGCGCGCACCGTCCTCAGCGCCCTCGGCAAGGCCGACGCCAAGGCGATCTCGGTCGCGGACGCGAGCGAGGCGAGCAAGGCGTTCGACGCCGAGCCCTTCAACGGGGACGGTGTCCTGCCGGCGGCCAGCGCTCCCGACGAGGCCCTGAAGAAGGCGATCGAGGACATCCTCTCCACGATCGCGGACGCCGCGAAGGACCGCTCGGGAGCGCCCGGCCTCACCGCCGCCTCGCTCGCGGCCTTCGTGAAGGACGCCGAGGCCCATCTCGCCTGGCTCGCCGAGGGCGACGCGCCCGCGGTCTCGGGCCTCGGCCCGGCGACGCCCGCCGCGCACGCCGCCCTCATCGCCGTGAAGACGAAGGTCACCGACTACTTCGCCCGCGCGAAGGTCGCCGCCTACGACGCGCGCGCCCTCGCCGCGGTGAACGGCGAAGAGAAGCAGTACCTCGAGCTCGCCGCGAAGGACCTCGACGTGAGCGCCGCCGAGCTCGAGAAGCTGCCGCTCTGCCAGGTGGGCGCGGATCGGCCGCTCTCCCTCGACAAGGGCGTGAACCCAGCGTGGGCCGCGCGGGTCGCGGCCCTGCGCGAGCACGTCGTGCGGCCGATCCTCGGCGACCGGAGCGCGCTCACCGAAGCCGAGTGGAACACCTGCGTCGCGAAGCTCGCCGCCCACGACGCCTGGGTGGCCGCCAAGCAGGGCGCCGGCGTGGAGAAGCTCGGCCGCGAGCGGCTCGCCGCGCTCGTCGGCGCGCCCCGGAGCGGGCTCGAGGCGCTCATCGCGAAGGACGACGAGCGGGCCGCGGAGAGCAAGGCCCTCGAGTCGCTCGAGAAGCTCGTGCGTCTGCACCGCGACCTGATGACGCTGGTGAACAACTTCGTCTCGTTCCGCGACTTCTACTCGCGCAAGGCGCCGGCGGTCTTCCAGGTCGGCACGCTCTACCTCGACCAGCGCGCGTGCGAGCTCTGCGTGGCGGTGAGCGATGCAGGCAAGCACGCCTCGATGGCGCCGCTCGCCAGCACCTACCTCGTCTACTGCGACCTGAAGAACGCCAAGGGCGAGACCAAGCAGATCGCCGCGGCGATGACCGCGGGCGACGTCGACAACCTGATGGTCGGCCGCAACGGCATCTTCTACGACCGCAAGGGCGCCGACTGGGACGCCACGGTCGTCCGCCTCGTGGAGAACCCGATCAGCGTGCAGCAGGCCTTCTGGACCCCCTACAAGAAGGTCCTCCGGATGGTCGAGGAGCGGATCGCCACCCGCGCCAGCGCCGAGTCGGCGGCGCAGGACGCCTCGCTCACCACCGGCGTGGACGCCGCCTCCGCCACCGCCGGCGGGGCCGCCGCTGCGCCGCCCGCGCCGCGCGGCTTCGACGTGGGCACCGTCGCCGCCCTCGGCGTCGCGGTCGGCGGCATCACCGCCGCGCTCGGGGCGCTCCTGCAGGCCTTCTTCGGCCTCGGCATCTGGATGCCGCTGGGCGTCGTGGGGCTGCTGCTCTGCATCAGCGCGCCCTCGATGGCCGTCGCGTGGCTGAAGCTGCGCAAGCGCAACCTCGGCCCGATCCTCGACGCGAACGGCTGGGCGGTGAACGCGCAGGCCGTCGTGAACGTCCCGCTCGGCGCCTCGCTCACGAAGGTTGCGGTCCTGCCGCCCGGCGCGCAGCGCGACCTGTCCGACCCCTTCGCCGAGAAGCGTCGACCGTGGGGCCTCTACCTCGTCCTGCTCGCGCTGCTCGGCGCGGCGCTCTTCGCGCACCAGCGGGGCTGGCTCGACGCATGGCTGCCGCCCGAGCTCGATCATGGAACGGGTGCCGCGCCCGCGGCGGAGCCCGCAGCAGGCGCTACGTCGGGCTGAAGCCTGGCGCGCCGGTCGCGGGGTAGATGACGAGCCGCCGCCGGGAATTGCGGTTCCGCGGGCCCCGTGGGAACGTCGCGTCTCGTCGAGGAGTCCTCGTGCAGGCAGTCGAAGGCAGCGGGGACATCGCGTCCGTCCTCTTGGAGACGACGGAGCCCGCCGAGCGTGCGCGCTCGGCGCCGGGCTCCGTGCCGCGCTGGGGCGCGCTCGACCTGCTCCGCTTCGTGGCGGTCCTCTTGATGATCCAGGGCCACGCGTTCACGACCCTCTTGAGCGCCGACTACGATGCAGAGATGTGGCACCGGCGCCACACCTTCGTGCACGGCTACACGGCGCCGATGTTCCTCTTCGCGTCCGGCCTCGCGTTCGGCGTGACCACCTTCCGCGCCTGGGAGCGGATGATCGTGCCCGGACCGGCGCTCATGAAGCGCCTCCGCCGCTATGCGACGCTGATCGGGATCGGCTACCTCCTGCACCTGCCCGCGCTGCTGCCCGAGGACTGGGTCGGCATGGACGAGGCGCGCTGGCGCGACTTCCTGCAGGTGGACGTGCTGCAGCACGTCGGTGTCTCGCTCGGTCTCTTGCAGCTCGGCGCGTTGGTCTTGAAGAAGCCGGAGCGCCTCGTCGGGCTCGTGTCGGTGCTCTTCGTGCTCGTCGTGCTCGGGGCGCCACTCGTCGCGACCATCCCGGTGCGCGAGGTGCTGCCCTTCGCGCTCGCCGGCTACGTGAACTCGGAGAGCGGCTCGACGTTCGCCCTCGTGCCCTGGGTGGGCTTCACCTGGGCCGGCCTCCTGGTCGCCTACGCGGCGCGCACCCATCCGCGCCCCTCGCACACCTGGCTCGGCGCGATCAGCGCGGCGACGCTCCTGGTCCTGCTCGTGCCGATCGCGATCAACCGCACCGGCTGGAATCCCTACGGCGCGCATCAGTTCTGGCGCTCGAGCCCGTACTACTTCTTCTTCCGCCTCGGCAACGTCATGGCGGTGCTGACCGCGCTCATGGCGGTCGAGCGGCTCGTCGATCGGTACCGGCTCGCCGAACGCTTCGCGGCGGTGCGCGCCACGCTCGGCCTGGCCGAGACGCTGGGGCAGGAGTCGCTCGTCGTCTACGTGGCGCACCTCGTCGTGCTGCACGGCTGCGTGCTCGGCCCGGGCCTGCAATCCGTCTGGGGTCGCGCGCTACCGCTGCGTGAGGCGTGCCTCGTGACCGCGGCGTTGATCGTCACGATGATCGCGCTCGCGCTGGGCTGGCACGCGGCCAAGGCGGTCCTCGCGCGCCGACGCCGCCCCGCCTGACGGCGGCGGGTGCAACCGAGGCGGGCTCCGTGGACCTCGCCGGAGGACCGCCGGGCAACGGGAGACGGCCTTGGGCGAAGAGGCGCACCATGACGACGATCCGCGCCGCCCCGCCCCGCCCCGCCCCGCCTCCCGCTCCCGCTGCCGCGGGCGTGGCGGGGCCCCGCTCCGAGCGGGGCGGCACGATGCCGCGCGGCTCCCTCCGACCAGCCCCCCTCGGGCCCACCTTTCGGCAGTGGCTCGCCGCGGGTGAGCTCGTGAGGCCGCTCGAACGCCGCGCAGCGACGCCGGGCGAAGGCGGGCCGCGTAGCCCGTTCGCCGAGCGCGAGGCGGCGCGCGCCGATGCGCCGGGGCCGGAGCCCCGCGCGCCCGAGGAGCCGGCGCTCGCACCGTTCCGGGTGATGCCCGCGCTGCTCGGCGCCCCGGAGCGGGCTGCACCTGTGCCGGTGCGGCGGATCGAGGAGCTGCCGCAGCTGGCCGCCGAGTTCGTCGAGTCGATGCGGATCGGACGCGTCGGCCCGAACGGACACGTCGTCGCGCTGCGAATCCGGCGCGGCGAGGGGACGCTCGGCGTGCAGCTGCGGGACGAGGGCGGGCGGCTGCGGATGCAGCTCGACGGCGACGCGGACGGGCTCGGCGAGCGGCTCCGCGAGGCCCTCCGCGCCGAGGGGATCGAGGTCGAGCTCGGGTGAACGGCGCGCTCAGGAGGCGCCGTCGCGGTCGAGGTCGAACCGCTGGGTGAAGACGGATGCGAACGAGAACGCCGCGGTCTGCCAGAACCAGACGCTGGTGAACGCGAAGCCCACCCCGAGCCCAAGCAGCCCGATGAAGGACAGCAGCATCGAGGGCAGCACGATCGACCACGCGCGCCAGTACGCGGCGCCGCCCTGCGAGACGCGGCGGAGCGCGCGGCGCGGGTCGAAGATCTCCCGCGGATCGTAGCGCTTGCAGTAGTGCGACATGAAGCCGGGGATCGCGACCACCGCGAGCGCCCACAGCGCGCCGCCGAGGGCGGTGAGCACTGGGATCCCGAGGTAGAGCCCCAACGCGCCGAGCGTCACCCCCGGCCAGCCGTACCAGATCATCCCCGCGAAGGTGACCGCGCCGTGCCAGAGCAGCTCCCCGGGGGCCTCCCACGCCGGCCACGGCATCTGGCCGCGCTGCAGCCGGTGCACGACGCGCACGCGGTGACCCATGTTCATGAGCCAGCCGACGACCGGCACGAAGAGCCAGAGGCCGCCGATCAAGATGTCCCGCCGCGAGGCGGGCGACTGGAGCGGGAAGGCGAAGCTGTTCCGCAGCGTCAGCGGGTCGCGGAGATCGATGCGACGCGCAGACATCGGCTCAACTCTTCTGCGTGCCGCGGCCCACCCACGGCACATCGGCGACGCCGGCGCGGTGGTTGGCGAGACGCGCCAGGACGAAGAAGAGGTCGCTCATCCGGTTCACGTAGCGGAGCACCTCGCTCCGCACCTCGGCGAGCGAGGCGAGCGTGACGATGCGCCGCTCGGCGCGCCGGCACACGGTGCGCGCGACGTGCAGCTCCGCCGCGAGGGGCGAGCCGCCCGGCAGGACGAAGGTGCGGAGCGGGGCGAGCTCGGTCTCGGCGCCATCGATCGCCCGCTCGAGCCGCTCGACGTCGGCCTCGTCGACGGCGTGGATCGCCATCGGCTTGCCGGAAGCGTTGGCGAGCTCGGCGCCGAGATCGAAGAGGCGGCTCTGCAGCTCGGCGAGCAGCTCGTCGTGCGCGTCGCCGAAGCGGTGCTGCCGGACGCGCCCGAGGGTCGCGTTGAGCTCGTCGAGCTCTCCGTACGCGTCGATGCGCGCGTCGTCCTTCGGGACCCGAGCGCCGCCGAAGAGGCCGGTTTGTCCGTCGTCGCCGGTCTTGGTGTAGATCTTCATGCGGTCCTCGGGGCCCCGAGCCGCACGCCGGCCGAGATGGGCCGGCCCTGGAGCAGCTCGCGGGCCTTCATGCGGCGCTTGCCTTCGAGCTGGAGCTCGACGAGCGCAAGGGCGCCCCGTGCGCAGGCGACGAGCAGGCCCGTCTCGCCACCGGGCAGGGGATGGGAGGGATCGAGGACGACGCCGGGCGCACCGAGCGCTCCGTCGGTCTCGGCCACCACGGTCCGGTGCACCTTCAGCCGCTCGCCCTCGAGCACGGTCTCGGCGCCCGGCCACGGGCTCATTCCCCGCGCCCAGTCGTGAACCGCCTGCGCGGGCTGGGCGAAGTCGAGCTGCGCATCGGCCTTCTCCAGCATGCGGGCATGCGTGACGAGGGCGGGATCCTGCGGGACGGCGGGCCGCTGACCCACGAGCCACGCGGGCAGCTCCCGCCCGAGCAGCTCGGCGCCGAGCCGGCCGAGCCGCGGAGCGAGCTCTCCCGCGGTCTCGTCGGGCCCGATCGCGAGCTCCGCGCGGGCGAAGACCGGTCCGGTGTCGAGGCCCTCGTCCATCTCCATGAGGCAGACGCCGGTGGTGGGGTCGCCGCTGGCGATGGCCCACTGGATCGGCGCCGCGCCGCGCCAGCGCGGCAAGAGCGAGGCGTGGATGTTCACGCAGCCGCGCCGCGGCGCCGCGAGGAGGGCCCGCGGCAGGATGCGCCCGTAGGCGATGACCACCGCCGCATCGAGGCCCAGCGCGGCGAGCTCGGCGGCGAGCACGCCGTCCTTCAGCTTCGTCGGCTGCCGCACCGGCAGGCCGAGCTCGAGCGCGCGGGCCTTCACCGGCGGCGCCTCGACCTTCTGGCCCCGGCCGCGGGGCCGATCGGGCTGCGCGACGACCAGCACCACCTCGCCGAGGGCGGCGCAGGCCTCGAGCGCGGGCACGGCGATCTCGGGCGTCCCGAAGAACGCCAGCCTCGGCCGCTCGGTCACCGCGCGCCCTTCAGCTGGCCTCGGCCCCGGCCGCCCGCTTCAGCATGGCCCGATGCACCATGCGCTTTCGGAGCAGGCCGAGGTGATCGACCATCAGCTTGCCGTCGAGGTGGTCGTTCTCGTGCTGGATCGCGACCGCGAGCAGGCCGTCGGCTTCGAGCTCGAACCACGCCCCGTTCCGGTCCTGGGCCCGCACCTTCACCCGCTCGGCCCGGTCGATCTCCTCGTGGACGCCGGGGAAGGACAGGCAGCCCTCCTCCCACACGACCTCGCCGTGGCGCTCGACGATCTCTGGGTTGCAGAAGACGCGGAAGTCGCTCGGCTCGTCCTCGCCCGTCGCCGCGTCGATGACGAAGAGCCGCAGCGCGACGCCGATCTGCGTGGCGGCGAGGCCCACGCCCGGCGCCGCGTACATCGTCTCGGCCATGTCGTCGACGAGCGCCTGCAGCTCGGGACCGAAGTCGCGGACCGGCTGGCCGGGGTCGCGGAGCCGCTTGTCGGGGTAGTGCAGGATGGTTCGGATCGCCATCGACAGGTGAGATTTTGTAGTGCTTCGTGCGTCGCTTGTCGATGGCGGCGAGGCCGCGGGGCCTCTCAGACGCGTGTGGACATCGCCGAGTCACCGCTCTATAAGACGGGACTCTCCGGCATGCGCCTCGGGATCTTCAGCGACGTTCACGCGAACATCGAAGCGCTCACGGCGGTCATCGAGGCGTACAAGAAAGAGCGCATCGACGAGCACTACTGCCTGGGCGACGTCGTCGGCTACGGCGCGAGCCCGAACGAGTGCTCGGACATCATCCGCAACACCGCGAAGGTGACGATCCTCGGCAACCACGACGCCGCCGTCGCGGGCCGCATGGACTACTCGTACTACTACGAGGCGGCGCGGCAGGCGCTCGATCTGCACTCGCGGCAGCTGACGAAAGAGAACCTCGCCTGGCTCAAGGAGCTGCCCTACAAGCACGAGCTGCCGCAGCACCGGCTGACGCTCTGCCACGGCTCCCCGCTCCGGCTCGAAGAGTTCGAGTACATCTTCGCGCCCGAGCAGGCGCGGGAATGCCTCGACATCTGGGACGAGCTCTCCGACCTGACGCTCATCGGGCACTCGCACCTCTGCAAGGTGTTCGCGCTTCGGCCCGGCGAGGTCGAGGAATTGCCGGCACGGCGCTTCACCCTGCGCCGCGACTGGAAGTACATCGTCTCGGTCGGCTCGGTGGGCCAGCCGCGCGACTACGACAACCGCGCCAGCTACACGGTCTTCGACACCGAGGCGCGCGAGTTCGAGTTCAAGCGCGTCGAGTACGACATCGAGTCCGCGGCGACGAAGATCTTCGAGGGGAACCTCGAGCGGAACTTCGGTCACCGCCTCTACATCGGCGTCTGAGCGAGCAGGTCGGGGTCGGTTCGCGGTTCGCGGGGTCGGCTCGCGGTTCGCGGGGTCGGCTCGCGGTTCGCGGGGTCGGTTCGCGGTTCGCGGGGTCGGTCCGTCGGCGTCGGGGTGCATCGGCAAGACCATGCGCGCGCACGGCGGAGCGGTGCACAGCATGCGTCCGCGGTTGCCTCCTTCGCCGTCGTGCGACAGGGTCGGCCCCCTTCGAGGTCCCTACGATGATCCGCGCCCTCAGCCTTCTCACCGCCCTCTTCGTTCCGTCCCTGGCGCTCGCCCAGCCCACCTTCTCCGAGGGCGCGAGCGGCGCGGCGGCTCCGTCCACCGACGACATCGACTTCACGCTCACCGCGGGCGGCACGCTGTCGTACGGCAACGCGCGAACGGTCGGGCTGAACGTCGCCGGCAACCTGACGATTCACGAGGGCAGCGAGCTCTTCGTCGCCGAGGTGACCTACGTGTACGGCGTGGCCCAGTCGACGCGGAGCTGCGCCGACGTGATCGCGACGGGCGGGCCCGCCGACGCGCTCGCCTACTGCATGGGCACGATGGGGATGCCGCTCGCGCCGAGCACCCGCGCGGGCTTCAACGACTTCGCCGAGAACGCGAGCAACCTGAACTGGCGCCTCCGCTACGATCACTTCTTCGACCCGGACAACGCGATCTTCCTCGCGCACCGCGGCCGCATCGACTACTTCGCCGGCCTCGATCTGCGGCTCGGGCTGCAGCTCGGCTACAACCGGATGCTCTTCCGCGAGGAGCACCACACGCTCGCGATGGACGTCGGCGTCGACGCCACGGTGGACATCTACTCCGAGTCGGTGCGCGCGCAGAACCGCGCGCTGATCGCCGCGGGCACGAGCCTGCCGAACCTCGCCGGGACCGACGCGCGCCTGATTCCCGCGCTCCGCATGCAGCTCGCCTACGTGAACCACCTGAACGCGGCGCTCACCTACGACACGACCTTCGAGGCGCTGTGGGACATCCCGAACCCGGAGCACTTCCGCTTCGAGTGGGTGAACCGGTTTCGCTCGGCGATCGAGACCTGGCTGCAGATCAGCCTCGACCTCACCTTCCGCCTCGACTCGCTGCCGCCCGGTCAAGCGCGCTCGTGGAACGAGGTCGCGTTCCAGCCGACGCAGATGTTCGACATGCTCGCGACGCTGAACCTCGTCGGCAGCTTCGACCTCGACGGCGAGCCGCCGCCGCCCGCGCCCGCCGAAGAGGAGCCGGCCTGCCCCGAGCCGAGCTGCCCGGCCTGCCCCGAGACCGCGCCCGCCGAGAGCGCGCCCGCCGAGGCCGCGCCCGCCGAGGCCGAGCCCGCCGAGGCCGCGCCCGCCGAGACCGCCCCCGCCCCGGCCGCCGGCTGAGCGCATCGGCGCCCCGCTCCATGGGGCCATCGGGTAGAGTCGCGGCCCGTCATGCCGTCCTACGATCCGCGCTCCTTCTACACGTTCCTCAAGAAGGGCATCCTCGAGTGGGAGCAGACCGCCTCCCCGTTCCCGTCGCAGCGCTTCCTCGTGAACGCGATGGTGAACGGGACGCGGCCGGAGAGCGCAGGGGCGATCGTCGAGCTCGGCCCGGGCGTCGGGGTGATGACCTCGGCGCTGCTCCGCCGGATGCGGCAAGACGCGAAGCTCTACACGATCGAGATCGACGCGCCGATCCACGAGGAGCTGCTCCGGCACGTCAGCGACCCGCGCCTCGTGCCCATCCTCGGCTCGGC
>Ga0209972_10001228_pt1 | contig 22792 bp, 26 predicted proteins | sample NOAtaG_7_FD_187302 | JGI IMG/M metagenome (GOLD analysis project Ga0209972, IMG submission 187302) | Freshwater lake microbial communities from Lake Erie, under a cyanobacterial bloom - NOAA_Erie_Diel1S_2200h metaG (SPAdes) (version 2) | ecosystem: Environmental > Aquatic > Freshwater > Lake ... | reverse complement strand
ATATACCATTTTTCATATACCTCAGAAATTTTTTTTAAGGTATCTCTTAGTACTCCATTTATTTCTATACCAATTCTCATTGTTCGTAGTTCTTCAAAATTTTAGAAATTATAGGATTTCTAACAATATCATATGGTTTGAATTCAAATATACCAATATCTTCGACATCATGAAATCTATGAAGGGCATCATACAAACCAGTTTGGGTTCTATCTTTGTGTCTATCAAACTGTTCCAAATCACCTGAAATAAAAAACTTTGAATTGAACCCGATTCTCGTCAAAAGAAGTTTCATTTGACTTGGTGTGGAATTTTGAGCCTCCTCAAAAATTAGTATCGAATTATCGATGTTCATACCTCTCATATAAGCTAACGCAAAAACCTCAATAGCTTCGATATCTTTCAATTTTTCTCTCGCTTCTTTACCTATAATTTTATTCAAAAGATAATAAGAGGGGAAAATGTAGGGGTCAAGTTTTTCTTCAACTCCGCCTGGTAAACTTCCTAATTTTTCTTCAGCTTCGACAGCGGGACGAACAATTATAATTTTTTCGTAAGGTGAAAGTGGGTCAGACAATAAATCAATTGCACATTTCATGGCAACATAACTCTTTCCTACACCTGCTGGACCAGAACAAATTGTTATTTGTTTATTGGTGAGTAGTTCGTAATAAACTTTTTGGTTTTCAGATAAAAATTTTTGTTTTGTTTTTCTTTTTATTATTGAGGAAATTAAATCTTTTTTTGTTTTGGGATTTGTTTCATCCCTTTGAGTGGTGGTTCCACTCATTTTTTTTGAGGTTCTTCCCATGTTTTAATTTTTGTTTTTATAATCCACATATTCTTTGATTTCTCTAATTTCAGACGAGGTCAATAAATTAATTTCATTTTTTAATTCGAACCTTTTGTCGTTTGTGAAATACACTTTTCTAGCTAAATCAATGAATTCTCCTTCAAATTTTCCGTTTTGTTCAAGAACTCTTAATCTATCTTCAATATCCCAAAGATTAGAGTTAGTAGTCACAAGTTCATGATATAAATTTTCTATCTCCATGTTGTTCAAAAATTCTGCAGAAGTATTATAAAGTAATTCGAATTCTTTATTAACATAAGATAATTTTTCAGGATTAGAAATTTTCTTCTTTTTTACTTGGAGAATTGATAACTTATCAATTAGTTCCCCAACACTTACAGGTATACTTATCATTTTACTTTAATTTTTTCTGAACTCATAGGTTCTCTTTTATAAACAGTTTTACCACCATCAGGACTTTCATAAATCCAAGGTGTATTTTTTTCCTTATCGTCAACTTGAGACTTAATCCATTGATATGTTCTTCTCATTCCAACTTCCAAAGGTTGACTTACTTCCCAACCTATTTTTTCTCTATAAAGTCTATTATCTGAATTTCTACCTTTCACACCCAACGGACATTTGTGACCATATTTTTTTTCAAACTCTTCACCAAAAATGTTTGAAACTGATAATTTTTTACCTGAAATATTGATTGCCATAATTGCCAATTCGTTAATGGTGACCATTTCTTCACTACCAATGTTAACAGGTCCTGTAAAGTCGGAGTCCATAAGTCTTAGGACCGCTTCAACACATTCATCAACATATAAAAAAGAACGAGTCTGTGAACCATCTCCCCACACTTCAATCACATCCCCGTCATTACCCTCAGATGCTTTTCTACACATAGCTGCTGGTGATTTTTCTCTACCACCAACCCAAGTTCCTTGAGGACCGAAGATGTTGTGAAATCTTGCAATTCTAACATTTAGTCCGTGATTTCTGTGAAATGCTAAAAATACTCTTTCAGAAAAAAGTTTTTCCCATCCGTATTCAGAATCAGGGTTTGCGGGATATGCTGAAGATTCCTCACAATTAGGATTATTAGGGTCTAACTGATTGTGTTCAGGATACATACAAGCTGATGAGGAATAGAATACCTTCTTAACTTTTTTCATTACACAATGTTTTGCAACATGTAAGTTAATCAAAGCTGAATTATACATAACATTAGCGTCGTTCTCTCCTGTGAAAATGTAACCTGCTCCACCCATGTCTGCTGCTAATTGATAAACTTCATCAATGTTAGGACCAATTACAAGGTCAACAACGTGTTCGTGGGTCAAATCCCCAACAATGAATTCATCACATATTTCGTCTTTAAAGAAGTACTCATGTTCTTTTAAATCACATATTCTAACCCAACATCCTTCAGATTTAAGTCTCTTAGCCAAGTGACCTCCGATGAATCCACCACCACCTAATATTACTACTTTTTTTTGTTCCATTTTATTTTTCCATTTCTTTAATAATTTTATTGATACCCTCTTTCAAAGATATCTCAGGTTTCCAAAAATTCAATATGTATGGGTCTGGTTCATTTCTCTTATTCAATTGAACCGTATCTTTTTCCATGGATGGTTTTATTTCACAAGGAATAGATTGTTGAATTATTTGTGCGATTTCAATAATTGTGTTCCATTCGAAATTGGTGATGTGTAAATTTTTTGTTCTATCGATTTCATCATATTTTTGTGATAAAATATAGAGACAGTTAGAACAATCTTCTGCGTGTAGGAATTGTCTTTCTTCTGTACCATCGGTCATCATCTCAATTTTCCCTTGTTTGGCTTTGATGATAAAATCAGTGATAACATGAGATTTTTCTAAATCATGTTCAGGACCATAAACATTCCAAAATTTAACAGTTAACCCGTTGAGTGCGGTTGAAAAAATTTCACCTAAACTCTTACAAACTCCATAAGGAGAATAAGACATGTTTGCCATTTGTGAGGAGGCAAAAATGAAAGGTTTGTTATATTTTTTGATTGTTTCAAAAGTGAATAAGGTGAGTTTTGTATTATTTTCAATGAACTCGTATGTATGTTGATATTTTTTCAGATATCTCGAACCTCCAACATCAAAAGCTAAAAACATTACAAAATCACAATGTTGTACATATTCATCAAGAATGTTTTGGACTCTGAGGTCTTCCATTTTATTGGATGCGATATCGAACTCGATAACATCTTCGCCTTTCTTTTTTAAGAACTCACAGAGTTCTAATCCAATTTGGCCTGCTGAGCCTAAAACAAGGTATTTCATTTTTTTAAATAATTTTCATAGATATAATCTTCCGCAATTGGAAGTTTTTGTGCCGACTTGAAATTCTTTTCAATGAACGGCATTAGTTCTTCGTATTTTTCTTTAGATAAAGTTTGAAGGTCTGGGTCATCCTCTAAGAAGATTACACCTCTCGGGTCAAAGTATTTTTCTACAACTTTTCTTGAACCGTAATAAACGGGTACAGTTCCCATAACAAAACAATCAGTAAGCTTTTCGGTGAAGTATGTGTCGGATGCATCGTTTTCAATAGCAACGGAAAACATATAATCACGAAGCCCATCCTCTTTATCTTTTAGTTGGAATGGTCTTCCTGTACCAAACAAATCAACTTTATCCTTGAGTTTTTCAACCCATCTAAGTCTGTTTTGATGACCCCTCAGCCAACCTTTGTTCGATGCAATCATGCTAACTAATTTCGATTTCGAATGAATTTTTCTATTTTCCTCCCAAATCCATGGAACTGCATTTGATATCGTATATACGAATGGTTCTCCCAACTCAATAAGACTATCCATATTTGTGAAAATGTATTTGAAATGCTCTCTAGTCTTTGGTAAGTCTGAAAGTAATTGTCTTATGATTTGTTCATTCATTTGGGGGGATTCTAATAACCAACCCATTTTATTTCTTGACGGGTCTGAAAACCCCATACCACCGATATAGTGGTCAACATAGATTGTATGTTCGTATGGTTCTTTGGTGTCCTTTGGTAACCATTGAATCAACTTTGGGTGATTACGATTTGATGAACAATCAAACTCACCCCAAAAATCAGAAACTTTTCTTATTTTAACTTTTTCCATTATTCTATCTTTTTATATAAACTCCACCATATGTGGAATTGTGTGTAAAATCATAATAATAACCATACTTTGCAATCCATTCTTTGAACGCTTGTCTCTCATGAGGGTCATACTCTTCAATACCTCCATGCCAATCATCGAATCTAATAAAAACTTCTGACCATTCACATTTACTCAAAAACTCCAATGATGAAACCGTTGGTTCATATATGTCCACATCAACATTACAAATTGCGATTTTCCCAATACCATAATCGGACGGGGATGTTAATTTATGAATATCAGAAACAATAGGTTTGATGTTAGGTTTGACTGATAATTTTTGGAGAGCTTCTTCGACAGTTCTTGGAAATTCACTTCCAAGTGCGTTCCAAGCGCCTAAGGCAAATGAACCCTCTCTCCAATCGCTTGTGTTTGGTAATGGTTTCGACGTTCTTTCCAAACCCTTGAAATGGTCAATGGTAAAAATTGTTTTATCAGGGAACATTGTTGCAAGTTGAATTGCACTTTGGCAAGTACAAGTTCCAAATTCTAATACATCTCCATCTAAAGAATATTTTTTCGAGACTTCCTCTAGTACCTCTAAAGTACAAGACATGTTTGAGCTATCCATATTTATCTTTTTACGTATACTCCACCAATAAAACCACCGTGGGTTATTTCAAATTGGTAGTTATGTTTATTAATCCATTCGGTGAATGCTAATCTTTCATGATTATCAAACTCAGGTTCATTACCATGCCAATCGTCGAAACGAATAAAAACTTCATTCCAAACACATCTTGATAAAAATTCTAAAGATGAGACTGTTGGTTCATAAATGTCCACGTCGATATTACAAATTGCAACTTGTCCAATGTTGTAGGACGATGGAAATTTTAACTTGTGAACGTCTTCGACTATAAGTTCGATATTGGAGAAACGTTCAAAAGTTTTTTTCAATTCCTCGATTGATTTCGGTACATCGGACATGTGTGCATAAAGTGGGTTGTATATACTGAAAGCACCTTTGTCCCAATCGCTGTTTTCAGGTTTACCTTTTTGAGTTTCCTCCAAACCTTCGAAATGGTCAATTGTGAATATTTTTTTATCAGGAAAATTTTGAGCTAAGTTTCTTGTGCTTTTACCTGTGAAAGTACCGAATTCCAAAACGTCTCCGATGAGATTATATTTTTTGAATTCTATGAAATTTTTTATGTCTCCAAGTTGCATTTGGAGCATATTAGGACTTGTATTAATCATATTATAGGTTTTATTAAACCGCCATCGGCAAACTCAGTTGGTATAATTGTCCAATATGATTCGAAAATATCTTTCGGATTAGGCCCCTCAGGACCGAACCAAGTAGACGGCGCGATTATTTTTTTATTTTGGTTTTTATTTAGAAATGACGCCCACCAAGAAAAAGTGGAATTTGGTATTATATTATTTTTACAAAGACTCATTAGATACATTTCTTTCCAATCTTGTTCTTCTTTGGGAAAAACAACATTTGGAAATGAGAAATTATTCATTACGAAGTCTCTACTTCCTGGCCATCTTGATTCGTCTTCTGTGAAAAGGAAAACCGTTGAGTACTCACCTACCTTTTTCACTGCCTCTTTGATATACTCTATCGTTACAGTTGGATGTATGTTTGGGAATTTTAGATACTCTCCCCTTCTTACATGAATGGACAAAGTATTTTCTTGATTGATTTGAGGGTATTTTGATTTCAATTCCTCAACAATTTCATCGGAAGGTTGAAAAATTTCTTTGATTTTTTCATCGAACCCGAACCAATTTTTTGATGATTGAAAATATCCATGGAACACCGTGTTTGAGTAATATGGATTTACATTAGAAAACTCGAAAGGTCCTTCAGAAACAGTTTCATAACCATTCAGGTCATTAACAAATTTTAAATTTCTAAAAACATTATCGATATAATTTTGTACACCTCTGCCTTGACCTGGCGTGAAAGAGTTCGGAGCGAACACAACTTCTCTGTTGTGTTTCCAACCCTGAGATAAAGCATGAGCGGCTTGAAATAATTGATTCCCCAAACCACCCATAAAAAAACAAGAAATTTTATTTACCATAGTTTGATAAAAAATAGTTTTATTTTTTCAAGAATAAACTATCACCCCAATTAAATGCCCATTCGTGATAATGAATTCTTGGGTAACCTTTTTCTTCCATGAATTTTATCATATCTGATTCCATTTTTTGACCTTCGTACATTTCGATTTGGCAAGTCTCTAATTGAAATAATCTGAAATCTGTTTCACTGAAAAGGATTGTGGATGAATTCAAAACATCGAATTCGGAACCCTGAATATCCATGTTAACGTAATCAAAGTTTGTTTCCAAACCATTTTCAATTAAAAAATCATCCAACTTAACACATTTAACTTTTACCGTATTTATTTTTTTAATATGTGGATATTGTTTAGAATGTTCTTTAAGTTCGAGAAGAGATGAACAACCAGTGTTTGACCTGTCGTCACTATAGATAAGATTGAAATCTAATGTTTTATTTTCATTTGAAACTGCAACAGGAAATACTTTCTGTTGGATGTGTGAGTGTTTTAGAACATTACTTTCTAATTCCTGAATCAATTCAGGGTTTGCCTCAAACCAATATATAAGTTCTGGGTTTAATCTGAGATAAAAATCAATTTCATTTCCCAAATGTGCACCAATATGTAATATTTTTTTAATTGGTCTTTGTAAATGTAATTCTAAAATTTTATTGTGTAAGTTCATTTTATAATTCTTTATAAGGGGTTTTATTTGCTAACAGATTATGATTTCTTTGTACTAAGGATAAATTGACTTTGTGGTCGTTTATTGGGTTACCTTCGTTATAAACATATAATACATCTGAGATAAATCGGAAATGTTTCAAACCCGCCATTTCAACCATAGGCCACATAAATGCTAAATCTCCTGCAACGGGCCAATACACACCATCAGGGTCTCTTAAATCCTCGTCCTTTATTTTTTTCCATAACCATGACTTCCAAGTTCTTAAGTGAGATAGGGTAAAGGCTTGTTTTCTGAGGTTTTCTGTTGTCTGTAGTGGTCTGTTGAAACCTGGTCTACCGTTTTGATATTTGAAAGAGCCTGAAGTAATCCAAACATCGGGGTCTTTGTAAATTTCATTGACCTTGTCGAACACAAATGGGTTGGCCAGCCAATCATCACCATTTACTTCGACACAAATTTCATCACCATCTAAACCCCTACCATTGATAATTTGATTGTAGTTTCCTGGTGGGTAAAATTTCGAAAAATTTTCTATAAGGATGAATCTTTTATCATCTTTTATTATTTCTTTTATTTTGTTTTTTGTTTGGTCAGTAGACATGTCGTCTGTAATATAACAAGTAAAATCTTTAAATTTTTGACTCATTATACTCAGAAGGCATCTTTCAATGTAGCTTTCACAGTTGTATGAAGTTGTTATTATCGTCATGATAAAATATCTTGATATATATTTCTTATTTTATTTGCAACCAAGGATGCTTTGTATTTCTCCATATCGTCGGGAACCTGATGTAGTTCTTTGGATTGAATAAAACCTCCTGAATCAACTTTGTAAATCCATCCAGGTTTCCCACACATCCATCCCTCAATGGTAGTTCTTCCTAATTGTATACCAGCAGTTTCTGAACATCTGTTGATAAATGTTTCTACTGACCATGTGGGAGGAAAGTGTTTAACGTGAGAGTTTAATAAAATTTGAGGTAGGTAGTTTGATTTATCTTCTCCAACAATCCATAACTCCTTACCTATTTCTTTTGTGTAATCAATCAAATCCATTATAGTTTCTCTTCTCAAATAATCTATTGTACCAACAAATAGAATTGAATTTTCATCTTTCGGGTTTTTGGATTTGAATTTTTCTTCATCAATTGGATTGTAAACAATCTCTATATCTTTTTCTTGAATCTGAAACTCACTTACTAAAAAGTCTTTAATCTCTGGTCGAATTGCTATGTATTTCTTTATTGAGTCGTGCTTGATTGGGTTTTCAAGTTCAATAACTTCAGAATGAATTGAGTAGATTTTTTCAATCTCAGGGTAGAACTGTATCATTCTTTCGGCAACTGGTTTGTGTTGCATGTGGATAATATCGAATGGTGCCTCAGAAACCCTATACATCATATTCGGCTGAGATGCTTGAAAACCCTTGTCGGTAGTGAACCCCCATTTTCCATCCCCCATTTTGAAACCAGGTGCTTGCTCGAAGCTAACAACTTTTATACCATGTCTTTTAGCCATATCAGTCAACACTCCTCCGATTTGGGACATCACCGTAACATCACAATTGAGTTTTTGAAGTTGTTTGGCTAATTCATACACGTATAGTTCTGAACCCGTAAATGTTCTAAAAAATAAACAAGATAGGAGAACTTTGATTTTTCTCTGTGGGTCAAAAGATATTTTAGAAGGAAGATGTTCTTTATACTTTTCTTCGAATAGTTTTCTATTTTCTTCCCACTGTGAGTTTGTCGCTCCGATTGATTTGTGAGTAATTCTGATGTTCGTTATTACACCAAGTTTCACACCCTCTAAAAAGTTTTCAAAACAAAAAGGTATATCATAAAAATGAAACCCTTTAAATTCTTCATTAAAATTTTTCTTAATTCTACTTTTACTAACAGCTAAAAATAAGCCGTCTAAAACTACTACAGGTGTGATTGAATTTCCAAAAGAGTCGGCATATTTTGATTCCCACTTTTTTCCTTGGTGTTCGTGGTTGACGATACCAACCATTTTTCTTCTGTCTTCCCACCATTGTCCACTTGATGGCATTGATGTTGTACCAGCCATCCCGATGATACCATAATCAGATTTTTCAAAGTGTTTCAGTAGTTTTGGATACCACGAATTTGTGTCGAAATAGATGTCGTCGTGGCATAGTAAAACTAAATCTGTTTCTGACTCATCTAAGATTTCGTTATAGACTTGTGAAAGAGATTTATCACCGTTATTTATTTTTTCTATAACGTTAATTTTTTTGAAACCTGATGATTTTTTCAGATATTCAATATATTCTGGTTTGTGTTCTCTCGTAGAATATCCTACAGTAATCATTATGTTAATCTTTTTTTCTTGGCTTGTTTAATGACCTCGTGTGGGGTTAATTTAGGGTCGTTTTTACTAATTTGAATACAATCTAATATAAACTCGGCTAATAGATTTTTCTTATCTAATTTCTTGATTAACTCAATTAGAGTATCCAAGTTTTCGTAGTATTTTCCCATAAAGAGCTTTTTAAATGCCAGTACTTCCAAAACCATTATCACCACGGTCTTTTTCTCCGATTTTATCCACGGACAATAAGTTTACAAATTTACCATTTTTAACAGGACATAGAACTGCTTGAGCAACTTTCATTCCTTTGGATATTGTAAATTTTGTAGGATTTGCATTGAATACAATAACTTTAATTTCACCTGTATATCCTTGGTCTACCGTACCTGGCGAGTTTGCAACTAACAATCCTTGATTTAGCGCTAATCCGCTTTTGGTTCTAACTTGGATTTCATACCCTTCATTGAAATTGAATTTCAAACCAGTTGGAACCGCAGCTCTACCAAATGGTTCCAATGTTATCTCTTCTACAGAATATAAATCAAAACCAGAGTCACTTGGGTAATTGTAAGATGGAAATATTGCATCAGGATGGATAAGTTCAATTTCAATGTCTTGACTTAACATTGATATTGCCGCTTCCTCATTCATATCATCGATAGACATACCAAACATGTCTTCCAACTCTTTACGATATTCTTCGTCTGGTTCAATACCAATTTCTTCTTTTATTTTGTTGAATTGTTCGTAGATATCCTTCCAAATCTCTTCGTCGGATTTTTGAATTTCGTCTTGCATTATTTAAGATTTATTAATTTTTTTATAACTTCAATAAGTTGAGTAACGTCTTTTTCACAGTATTTTACAATACCTTCAATATCTTTATTTTTCCAATAAGCTTCATGAACTTTATTACCAACAACTTCAGTATTTTTTGAAGATTCAACTCCTAAACAAACGCACATTAATTCTAACGAAGCAAACTGGCCAAAACCACCGTATTGCCAAATATCTTTGGTATCGACAGCTTTAACTTCCCATGGTTTAACATCATGACCAGGTAATAAACTTGGAGGTCTGAGACCATTTATCATCATTCTTTTTCCCAATGCTGGAATATCAAACCCTTTAACGTTATGACCACACAAAAAGAATCCTAATTCTCCTGACCTATAAAGTAATTTCTGAACATCTTGTAATAACTTTTTTTCATCATTACTATGAAATGATTGTATTTTAACTTGACCATCAACAACAAAAGCGGCACTAACACATACAACTTTAAGAAACTCGGGAACTAACGCAGCCCTATTAACAAACAACTGCTCCAAAGGTGTTTCAGATTCTTCTGGAAATCTTTTTCTTAAGTTGTCCTGAATATGTTCAAACTGAAAAGATAATTCAGGTTTATTTTTTTTGAAACTTTCCCAATCAGGTTCGCACCCAACTGTTTCAATATCAATGAAAAGTAACTTGTTAATTGGTATTGTTATCATAAAATAGATTTGTAAAATTCAGCTCTGTTTTTTGTTACAACATTTAAATCATAAGTGTCTTTGACTGTCTCATACAATCTTTCACCCATATCGATAGCCATGTTTCTATTCTTTTCTAATTTGTCTATGTATTTTGCCCAATCAGAGTGGTTTCTATTTTCATCAACCAAAAGGGCATTTCCATCGACAAAGTTACCATTTTGTAAGCAATGTTTCAAATCAATTGTATAAGGACCAATATTAGAAGCAATAATTGCTTTTTTATAGAATCCTGCTTCAATAACTTTTAATTGAGACTTAACTCTATTGAAAAGATGGTTTTTGATAGGTGCCAAAGATACATCAAATTTTGAGTAATTTTTGGCATAAGATTGAACAGGTTTAGTCCAAACTCTCAAATAAGATTCATTAATTTCATTTGGATATGATTCTTGAGTGTATTGAAGAAGATATTTCTTATAGTCTTCAGACACTATCTGATATTTTTGTGTAAAAATACTTTCATACTTCGCCCAAACTGTTTCGTGCGGTAGAATGTTTCTTTTTTTATGTTCCTTGGTTTCTGAATTAATTTCAGTAATTGTACCTCTCGTATCAAAACCACAAAGTACAAATTGAAGTTTGTCGGCTTTAGATACTAATTTACCCAAAGCTTGGTCAATTAGTTCCAAGTCATGTAGGTGGGATGAACCACCTAACCAACCAACGCGCAATTTTTCAGAAGGAAGTGTTGGTTCTTTGAACTGTGATTCGTTTGGATTGATTGCGTTGGGGAATACAAAAACATTTTTGTTTATCTTTTTTATTTCGTCAGCAAACAAAGTTGTTGTTGTAGTAACATATTCGGAAACCCTCAAGTTAGCAACAATCTTTTCATTAATCTTATTAATTTTAATAATATCATGAATTGGGTGTTCTTTACCTGGCATCCAATAGTCATCAATATCACAGACGGCTTTTATTCCCCAACTTTTAAGTTTTGGAATTAAAGCATTTGCCAAATCGAAATCGGGACCAATACTTCTATGGAAAGCAACTATTTGGTATTTTTTCCAAAAAGCTTCATCATTATATGGAACATCATACATGATGTCCACATAAAAATCATCGGGATATAAGTTTTGTAAGAAAATGTGTGGGTCGACTGACCTAAATTTGCCGACACCTGTTCTATCTGAGGGTACGACTAATACATTGATTTTGGGCATAATGAATTGTTATAATGTTAAAGTATAACAATTCTGTTCAAATAAAGAAATATGTTAGGATAACTTTTTAATCTTGGTAACCTTTCCCTCGAATACGTGTTTACCAACTCTGAATGAAAACACTTCACCTGTTTTTTCAGTACTCTCAACCAACATTCCGTTTTTCTGCAATGCTTTTTCAACAGCCGCTTCAATCATTTGTTGAATTTTAGATAAATCTAAATTCGAAGATTCTTTAACAGGTTGTTGTTTAGGTTTGGCAGAATCAGGAACATAATTGTTTGTTCCACTTTTCATTAGTCTTGATGCCTTTTCAATTAAGTCATTAGATAAAGTTGCAGACTGTTGTTGTTGAGGTTGTGCGATTGGGTGTTCAATCATCAATCTTTTAATCTCATCAGGAAGTCTTGAGTTCTTAATTGCGTCGACAGTTGGAACTCCAACAGGTTTCGTATTTTCTCTTGGCACCGAACTTAAAAGTGGTGCGGATGAAGGCTGTTCTTGTAAGAACTCTGCAGGAATATTATATTTTGCTTGAGGGATATCGAAGTCTTGAGTCATCATTTGAGAAGATTCTCTTACGTCACCTCTTTTCATTGTATTTGTTTTGTCCATGATAGCTTTTGATGCTACCAATCTGCTCATTAAATCATTTTCGTTCATATTAAACAGTTTGTGGTTGTGTGTTATCGAATTTTGCTATCGTGATTACGGAGGTCATACTTTTATCTCCATTGAAATTATAATTTGGTCTTGGGGTATTGTAAACTTCACCTGTAGGTTTCATCGATAACATCTTATCCAATCTGAAAAGTCTCCAACCAGGTAAAGGTTGTTCTCCCTTATATCCTGTGTGGGAAGCACCTTCTCTATCCCAAGCTCTCATAACAAGGTTACCTGCCTTACTCTTTCCAAGTGCAACAGGTTCAACTTCACGAAGACCACGACCACCAGGTTCGTCACCATCATAGTAGACAATACAAACCTTTCTACCATTCACAGCATCTTGTACTGTTTCAATGGAAGCAATCTCTAATAAAAGTCCTCGTAATGAGCCTGTTAATTTCATTAGAAGTCGGGATAAGTTTTGCTGGAATTGAATTTATTGATTTTGATTTCATTCTTTCTCTCAACAACGTCAGTGATTGTTCCAGCGTTAACGTTATAAACATCCAAAAAGGTTCCTGTTCCTCTACCCATAGAATCACCATCGGCAATAGCATCTCTGTTCACGGATGAATACGGATTACCAACCGCGTTATAGTCATTCTTTGGAATTAGTTTAGACCTTTCAACATCCGCAATGGCTGTTAGCTGATTTGGAATGTCCTGAGATAAATCAAGGTTAATTTGTTCAGACATAGTATTTAAATTTTTGAGATTAATTCTTTTATTCTTATCAAACTTTCAGTAACAGCAGCGTTGTATTTGTCTACCGTTTTTGAATGTTCTTGAGATGGTCTCACATTTGTAAAATCTTTTTTCTCATGTGGCTTGATGAATTGGTTTTGCATACCTGTATCCATCTTATTTCTTTTACTTAAGTGACCAAATTCTCTCAGTTTTCTTAGTTCGTCATTGACCCAATTTTTCATTACAAATTCTCCATTTAAAATGAATTCAGAGTCATTTTGATTACCTGTGAAATTGTCGAAAAAGTTTTTAATTCTTTTTAGTTGTTTGTAACCAATAAATTTTTGGTCTTGTAATTCCTTATTTCTTTTGTACCCCTCAGAATTTGCATCAGCGTTCTTAACCTTCTGAAAACATTTTTTCAAATGAATTCTTTTATCTTCTGGTAATTCTACTTCTTTATCGTAAAGTTCTTTATTCACCGTCCAAAAGTTTTAAGATATCTTTTTTTGATAGACCTTCTTTGTCCATTTGTTTTTTTATAGATTTCAAGTTTTTCTTCAGAATATTTGATACTTTGATTTCCTTTTCTTTTTCTGTGATATCTGCGTCAGACGAACTTTTCTTTTTAGCCAACATATCCTCCAACATTTTGATAGCTTTTTGTTTTTGGATTTCAGGAAGAATTTGTCTTGAAATAAAATTTGGGTCGTTCTTGTATTTTGATTTTTTATCTCTTTTACCTGATGGGTCTTTACCTTGTTGTTCTGTTCTGTCTTTAGCTTCATCAGGAGCCATTTCTAACTCATCCTTGAAATATTTGAAGGTTTCTTTACCATCCATATCTTTTGTCTCTTCATATCCAAAAGCAGCAGACATATCTTCTTCACCGATTTCAGAAACTGATTCACCATAATACGTTCTATATCCACGAGATATTGGGTCATTAGTAATTCTTGATGCAGCAACTGTTTGGTCCATAGTTTTCTTTGGGTGAAGTCTTGGGTCCAAAATTGGAATTTTTGAATTAGTCATAGAACCATCCATAGAAACCAATTCTTCAATCTCTCCCTTCATATCTTTCGTGGACTTTTTTGATTTGGATTTTAATAATTTTTCCAAATATTGCTTAACAAGTTTAACCTTGTCTTTTGGCACTTTAATCATCTCGTCTTTTTTTCTTGCCTCTACTAATGTTTGTTCTGCAGAAAAATATAACGAATAGTCTTTTCCTTTATCTCTTAAGAAGAAATAATAGGGTGATGAATAAAATTCTTTATCAGTCGTAATCATCTCTGGTTTTTAATCTATAAATACTCTGAGGCAAGGTATTTATCATTAGTTTATGTCGTACCAAAATATTAATCAGTATAATTTTAGAAGGTGGGGTCTTTTACCTGTGAATGAAATCACAGACATTTGTCTTGCTTCAGATGAAAAAACCTATGACCAAGAAGTGGTTTTTTCACCATTATTAATTGGTGAAGACGATGGTAATAGAATGCCATTTAAATTTGATTTCAACAATACGGGTACAACATTATGCCAAACAAACTCTTGTGTATTCAGTTCTCAAACTATAGTTTCAGAAAATTATTGGAATCCTGATAATATCGACCCTAACTTCTGTCCTTCATCTCAAACTCTTTGTGATGTTGGTCTTACAGGTATTGATAATGGTCTTGTAGAAAAAATGTCGGGAGAAACAATAGACATAACCACAGGTTTATACACTAACGTTTCAGATAAATTCTCAAGATACAAGTATGATAGGAGGATGAAACTTCATCCAATCACGGGTTTCACAACATCCTCCAATAGATTATGGAATGATGATTCATATACCTATGACTTAGAGTTTGATACCTATGGTGACCCTGTCGGTTATTTTGCTAGATTGAACGGGGGATTTTTCCAAGGGTTTTATAAATTGCCAGGATACTCTTATCAAGTATTTCCTCAGAGGGTTCATTTGGGGTGGACCTCTGAGATTATGTTAAGATACAGATGGACAGGAAACACTGATGTTGGTCTCAATAAAAGATATCCCGATAACAAGGGAACGTTCTTTTATATGGGTGCTAGAGCCGAAAATAAATTCTATCATTACCCAGATGGAAGTCCCGTACAGGATACTGGATACACAAGAGTTACGTCGGGATTGAGTTGTATGCACACTTGTGAGTGTTTGCAAACAGGAAAGACCGCAGAAGAATCTTGTATGCATGTATACCAACAATCGGGTGGCACGTCAACGAACTGTGCTTGTGGTTGTCCTTGTAATTGTACGGTGACTGCAAAGTACCCTGAATTGGACCCTCTATATGATGGTGTTTCAAATGCCTTATCTCTTAGACTTAGTGGTAATACGGGTGACCCAAGATTATGTGTTAAAACTTACAGAATAACAGGTGGTTGTGAGTTTACGGGGGCTTGTCTAACAGGATTAACATATGTTACGGGTGTTACTGTAAACGAGTGGTGTTCGAGTAGAGGTATATTCTATAATTGTGATAAAACAGATTATAGTAAATTGGAGCATTGGGTACAAATCGATGCGGTATTCCAAAGATATGAATGGTTCGACGCTTGTGACTTATATGAAAAAGGGGGACTAGGTTTACTTGTAGACACCATATATACTGCAACTCCAGCACACAATAGTGTTAGCCTAATAGAACCTCCAATAACCCACGAAAAAGATTATGACCCTGCGACAACAGAGATTGTAACTTTCAATGATAATTGGACAGAAGAACAAAAGTATAGATTGGGAACCATGAAGTTCTACGTGAACGGTAGACTTTTCATGGTTGTTGAAAACTTTGAAGAAATAATTCCGAGATTATTAAACACTCCAAAAGAGAAACAAATAGGTGTTTCTTATAATATATCAATTGGTGGTGGTACACAAGGATTACACGACAACCTTACGTTCTCAGGCGGCTGTCCTGAAACGATAGATGAGATAGTATATCAACAGGACCCTGAGTGTCTGACCACTTATGACCTTAACCATACAATTTATTCAGGGTTGACTACTCATGTTAAATTGGAAGAATATTTCGGGGGTAGTTTAATAGGGGACATCAGTGCGTTCAGAATGTACACTGAACCGTTAAATGCATCTCAAATATGGCACAATTTCAAATTACTGAAGGACAAATATGACTTGTTAGACCCTAAATGTCCCGATTGTTTTGTTATCTTACCAACTCAAACACCAACACCTTCGTTTACACCAACACAAACTGAAACACCTACACAAACGCCAACTAACACAATAACTCCTACCGAAACAACAACTCAAACACCAACACCTACTGAAACAACAACTCAGACTCCGACTGAAACAACGACCAACACGCCAACTCCGAGTGAGACTCCGACCAATACTCCAACGCCTACCTTTACACCTACTCCAGGTCTCACCGCAACTGCAACACCAGCTCCAACGGAGACACCTACAGAAACACCAACACAAACCGCAACCGAGACTTTAACACCTACTTCATCTGTGACGATGACTCCAACTGAGACATCAACTCAAACACCTACACCTACTGAAACACCAACACAAACTCCTACACCAACACATACAAGATTTGAATTCGTTTGTTGCACAGGAACCACATTATATGAAGCATGTGCATGTATATTCAATGGTTCAATTTGGGGAGATTTCATTAATTTTGACGAGAACACTCAGTTTTATGATTCTCCTATTGGTACGAATACTGTTGATTTAACAGGTTATTACTCATACAACGATATTGTAATTGAATTAAATTCTGATGGATTTATCATTGGATTCTATTCATTATGTCCTACTCAAACACCTACCCCTACACAAACTCCGACTAATACAGAAACACCAACACAAACCCCCACAGAAACCGCAACACAAACCCCTACAGAAACGCCTACCCAAACCCAAACTGAGACACCTACAGAGACGCCTACGGAAACTCCAACCCAAACTCCAACTCAAACTGTTACACAGACTCCTACTCAAACTATTACAGCAACTCCTACTGAAACCCCAACTGAAACGCCTACCGAAACTCCAACCCAAACACCAACAAACACTGAAACACCTACAGAGACTCCAACTCAGACTCCTACCCAAACAAACACAGCATCACCTGGTTTAACTCCAACAGCAACACCTGCTCCAACGGAAACACCTACAGAAACACCAACGGAGACTATCACACAAACCCCTACAAATACTGAAACACCTACAGAGACCCCAACACAAACTCCAACAGAAACTTGTACCCAAACTCCAACCCCTTCATTAACTCCAACTCAGACTCCTACTGAAACACCTACTAATACCCCTACCGAATCACCAACACAGACACCTACAGAATCACCAACACCTACAATTACTGATACACCAACAGAAACTCCGACACCTACTATTACCGATACACCAACACAAACTCCTACTCCTACTATTACCGATACACCAACAGGAACTCCGACACAGACTCCAACAAATACAGAGACTCCGACTAATACACCGACTGTAACACAAACTCCTACGCCTACTGAACTTGTCTTCTTAGCACAAGAAAATTATTTCACAATCCAACAAGAAGACGGTAGTAATATTTTAGTAACATAAAAACAATATTTATAAATTAAAACAGATGCCAAATTTACCAATATCATTATTACCTGAATTAACAGCAATTACTGCAAACGCAGAATTTGCAGTTGCACAGGCTGGAACAACATATAGAGTAAAAGCAGGATTTGCTTCAAGTGGTAATCTTCACGGTTCATTCCATTCTGAGATAAATCAAAGTGCAACATCAACAACAACCGCATATTCATTGAGTGCGGAAACAACTGATTTTTCAAGTGGTGTTTCGGTTGTAGATGGATGTAAATTTACAGTTTCTTCAGGTGGAACTTTTAATTTTCAATTTTCTGCGGTTTTTGAAAAAACACAAGGAGGAACTATAGAGTTTGTTTCAATATGGCTTGCTAAAAATGGTACAAACATAGATTGGAGTAATACTGATGTTTCCATGGCGAACAATAACGAGTACGTAATCGCGGCTTGGAATTTCGTAGAAGAACTAAATGCTGGTGACTATTTGGAGTTAAAATGGAGAACCTCCACTCTTGATATGGTTTGTTCGTTCATAGGACCACAATCAAATCCAACAAGACCTGCAACACCTTCCGTGATTGTTACGCTTACACAAATATAAAAAAATAAAAAATAAGAATAAATTGAGCGAGTTCTCAGTATTTATATAAAAAAAGTAAAATGGCTTGTAGTAAATATATTTTAACGAACACAGGTTCCACAATCGTTACATTTAACTATAGAAGATGTGATGATGGTATGTGGGAATACCAAGTAGAATTGGAACCAAATCAAATCAAAAACATTTGGTTGGTAGATAACACTTATTCAAGTGCGAATGTGACGATTGTTGTAAACAATCAAGGTGCTTTCCCTCCAGCTGGTGCAACACCAACCCCTACTCCAACACCAACAAATACACCAACAAACACAATAACACCAAGTATTACACCTACAAACACAACAACTCCAACAGACACACCAACTGTGACTGTAACACCAACTAACTCATCAACACCAACACCATCTGTTACTGCGGGAGAAACACCAACTCCAACAACAACTACAACATTAACGGCAACGCCAACAGCAACTGTAACAGAAACACCAACAGCAACTGCAACTCCAACTTTGACTTCAAGTCCAACACCTACAAACGTAATCAGAACAACTCTCGGAGGTTTATGCCACAGTGAGTTCAATGGTTACACAGTTTGTACATGTCCAGGAACAGCAACAATATTCGTGAATGGTACCTCTTTAGCTGATTCAACGTTAGCTTGGTCAGACCAATTTGGTCCAAATACAGGAAACCCAGAAGGTTTCTATATTGAAGATAATATTATATATGAAGTGGCTCAGGGATGTGGTCCTGGTTGTATTGAAGGTGCCGCAATTACCGTATTTGGTACTTGTCCGACCCCAACTCCAACACAGACTCCATCAGAGACACCAGCGGTAACTGTAACACCGACAATAACAGACACACCAACATCGACACCTACACCAACAATGACTAATACACCAACATCAGTAAGATTCTCATTCTCTGTTGGTTCAGGTTCAACTGAAAACGAAGCTTGTGCTTCAGGTGTTGTAGGTACAATTTGGGGAGATGCACCTTTGTTTGATAACTGTACTCAGTTCTATCCTGAAAGCTTTGGACCATCTACAATGTTGGCTGGATTCTACGCATACTCAAGTGTTGTTACTGAAATCGACTCAGATGGTTTACAAGTAGGTGCATTCGCAGCTTGTTCAGTAATTCCAACACCAACTCCAACTCCGAGTGAGACACCATCTTCAACACCGAGTGAAACTCCAACTCCAACACCTACAGAGACTTTTGGTTATTACACTTATAGTTTAGGTTCAGGGGCAACTGCTAATGATGCGTGTGTTGACTTCGGAAGTTCACCACAAACAATATATGGTTCAGTATCAGGTGGTATAGGACCAAACATTGGTGAGACATTATACCAAACATCAGGTAATCCTCCAACAAACCCTGTTGCTGATGGATACTACTCTAACGGAACTGCATGGTTCTTAGTATCTGGTGGTTCGGGTGTAATTACATCGAGTGACCCTAACGGATGTTAATATTTAAAAATTAAAATAAATCAAAACCCTCTACTTTCGTGGAGGGTTTTTTATTTTTAATACAAAATACACTTTAAATGAAAATATTCGTACAAATCGCATCTTACAGGGACCCTCAACTTGTTCCGACAATTGAAAACATGTTAGAAAATGCTAAGAAGCCAAAAAACTTGGTTATTGGTATTGCAAGACAATACAGTGAATCTGATGGATTCGATAATTTAGACAAATATAGAGAAGACAAAAGATTCAGAATCTTGGACATTCCGTATCAGGAAGCCAAAGGTGTTTGTTGGGCTAGACATTTGGTACAACAACTATATGATGGTGAAACATACACTCTTCAAATAGATTCACATATGAGATTCGTTAAAGATTGGGATGATATCCTAATTAAAATGATAAAGGGTCTACAGAAGGATGGGTATAAGAAGCCTCTACTTACGGGTTATGTACCCTCCTTTGACCCTGAAAATGAACCAGCAGGTAGAGCACAAGATGCATGGAGAATGGTCTTTGATAGATTCATTCCTGAAGGTGCAGTATTCTTCTTACCTGAAACAATACCAGGTTGGAGAGAGATGACCAAACCTGTTACAGCAAGATTCTATTCTGCTCACTTCTGTTTCACACTAGGAGAGTTTTCAAAAGAAGTACAACACAACCCTGAATACTATTTCCACGGTGAAGAAATATCAATTGCGGCAAGAGCGTACACTTGGGGATACGACTTATTCCACCCACACATCCCTGTTGTATACCACGAGTATACTCGTAAGGGTAGAACAAAACAGTGGGATGATGATAAGACATGGGGTGAAAAGAACAAAGTATCACATCTTACCAATAGAAAACTATTCGGTATGGATGGTGAAAAACAAGAAGGACATGACGGTCCTTTCGGGTTTGGACCTGTTAGAACACTAAGAGATTATGAAAAGTATTCAGGTCTTTTATTTGAAAAAAGAGCGGTTCAAAAATATACTTTAGATAAAAAATATCCACCAAATCCTTATAACTATGAAACGGAGGAGGAATGGAAAAATGACTTTGCAAAAGTATTCAAACATTGTATAGACATTGGATATTCTCAAGTTCCTGAAAAAGATTATGACTTTTGGGTTGTTGCTTTCCACGGACCTAACGATGAAACAATTTACAGAAAAGACTCAGATAAGAATGAAATTGCTGGATATATGAGAGACCCAGATAAGTATTGTAAGATTTGGAGAGAATTCCAAACTGATGTTACTCCAACTTACTGGGTTGTTTGGCCTCACTCAGAATCAAAAGGTTGGTGTGATAGAATTACAGGTCAACTAAATCATAATCACGTCAGCTAAATGATTAATTTAAAAGAAGCTTTATCTGAACTTAATATAAAATGTTCAGGTGTTATCCACGTAGGAGGACATAAAGCACAAGAATACCAAGAATATAAAGATGCTGGATTGGCTCACCAAGTTTGGATTGAGGCCAATCCTCATTTTTTCTACGAAATCAAAAATGTAATTAAGGATGATGAAAACTGTTTGGCTTTAAACTATGCAGTTTTCGACGAGGAAAAAGAAATCCAATTCGGATTAGCAAACAACGGAGCCTCATCATCTATCCTTCCTCTAAAAGAACATTTGAAGTATTATCCAAACATAAGATATGACGGATATCTACAAATGAAGACAAAAAGATTAGATAAAATAATCGAGGACGATTCAATAGATTTATCAAATCACGATGGTCTTGTTATGGATGTTCAAGGAGTGGAACTTCGTGTTCTTAAATCATTAGGGTCACTCCTAAACAATTTCAAATTTGTACAATCTGAGGTTAATCTTGAGGAACTCTATGAAGGTTGTTGTTTGATTGATGAGCTAGATGAATATCTAAAAGGATACGGTTTCGAAAGAAAAATTACCAAACTATGGGACGATGGTGCTGTAGGATGGGGAGATGCATTATATATCAAACATGACTAACTTTTGTATATTATATTGGGATATGGGTTGTGAAACAAGAAGACAAAACGCAATTGTTTCATGGAAAGAACTTGTTAAGATGACCAAATATCTTAGAGATAAGGGTCTCAAATTCAACGCTTACATGTTTGAGTTTGGTAATAATTTCATTTTCAACGACTCAATCAAAATTACCGACCCACTCGAATTTTATGAAAAGGCTAAGAAAAATAACTTAGCAATTAATCATCATGTGAATGATAATTGTGATTTCATTGCAATAATGGATTCAGATTTATTTTTTAGTGAAGAACAGTACGACATGGTTTACGACCATATTGTTGAGTTGGAAAACTCTAAAAATAAAATTTTCTTTACATATAACTTAATGGATATTCATGAGAATGAACGTAAAGAAATTTTGGAATTAGAGAAAATAGAATTAAATAAAGAAAAGTTGGAAGAACTCAAACCAAAATATTCATGGAGACATAGTTGGGGAGCTGGTGTTCTTGGTGGTATATTCATTGTACCAAGAAAAGAAATCAGAGAAATGGGTGGATTCAATGAAAACTTTTTAACGTGGGGTGCAGAAGATGACGAAGCACACACAAGAATTAAAGGATATGCTGAGTGGCGACCAAAAATGAATCAAGGTCCATATCATTTATGGCACCCTAAAAACGAAAAAGATGAAAAGTATTTTATTCCTGTCTACTCAGATGAATACTTCAAAGTTAATAAAGTAGAAAAACCTAGATGAATATAAAACCAGTAACATTTGTGAGTTTTTGTGTTGATATCGATAGAGGACTATTACCTATATCAAATACAATACACAGACCTTTTGAATTATATAAAGTTGGAATGTATGAGAACATTGGGACGAATGTTCCTTTAGTTTTGTATTCCTCGGTAAATGATTTACGAGTTCCTACACATAGAAATGACTCCAATTTTAAACATTATATTTTGGAAAAAGATTCTTTAGAAAAAGAATTTCCAAACTTTGAATTATATAAACAACATTATCCTACCACA
>Ga0209972_10001223_pt1 | contig 22859 bp, 14 predicted proteins | sample NOAtaG_7_FD_187302 | JGI IMG/M metagenome (GOLD analysis project Ga0209972, IMG submission 187302) | Freshwater lake microbial communities from Lake Erie, under a cyanobacterial bloom - NOAA_Erie_Diel1S_2200h metaG (SPAdes) (version 2) | ecosystem: Environmental > Aquatic > Freshwater > Lake ... | reverse complement strand
GGGATGTTCGTCTTGTAGAAAAGCGCGTAGTCGGCCCGCAGCACCGTGGCCGCGTCACGCCGGGCCGTTCGCCCCCGCACCACCACGCGCCCCGCCCGCAGCGGGTACTCGCGATAGATCTGCTCCAGGCCATGCCACCCCGCGCGCTCCATGGCGGGGCGAATGAACTTGTCGCAGATGTCGCTTTCGGAGAGCGCGCTCTTGTTCATGGGTTTAGAGGAAAAACTCCACTTCGGTACGAGTCATTCCGCGGGGGCAGCTTGCGTGGGGCAAAGCCGGCATTTTGGGCTAGCCGGTCTCTTGTGTCGCTGGTTTGCGCCCCCGGCGCTTGGCCGCCCAGCGGACAAAATGCGGTCGGTGCTCCGGACTGCGCACGCAATCGCGGCGAGGGCCAGCCCCGGCCCGCGAGGGCTCTCACGCGCCGGGATTCGTGCGCGCGCGCCATCACCCTTTCCCGCGGTCGCGCCATGAGCCCGGGGATGATCGACTCCCTGCCGTACGATCCACGCAAGAGGTTTCGCGATTGCAGCAAGTCCACCCCTCTTGCCACCCGTGGCAGCAGAAGCCTGAGCCTCTGCCCCTACTCCTTGTGACTCCTCGGCAACGCCACCCCCAGCTGCTTGAGCTTGCGGTACAGGTGCGTTCGCTCCAGCCCCACGCGTTCGGCCAGCCGGCTGACGTTTCCGCCGGCGCGGGCGATGTGATACTCGAAAAACATTCTCTCGAAGGCATCGCGCGCCGTGCGCAGGTCCGAATCCAGGGAAAGCCCGCCCAGGGCGGCCGTGGCGCCGTCGCCTTGCTGGCTGAGCGTGGCGCCCACGTCCGCCGGGGTGATCTCCGTGCCGCTGGCGGCCAGCGCGGCGGACTTCACCACCGCCTCCAGTTGCGCCAGGTTGCCGGGCCAGGGGTACATGCGCAGCTGGTTGAGCGCCGCGGTGCTCAAGGTGCGGTGCGGCGTTTCCTTCGATTCCACCAGCCGGCCGAGAATCAGCCCTGCCAGCTCGGGTACGTCTTCGGGGTGCTCGCGCAGCGGCGGCAGCCGCAGGGTCACCGCACCCAGCCGGGCGAACAACTCGGGCAGGAACTCTCCGGCGGCCACCCGGGTGGGCAGGGTTGTCAGCGCCGTGGCCACGATGCGGGTGTCGGCGCGCAGCAGATCGGGCAGGCTCCCCAGCAGCGCGGCCTGGGTCGCCAGGCCCAGGCGGTCCACGCCCGGCAGGTAAAGCGTTCCGCCCGCCCCTTCGCCCGCCGCGAGCCCCGCCAGAAAGGCGCGCAGCGCTTCTTCGCCCTGCGCCGGGCGCCAGCCCATGTGGCCGCGGTGCAGGAAGCGCGCGCACAGCTCTTCGCCGCTGCCCGGCTCGCCCAGTAGCAGCACTGGTTCGTGCAGCTCGCGCACGCGCTCCAGGCGCTGGCGCAGCTCGGCCACGGGGCCGCTGCGGCCCAGGAAGGCGAGCGTCTGCGCGGCCGCGGGCACGGCGGCGGCGCCGCGCGCCAGGGCCTTGTCCACGGTGGCGATGAGCTTTTGCAGCGCGATGGGCTTTTCCAGGAAGCCCACGGCGCCGATGCGCGTGGCCTCCACCGCGGTGTCGATGGTGCCGTGGCCGGACATCATGATCACCGGCATGGTGAGCTGGCCGCTGCCCGCCCATTCCTTGAGCAGGGTGATGCCGTCGGTGTCGGGCATCCAGATGTCCAGCAACACCAGGTCGGGGCGGGCGCGGCCGCGGGCGCGGCGGGCTTCGGCGGCGCTGCTGACCACGCTTACACTGTGGCCTTCGTCGGCGAGGATTTCGCCCAGCAGCTCGCGGATGCCCACTTCGTCGTCCACCACCAGGATCTGGCTCATGGGGCGCTCCTCAAATCAGGCGTTGGCGGCGCGCGGCAGCGCGTCGCGGGCCGCTTCGGCGGCGGGCAGCAGGATGCTTACCCGGGCGCCAGCGCCCGGCAGGTTTTCCACGCGCACGCTGCCGCGGTGTTCTTCCACGATCTTGTGCACGATGGCCAGGCCCAGCCCGGTGCCGCCGGGTTTGGTGGTGACATAGGGCTCGAAGGCGCGGCCCATAAGCTCGGGCGGAAACCCCGGGCCGTTGTCGGCCACGCGCAGCGCCACGCGCTCGCCGGCGGGCTCCACGCTTACGGTCAGGCGCGGCGATGACACGCCCGCCACGGCGTCTTCGGCGTTGCGCAGCAGGTTGTGGATCACCTGGCGCAGCTTGGCGGGGTCGCCGCGCACGGCGGGCGTGCCGGGCACCACGTCCAGCGCAATGCGCACGCCGGTTGCCTCGTAGAGCCCCAGCACCTCGCGGGCCAGGGCGTCCAGTTCAAGGGTTTCGAGCCGGGTTTCGGGCATGCGCGCGTACTGGCTGAAGGCGTCCACCATGCCCTTGAGGGCGGTGACCTGGGCGACGATGTTGTTGGTCAGGCGCGCCAGCATTTCGGCGTCGGCCTGTTCTAGGCGCGGGCGCAGGCGCTGCTGCAGCCGCTCGGCGGAGAGCTGGATGGGCGTGAGCGGGTTCTTGATTTCGTGGGCAAGCCGGCGCGCCACTTCGCCCCAGGCGGCCTGGCGCTGGGCGGCCAGCAGGCGGGTGATGTCGTCGAACACGGCCACGGCGCCGCCCGAGCCCATGCCCCCGGCGCGCACCAGCAGCGTCAGCTCGCCGGCTTCGGCGGGGAAGGTGATCTGGCGCTCCCACTCGCCGTCGCGGGGTTGCGACAGCGCTTCGCGCAGCGGCGCGGCCATGGCTTCGAGCCGCGGGTCGGCGCTTGCCCACTGGGCCAGCGGCGCGCCGATGAGGCCGGCAAGGTCAACGCCCAGGATGCGGCTAGCGCCGGGGTTGGCCAGCAGCAGGCGCTGCTCGCCGTCGAAGGCCACCACGCCGGCGGACAGGTTGGCGAGGATGCTCTCCAGCGAGGTTTTGGCGGTTTCGAGCTGCTGCTGGTAGCGTTGGCTGTCGCGCTGGGTTTCGCCCAGCAGGCGGGTCATGGAGTTGAAGCTCTGGGTGAGGATGCCCAGCTCGTCGTAGGAGCGCACCGGGGTGCGCTGGGTGAAGTCGCCCTGGGAGACGGCGCGGGTGCCCTCGGCCAGCACCCCCAGCGGGGCGGACAGCCGCTGGCTGAAAAGGATGGCCAGCAGCAGCGCCGAGAGCAGCGCCAGCAGCAGCGCCAGGGTCAGGGTCAGGGCGTACAGGCGCTTGAGCGGCAGGCGCGACAGGGCAAGCTCCTGATAGTCGCCGAAGGCATCCTGAACGGCCTCGGCGTCGCGGGCGATTTTTTCGGGCACGCGCTGCACCAGTTGCAGCGACTCGGGCGAGCCCAGGGTGTTCACCGGCACGATCACCCGCAGCAACAGCTCGCCCGCGGGCCCCGCCACGATGCCGCTGTAGCTACGCTGCAAGCGCAGCTCGCGCAGCTGGGCGGGCGTGGGCATTTCGGGCGCCATGACCGATTCGTCTTCGTGGGAAAAGGCCAGCACGCGGCCGCTGCCGTCCAGCACCGCGGCGCCCTGCGCGCCGGCCTGTTCGCGCAGGGCGGTGAGCATGCGTGCCTGCTGCACGGGCGGGCGCTCGGACAGCGACAGAGCCATGGCGTCGGCCTTGGCGCGCAGATCGCGCAGCATGTTGTCCAGGGCGTTGCGGCCCAGGGCCATGCCGCCATCCAGGGCACGCTCCACGCGCACGTCGAACCAGGTGTCGATGGAGCGCGCCAGGAACTGCACGCTCAGCGCGTACACCATCACCCCGGGCAGCACGGCCACCAGGGCAAACAGCAGCACCAGACGCAGGGTGAGGCGGGCGCCGAACACGCGCTGGCGCAACCGCCGGCGCAGGATCAGCAACTGATAGCCCACCAGAATCACCAGCGCCACCATCACCGCTACACCGGCCGCCAGCACCTGGGGCAGGCGGCCCGCCAGCGCCGGGCTGTTGTCGCTGGCGGTGGACAGCAGCCACAGCAGCAGGGCGCCCAGCGCGATGGCGCCAAGGATGAGCATGCGGCCCGCGCTGGAGGCGAGCGCTACGCGAAACCGCTTCAGTGGCAGCCTCACGGCCGCACCGCCCAGCGGTGCCACTCGGAGGCCAGAGTCCAACCCTTGGAGGCGATGGCGTTGAGCTGAAAAGGCTTCGGCAGGGCCGTGGTGTCCAGCCGCATGCGCAGGTGGGCGGTGTATTCGCGCCTGGCTTCGAGCTGGTCGCGCGGCGCGACGAAGCGGCCGCGCACCTGGCTGAGCAGCGCCAGCGCTTCGGCCAGGCTGTCCACGCTTTGCGACAGCGCGCCCGCCGACACCCGGTACTGGCGCGTGAGTGTGTTGTAGGTGAGGCGGTAGCTCTGTTCGAACTCCGCCACGGTTTTGTCCCAAAGGTACCAGCGCTCGGCGCGCAGGGCGAACTCGATGACGAAGGTGAGCGCTACGCCCTTGGCGAGGGCGTCTTCGAGAACGTCGCCCAGCACCAGCTGGAAGGCGGCGTCGAGGTACCAGCCGTCCGTGGCCAGGCTCAGGTCGGCGGCGCGCACGTACAGCGTGGGCTCGGCCGCGCGGGGGCGCGAGGGCAGGCCCGCGGCCAGCAGCACGGCCGCGGCCAGCAGCCGGCGCCGCGCGGGGCTAGCCGGCGCGCTTCTCGAGCAAGGCGTAGAAGAAACCGTCATGGTCTTGGTCGGGAAGCAGCAATCCGGTGCCTCCGGGAAGCGCCTTGGGTACAAGGCGCCGGGCGCCGCTGTGACGCGACAGGAACGCGTCCACGGTGCCGGTGTTTTCTTCGGCAAACACCGAGCAGGTGGCGTACAGCAATGTACCACCCGGCTCGAGCACCTGCCACAGGGCTTCGAGCAGGCGGCCTTGCTCGCGCGCCAGGGCCGGGAGGTCGGATTCGCGCCGCAGCCATTTGGCGTCGGGGTGGCGGCGCACCACGCCGGATGCGCTGCAGGGCGCATCGAGCAGCACGCGGTGAAAGGGCTGGCCGTCCCACCAGGTGTCCAGCTGGGCCGCGTCGGCGCAGCGCCACTGCGCGCTCAGGCCCAGGCGCTCGAATTGATGGCGGGCTTCCTGCAGGCGCTCGCCGTCGCGATCCAGGGCCAGCAGTTGCACCGGGGCGCGCTCCACCAGGTGGGCGGCCTTGCCGCCGGGGGCGGCGCAGGCGTCCAGCACGCGCTCGCCGTCGCGGGGGTCCAGCAGCAGGGCGGCCCACTGGGCGCCAGCATCCTGCACCGACACCAGTCCTTCGTGAAAACCGGGCAGCTGGCGCGAGGGCACGGGCTGATCCAGCAGCAGCGCGCCGTTGGCGAGACGGCGATGGACCAGGCCGGCCTGGTCCAGCCGCTCGGCGTAGGCACCGGGCGCGATGCGCCGCGCGTTGGGCCGCAACGCCATGGGCGGGTGACCCAGCCCGGCGCACAGCACCGCTTCGGTCTGCGCGTCGCCCAGCTGGGCGCACAGGCGCTCGATCCACCAGGCGGGATGGCTCCAGCGGCCTTCGGGGGTGGCGCGGACGGCAGACAGCAGCGCCTCGCGCTCGCGCAGGAACCGGCGCAGCAGGGCGTTCACCAAACCGCCGGCGGAGCCGCGCCCGGTCTGGCGCGCGGCGGCCACGGCTTCGTCCACGATGGCGTGAGGCGCGGCCTTGGTGTGGATCAACTGGTACAGGGCCACCAGCAGCAGGGCTTCCACGGCGGTTTCGGCCGGCGGCCGGGCGGCCATGAGCCGCACCAGCACGCGCAGGGTGCCCAGGTGGCGCAGGCTGCCCTGGGTGAGATCGAGCAGCGCGCCGCGGGCCTCGGGCGGCAGTTCGTCGCGCCGGGCGGGCAGGGCGCGCGCCAGGCTGTGGCCGCGCAGCACCATGTCCACCAGGCTGGCGGCGGCCCGTTGCACCTCACGCAAGAGCAATGCTCCGCGGCGGAAGGGCGGCGGCCACGCTCGCGCCCCTCACGGACCGTCGGCGAAAACGGTGCCGGACGGCAGGGCAAACCCCTGCAGGAAGGCGCCGGCCGGAAGGCGGCGGCCACCGGGGCGTTGAAGTTCGAGCAGTCGCAACACTCCCTCGCCGCAGGCCACGCGCACACCGTCGGGGCCGCTCTCCAGCACGGTACCGGGCGCCGCCGGGGCGGCGCCGGCTTCGACGCGGGCGCTCCACAGCTTGACGGCTTCGTCTCGCACCCGGGCGAGGGCGCCGGGAAACGGGTCGAAGGCGCGCACCTGCCGGTGGAGCTGCGCGGCCGGGTTCTGCCAGTGGACGGCGGCTTCGTCTCGACGCAGCTTGGCGGCGTAGGTGATGCCGTCATCGGGCTGCGGCACGGGAACAAGGGTGTGGAGCTGCGCGAGCGCCTGCACGATGAGGCGCGCGCCCAGAGGGGCCAGGCGGTCGTGCAGGGCGCCGGCCGTTTCTTCGGGGCCGATGTCCAGGCTTTCCGACAGCAGCACGGGCCCGGTGTCGAGGCCGGCCTCCATGCGCATGATGCACACGCCGGTGCGGTGATCGCCGGCCAGCACGGCGCGCTGGATGGGTGCGGCGCCGCGCCAGCGCGGCAGCAGCGAGGCGTGGATGTTGAGGCAGCCTTGGGGCGGCAGGTTCAGCACCGCCTGGGGAAGGATCAGACCGTAGGCGGCCACCACCAAGAGTTGCGCGCCGCTTTCCTTCAGGGGCTGGCTGGCCTCGGTGGGCTTGAGGGATGCCGGTTGGTGCACGGCCAGGCCGCGTTGCTGCGCCACCTGCTTCACGTCGCTGGGCTGCAGCGCGAGGCCGCGCCCCGCGGGCCGGTCGGGCTGGGTGAGCACTAGTGCCACCTGGTGGCCGGCGACCAGCAGGGCCTCCAGTGCCGTGGCGGCAAACCGGGGCGTGCCGGCGAATGCGATGCGCACCGCGACGCCGGCCTACATTGCCCGGCGTTGCTGCTTGCGCATCCTGGCAGCGATGCGGGTCTGTTTGAGCCGCGACAGGTACTCGACGAACACGCGGCCCTTGAGGTGATCCATCTCGTGCTGGATGCACACGGCCAGCAGGCCCTGGGCCTCCTGCTCGAAGGTGGCGCCCCTGGCGTCGCAGGCGCGGAAACGGATACGCTCGTAGCGGGGCACCGTGTCGTAGATATCGGGAACGGACAGGCAGCCTTCCTCGAGGGTGGACACGCCCGAACCCTCGACGATCTGGGGGTTCACCAGCACCAGCAGCCGGTCGTGCTTTTCCGAGACATCGGCCACGATCACTTGCACGTGGCGGTCAACCTGGGTGGCGGCAAGGCCAACACCCGGCGCGGCGTACATGGTTTCGGCCATGTCGGCCACCAGGGATCGCAGGCGGTCGTCAAATGCAGTGACGGGCGCCGCCACCTTGTGGAGGCGAGGATCGGGGTATTGGAGAATGGAAAGGATGGCCATGAATGCTTGCTAATTTAAGAGATTACGCACAAACTCTAAAGCGTTTTATAGGCATGCTGCCAGGGCTCTCAGATTCTGGCGGAAAAAGCATTTCCTGAGGTGGGGACGCAGATGCGCAATTCAATCACAACGGCCACCGTCGGCCTAATGCTCGTCCTGTGCCAGGCCCTGCCGCTGCGGGCCGAGGACCAACCGCCCCTGGAACTCACGGACAATCCTCCCAAGCGCTACGTTGTCGTAAAGGGCGACACGCTTTGGGGAATCTCCAAGCGCTACCTCAAAAGCCCCTGGCGCTGGCCTGACCTGTGGGGCATGAACAAGGAAGAGGTGCGCAACCCGCACCTAATCTACCCCGGCAACGTGCTGATCCTCGACCTCTCGGGCCCCACCCCGAGGCTGCGGATGGAGGGCGACGGCGGCCTGGCGGCGGCCGGCCGGGATTCGTCCATCGGCAGCACCGTGAAGCTTTCGCCCCGGGTGCGCGTGGACCGTTTCAACACTGGCGTTGCCATTTCCAGCATCTCGCCCAGCGCCATCGAGCCTTTCATGAACCGTCCCCTTATCGTGGACGCGTCTCAGTTCGAGACGTCGCCGCGGGTGGTGTCCATGAGCGAGAACCGGGTGGTTTCTGCGGCGGGCGATTCGATGTACGTGCGCGGCATCGAGGATGGGGGCAAAACGCGCTGGCAGGTCTACCGTCCGGGCAAGACCATCGTCGATCCCATCACGCGTGAGGTGCTGGGCTCCGAGGCGGTCTATCTCGGCGATGCCCAGTTGCGCGAGTACGGCGAGGATATTTCCATCGTCGACATCTCTCGCGCGCGGCTGGAAATCACCACGGGCGATCGCCTCGTGGAAACACCAGCGCCCCAGTTGCTCACCTACATGCCACGCTCGCCGGCGCGCGATCTGGTGGGCATGGTGGTTTCCACCCAGGACAACGTGCTCGCCGAGGTGGGGCAACGCCAGGTGGTGGTGCTCAATGTGGGTAGCCGCAACGGCGTGGAAATGGGGCACGTGTTTGCCTTGTACCGCTCCGGCGCGACGGTGACCCCGCGCGCCCTGCCGCGCAGCGCGTCAAACGAAGATGCTCGCCGGAGCTTGCAGTCCGTATACAAAGACCTGGACCCCAAGGGAAAGTCAGGCCCCGTGAAACTGCCGGACACCCGCTACGGACTGGTGTTCGTGTTTCGCACCTTCGAGAAGGTGTCGTATGCGCTGGTGCTGAACGCCACGATGCCCGTCAATCTACGGGACCTGGTGCGCGCACCCTGATGCGAGCACCGGCTCCGGCATGAGGCCGGATCCCGACCTGCGCGACTGGCTCGCGCTGACGCTGCTGGCGGGCATCGGCCCGCGCCTGGGGCGTTTGCTGTTAGCTGCCTTCGGTACCCCGGGCGGGGTGCTGGCGGCTTCGTCGTCGGCCATCGAGCGTGCCAGCACCCGGGCCATTGCCGCGGCAGTGACCACCGGGCCCAACGCGATGCGTTTGCGCCAGGCGCTCGACTGGTGCGCGCAGCCGGGCAATGGGTTGGTGACTCTGTCGGACCCCGACTATCCGCGCTGCCTGCTGGAGATTCACGATCCTCCGCTGGTGCTGTACGCCAAAGGGCGGCGGGAGCTGCTCCTCGAGCCGGCCATGGCCATCGTGGGCAGCCGCAATGCCACGCCGGCGGGCCGTTCCACCGCTCGCGCCTTTGCCCAGGCGCTGTCGGACGCGGGGCTGTGCATCGTCAGTGGGCTGGCCCTGGGGATCGACGCCGCGGCACATGAAGGTGGTCTGGCGGGAAGGGCTTCCACCATTGCCGTAACCGGGACGGGGCTCGACATCGTTTATCCAGCCCGCAACCGGCCTCTTGCACATCGCATCGCCACCGAGGGCCTGCTGGTGTCTGAGTTCCCGCCCGGCACATCGGCGGCACCGCATCACTTCCCCCGGCGAAACCGCCTCATCAGCGGCTTGTCGCGGGGCGTGTTGGTGGCCGAGGCCGCGCTGCAGAGCGGCTCACTCACCACCGCCCGCTGCGCCCTCGACCAGGGCCGCGAAGTGTTCGCCATTCCCGGATCGATCCATTCGCCACTGTCACGGGGCTGTCATGCCCTCATCAAGCAGGGTGCAAAGCTGGTGGAGGCTGCAGCGGACGTTCTGGAGGAACTGGGCCTGGAACAGCCTGGGGCAAGCGTTGCGGTGAAGATCCCTGCCAGCGAGGAAGACGTGGTGCTCGCTGCTCTGGGCCATGATCCCGCGGCGCTTGATGTCCTGGTGGCTCGGACGGCGCTTCCGGTGGATGCGCTGGCCACGCGGTTGCTCGAGCTGGAACTGGAGGGCCGCGTGGCTCGCCTGCCCGGGGGGCGATTCCAGCGCACCTGATCAGAGCTGAGCCTTCGTCAACGGCTGCTTGCACCGCCCCAATGTCGGTGCCTATGATTCGCGCCCCTCTAAGAGCCCTTTCACACGAACCCTCCGCCATGCCCGCAACGAAGCGAGCACCTGCCGCGCGCGGCACCGCCCGCGCGGCCGCTTCAGCGGCCCGCGCGGCGAGCACTTCGGCCTCTCCCGGCAAGGTTCTGGTGATTGCCGAGAAGCCTTCCGTGGCCGCGGACATCGCGCGGGCGCTTGGCGGCTTCACCCGCAACGACGGTTGGTTCGAGTCCGATGAGTACGTGGTTTCCTCGGCCGTGGGCCATCTGCTCGAGCTGCACGCCGAGGACGACCCCAAGCGCGGCAAGTGGAGTTTTGCCCACCTGCCGGTGATTCCCAATGCCTTCGCGCTGCGACCCATCGCCAAGAGCGAAGACCGCCTCAAGGTGCTGGCGCGGCTGATCCGGCGCAAGGACGTGGCAGCGCTCATCAATGCCTGCGACGCGGGTCGCGAAGGGGAGTTGATCTTCCGCTACATCGCCCAGGCCACGGGCGCCAGGCAACCCGTGCGTCGTTTGTGGCTGCAGTCCATGACGCCGGCGGCGATTCGCGAGGGTTTCGCGCAACTGCGCGCCGACACGGACATGCAACCCCTGGCCGATGCCGCGCGCAGCCGCTCGGAAGCCGACTGGATCGTGGGGATCAACGGCACTCGGGCCATGACCGCCTTCAACTCCAAGGATGGCGGCTTCTACCTGACCACGGTGGGCCGGGTGCAGACGCCCACGCTGGCCATCGTGGTGGAGCGCGAGAAGCGCATCAAGGCTTTCGTGCCGCGCGATTTCTGGGAGGTGAAGGCCCGCTTCGACCTGAAGGCCGGAAGCTACGAGGGCCGCTGGTTCGACCCCAAGTTTCGCAGGGACGAGGACGACGCCGAAAAGCGCGACACGCGCCTTTGGAATGCGCAGCAGGCCGAGGCGGTGGCCCTGGCGTGCCAAGGCAGGATCGGCACGGTCACGGACGAAGCCAAGCCCTCCACCCAGCTCTCGCCCCTGCTCTTCGACCTCACGTCGCTGCAGCGCGAAGCCAACGGGCGTTTTGGTTTTTCCGCCAAGACCACGCTATCCATCGCTCAGGAGCTTTACGAGAAGCACAAGGTTCTGACCTATCCGCGCACCGACTCCAGACACCTGCCGGAAGACTACCTCGACACCGTGAAGTCCACGCTCGAAGCCCTCGGCGGAAAGGCCTCGGGCAGAGATTCCGCGGCTCGCGGCCCCTATGCTTCCTTTGCCTCGGCGGTGTTGCGCAACGGCTGGGTGAAACCCAACAAGCGCATCTTCGACAACAGCCGCATCAGCGACCACTTCGCGATCATTCCCACCCTCGATCCGCCAAAGGCGCTGAACGAGGTGCAGCAGAAAATCTACGACATGGTGGTACGGCGTTTTCTGGCGGTGTTCCATCCGGCCGCCGAGTACCTGGTCACCACCCGAATCACCGAGGTGGCCGGACACCGCTTCCGCACCGAGGGCAAGGTGCTGGTGAACCCTGGCTGGCTCGCCGTGTATGGCAAGGAAGCCCAGGATGACGAGGCCACGCTCGCGCCCGTCAAGCAGGGCGAAACGGCGAAAGCCGCCGCAGTCGAGCCCGTGGCCCAGCAGACTCGGCCGCCGGCCCGCTACAGCGAAGCCACGTTGCTCACGGCCATGGAAGGAGCCGGCAAGCTGGTGGAAGACGACGAGCTGCGCGAAGCTATGGCCCAGAAGGGCCTGGGCACGCCTGCCACGCGCGCCCAGGTCATCGAGGGGCTCATCAACGAGAAATACATGCTGCGCGACGGCCGCGAGCTGATCCCCACGGCCAAGGCCTTCCAACTCATGACGCTGCTGCACGGCCTGGGCGTGAGCGAACTCACCCAGCCCGAGCTCACCGGCGAATGGGAATACAAGCTCTCGCAAATGGAGCGCGGCCGTCTGGAACGCGCCGATTTCATGCGCGAGATTGCAGCGATGACGCGCCAGATCGTCAGGCGTGCCAAGGAGTATGACTCCGACACCATTCCTGGCGAGTACGTGGTGCTCGCCACACCCTGCCCCCACTGCGGCGGCACGGTACGCGAGAACTACCGGCGCTTTGCCTGCGACTCGTGCGGGTTTTCCATCACCAAAACGCCGGGCGGCCGGCAGTTCGAGGTTGCTGAGGTGGAGCAACTGCTGCAGGCCCGCGAGATTGGCCCGCTGCAGGGCTTCCGCTCCAAGATGGGTCGGCCCTTCGCGGCCATCCTGCGCATCGTGACCGATGCCGACAGCAGCAATCTCAAGCTCGAGTTCGACTTCGGGCAAGGCAGCGGCGAGGACGATGAAGCCGAGGCGGTGGATTTCTCCAGCCAGGCGCCGCTCGGCCCCTGTCCCAAATGCGGCAGCCAGGTTTTCGAGCATGGCATGAGCTATGTGTGCGAAAACCAGCCGCCGCGGCGCTGCGATTTCCGCTCGGGGAAGGTGATTCTTCAGCAGGAGGTTTCGCGGGAGCAGATGGAAAAGCTGCTCACCGCAGGACGCACCGACTTGCTGCCCAATTTCGTGAGCAACCGCAATGGGCGCAAGTTCAAGGCCTTCCTGGTGAAGCAACTAGACGGCAAGGTGGGGTTCGAGTTCGCGCCGAGAGAACCCCGGGTGTCCCGCGGTGAATCCAAGACCGACGATTTCGCGGCCAAGGCGAGGGGCAATCCTGGTGTGACGGCGAAGGAGCCTGCCGCCCCGAAACTGCGGGCAGCCGCCAAGGTGAAGGCGCCCACGGCCAAGGCTGGCCGGAGCGCCGCCACCAAGCGGGGCCGTTCCTCCCGCTGAGATTTGCCCGGGGCTGGGGCCCGCAGCGGTCAGACGTCGAGGTTTCGCACGCCCAGCGCGTTGCTTTCGATGAACTGCCGGCGAGGCTCCACCACGTCGCCCATCAGGGTGCTGAATATTTCATCGGCGGCGATGGTGTCTTCGATCTGCGCCCGCAGCAGGCGGCGCGAGGCCGGGTCCATGGTGGTTTCCCAGAGTTGTTCCGGGTTCATTTCACCCAGGCCCTTGTAGCGCTGGATGCCGATGCTGCCGCGCGCCTGCTCGAGCAACCAGTCGAGCGCTTCGCGAAAATCAGTGGCGGCGTGTTCGTGGTCGCCTCGCTTGACGTTGGCGCCCTCGCCCAGAAGGCCGCGCACCAGTTCCGCCGTGCGGCGAATCTGCGCGTAATCGCCGGAATCGAAGAACTCCTGGTCAAGAACCGTCTGGCGCACCACGCCATGCACGCGCCGCAGTACCCGCAGGGTGTGGGTTTCGGCCTCGGCATTGAATCCGGCTTCCACGGTGGCATCGTGCCCGGCCATCAGCCGGGAGAGTTCCGCCGCGGCAATCCGAGCGCCCTCCTGGTCGGATAAGGACAGAGCATCCGCCTTGAGCAGCTGGGTGAGGACCACAGGGTCGTGACGCCGGCTGAGGCGCTGGATGACTGCCTCGGCCAGCAGGAATTCCTTTGCCAGTTGCTCCAGGACTTCCCGACCCAGCGGTTCGGCGTCGCGAGAGGGCCGCAACAGGGTGTCTTGCAGGGCCACCTTGAGCAGGTATTCGTTGAGCTCGTGCTCGTCCTTCAGGTAGCGCTCCTCGCGGCCCTTTTTGGCCTTGTAGAGCGGCGGTTGCGCGATGTAGATGTGTCCGCGCTCCACCAGTTCGGGCATTTGCCGGTAGAAGAAGGTGAGCAGCAGGGTGCGGATGTGGGAGCCGTCCACGTCGGCGTCAGTCATGATGATGATGCGGTGATAACGCAGCTTGGCAGGGTCGTACTCCTCCTTGCCTATGCCGGTGCCCAGGGCGGTGATGAGCGTGGCGATTTCGGCGGAGGACACCAGCCTGTCGAAGCGCGCGCGCTCCACGTTGAGGATCTTGCCGCGCAGGGGCAGGATTGCCTGGAACTTGCGATCGCGGCCCTGCTTGGCCGAGCCGCCGGCAGAGTCGCCCTCCACCAGGTAGAGCTCGCACTGCGCGGGGTCTTTTTCCTGGCAGTCGGCCAGCTTGCCGGGCAGGCCCATGCCATCGAGCACGCCTTTGCGGCGCGTCATCTCGCGTGCCTTGCGCGCGGCTTCGCGGGCGCGGGCGGCCTCGATGATCTTGCCCACCACCGTGCGTGCGTCTACCGGCCGCTCCAGCAGCCAGTCTTCCAGCGCCTTGGCCACCACGTCTTCCACCACCGGGCGCACCTCGGAGGAAACCAGCTTGTCCTTGGTCTGGGATGAGAATTTCGGGTCGGGCACCTTTACCGACAGCACGCAGGTGAGGCCCTCGCGCATGTCGTCCCCGGAGATTTCCACCTTGGCTTTTTTGTCCAGCTCATTGGCGGTGATGTACTTCGTGATGGTGCGCGTCATGGCGGCCCGAAGACCGGTGAGGTGGGAGCCGCCATCGCGTTGCGGAATGTTGTTGGTGAAGGTGAGCACGGTCTCCTGGTAGGAGTCGTTCCATTGCATGGAGGCTTCAACGGTGATGCCGGCGCGCTCGCCCACGGTATGGAATACGTTGGGGTGTAGCACCGTCTTGTGGCGGTTGAGGTATTCCACGAAACCGCGCACTCCGCCGGAGAAGGCGAAGCTCTCGTGCTTGTCGTTGCGCTGGTCCACCAGCTCGATGCGCACGCCATTGTTCAGGAACGACAGTTCGCGTAACCGTTTGGCGAGGATGTCGTAGTGAAACTCGATGTTGCCGAAGGTGGCGATGCTCGGCCGGAAATGTACTTCGGTGCCGCGCCGTTCGGTGGGCCCGGCCTCGCGCAGCGGCGCCACGGGATCGCCGTGCTGGAACTCCATGAACCATGCCTTGCCGCCGCGGCGGATGGTGAGCTTGAGCGACTCGGACAGGGCATTGACCACCGATACTCCCACGCCGTGCAGGCCACCGGAGATCTTGTAGGAGTTGCTGTCGAACTTGCCGCCTGCGTGCAGGACGGTCATGACGATCTCGGCGGTGGAGCGGCCGTGCTCGTCGTCGGGGTGAATCTCCACCGGTATGCCGCGACCGTTATCGATGACGCTGATGGAATTGTCACCGTGGATGACGATGCGAATCTCGTCGCAGTGACCGGCCAGGGCCTCGTCGATGGCGTTGTCCACCACCTCGAAAACCATGTGGTGCAGGCCCGTGCCATCGCTGGTGTCGCCGATGTACATGCCGGGCCGCTTGCGCACGGCCTCCAGGCCCTTGAGCATCTTGATGCTGTCGGCGTTGTAGTCCGCCGATGGGTCCGTTGCTGGTGCAGTTCCAGGCGTCGATTGTTCCTTGTCGGGTTCCATGAAGTTCCTGTGCTCAAATGCGCATGGGCATGACGACGTACTTGAAATCACTGCGACCTGGCAAGGTGATGAGCATGCTGCTGTTGACGTCACCGAAAGAACAGGTCACCGAAGGGGTATCGCTGGCCGCCAATACATCCAGCAGGTAGGTGATGTTGAAGCCGATGTCCAGCGGATCGCCTTGATAGTCGATTTCCAGTTCTTCTTCCGCTTCTTCCTGCTCGGTGTTGGTGCAGGCGATGCGCAGGCTTCCGGAAGACATGACCCAGCGCACGCCCCGAAACTTTTCATTAGATAGTACCGCCGCGCGTTGCAAGGACTGCAGCAGCGTCAGACGATCAATATCGAACTGACGCGCATAGCCGCTAGGGATGACCCGACCGTAGTCGGGAAATTTTCCGTCGACGACCTTGGTGAATAGATTGATACCGGCGAACTCGAAGCGCACCTGGTTGGATAGAAGGGAGATCAACACCGGGTTGTCGCTGTCGGACAAAAGGCGCGAGAGTTCCATCACTGCCTTTCGGGGCAGGATAAGTTCATTTTTCACATAGCTTTCAGCGAGATCGCGACTGACCAGCGCCAGGCGATGTCCATCGGTTGCCACCAGGCTGAGAAGGTTCGACTCCACCACGAGCAACAGGCCATTGAGGTAGTAGCGGATGTCTTGTTGAGCCATGGCGAACTGGGTCATGGACAGCAACCGTCGCAGATCCCTCTCGGGCATGCTCACTTCGGCCGTAGCCTGGCCACTGTCTTGAAGGCGGGGGAAGTCAACAGCTGGCAGCGTCTGGAGGTTGAAGCGACTCTTGCCAGCCTTGAGCAACACTCGGGAATCACTGTGGGAGAGCGTTAACTTCGCTTCTTCCGGTAGAGCCTTGAGGATGTCGAGCAGTTTTTTTGCCGATACGGTGACCGCGAAGTCTTCTTCCAAGGACTCTGCGCCCACTTCCGTAGCGATCTGGATCTCGAGGTCGGTTGCCAGGAGCCTGAGCGATCCTGCCTTCGCTTCCATGAGCACATTGGAGAGTATGGGCAGTGTCTGGCGCCGTTCCACAACCCCTGTCACGGCTTGCAAGGGGCGAAGCAGCGCATCACGGGTCAACTGTAGATTGTTCATGATTTCTGTATTCAGTAAGTGGGTTAAATAAGCCGGGCGAAAACGTGTGGAAAAGCGTTGCGAAGCCAGCAACGGCGCTGTTCGTGGGGCAGGGCGGGGTAGTGGAAAACTGCTGTAGAGCCTGTGGACAAAATTTAATGGCTTTCGTTAGAGGGCGTGGCCAGGGTCATTCATCCACAAATGGTCCCAGGGTTACCCGCGCAACACCTGTACCAGAGCATCGTAGTCTCTCGCAATGTCGGCGGTGGTGGTTCGCAGTTCGGCGATTTTGCGGCAGGCGTGCAGGACGGTGGTATGGTCGCGCCCCCCGAAGGCATCTCCCACGTCAGGCAGGCTAAGGTCGGTGAGTTCCTTTGCCAGCGCCATGGCGACCTGGCGAGGCCGAGCCACGTTACGCGAGCGCTTTTTCGAGTACATCTCGGATACCTTGATCTTGTAGTAGTCCGCCACGGTTTTCTGGATGTTCTCCAGAGTGATCTGCCGGACCTGTACGGCAAGAAGGTCGCGCAGGGCATCGCGTGCGGCGGTGACGGAAACCGACAAGCCCTTGAAACGGCAGAAGGCGAAGACCCGCTTGAGGGCCCCTTCGAGTTCACGCACGTTCGATTGAATGTGGGTGGCAATGAAGAAAGCCACGTCCTCGGGTACCGAAACCCCCTCAGATTCGGCTTTGCGAAGCAGGATGGCCACCCGCATTTCGAGCTCGGGCGGCTCGATGGCCACGGTGAGACCCCATCCGAAGCGCGAAATCAGACGATCTTCCATGCCCTCGATTTCCCGCGGGTAAGTGTCACAGGTGATGATTACCTGCTTGCGCGAATCGATCAGGGCATTGAACGCGTAGAAAAATTCCTCCTGCGTGCGATTCTTGCCGCTGAAGAACTGAATGTCGTCGATGAGTAACAGGTCCAGGGAGTGATAGAACTTCTTGAAGCCATCGAAGGATTTGTGCTGGTAAGCGCGCACCACGTCCGACACATACTGTTCGGCGTGGATGTAGCGAATGCGAGCCTGGGGTTGATGGGCTAGAACCGCGTTACCGATAGCTTGAATGAGGTGGGTTTTGCCCAACCCCACACCACCGTAAATGAACAAGGGGTTATAGGCAGTACCAGGGTGTTCGGAGACCTGGATGGCTGCTGCGCGCGCCAGTTGATTGGCTTTGCCCGCCACGAACGAATCGAAGGTGAATAGCGGATTCAGCCGCCCCCTGTCCGAGGAGGGGCTAGCCAGCGACTGGCTGGAAGCCTCGGTGCGCGCAGCAGGCTTGGGGTTCCTGGAGGCGGGTGTTTCGGGGGATGCGTTGGCCTGACCCGGGTTTTCCAGTTGGCGATGGCTCAGTTCGCGCAAGACCAGTTCGACGCGGCCTTGTCCGCGAGTCAGCTCGATAACTAGGTTTTCTATCTTTTTCAGGAACTTGTCTCTAACCCACTCGAGCACGAAGCGATTGGGGGCCACCAACTGCAGCGCTTCCTCGGCGATGTTTGCCTGTAGCGGCGCGATCCAGGTGCGGTACTGCTGCTCGGAAAGCATTTTGCGCAGTTCCGCTTGGCAGCTATCCCAAAGCGCGGGAGAGATGTGGGTGATCGTCATGGGAGGGGTCTGGTGGGCATGACTGGTGGTTGGGTATCGTCCATTTCAGTCTGCCTACCGGTGTAGAGCACGGTCGGTCTTACCGAATAGGGCGCCGTTATTCCAGGCGCCACCGGAGCGGTTGAGAGTCTAGCAGTAGCGCGCCAAGTTATCCACAGGCGCACGGAAGCCGATTTTCTGAGTTGACAAGGGGTTGCGGGCACGCGTTTAATACGCGGCCTTTTTTGGAGCAGGTCATGAAGCGTACTTATCAGCCATCTGTTACTCGTCGCAAACGGACCCATGGTTTTCGGGTACGCATGAAGACCCGTAGCGGGCGTGCGGTCATCAATGCCCGCCGCGCCAAAGGGCGGGCGCGGCTGGCAGTCTGAAGCCGGACCGCCGGCGCCGGGCGCAATTTCCCAAGCCGGCAAGGCTTGCGGACGCCGCAGCGTTCGAACGAGCGTTCAAGGCGGGACGTCGCGGGCAGGGTGTCTACTTCGCTGTCCATCGCGTGGCGAACGGTCGAGGCGGTGCGCGCCTGGGAATCATCGTAGCGCGCCGCACAACCGGTACCAACGTACGACGTAACCATATCAAGCGGCTGATTCGAGAAGTTTTTCGCTTGAGACATGAGAGGCTTTCCGGGTGGGATTGGGTGGTTCGCACGAAGCAGGCGCCACCGCTGTCGCGGGAGGCCGAGGCGAGAATCGAACTGGAACACCTGTTAAGCCTGCCAGCTTCGCCGTCCGGGGAGCGAGCGGTCTGATCCAGGGTTACCGGATTCTCATCAGCCCGTTTTTTGCGCCGAGCTGTCGTTTTTTCCCGTCTTGTTCGAGCTATGCCCTTGAAGCCATTGGGCGCCATGGTGTGATTCGGGGAGGGTGGCTTTCGGCACGGCGCCTCTGCCGCTGTAACCCCTGGCATCCCGGTGGTCATGATCCGGTTCCCTGAACGGTCACACTGATGGAAGCCTCCCGTCTCGTATTTCTGATCGTCCTGTGCGTCTCACTGTTCATGCTGGGTGAGAACTGGATGAAAGCCTATGGGCCAAAGCCGCAGGTCGCGGGCGCGCCTGCGAAGGGCATGCCCGGTGGAGAGCTGAGCCCTGTACCACAACGCCAACCCGAAGCCGCAGGTCAGGCGGCTGGGCCGGCGGGAGCCTCCCCCTCCACGCCTCCCACCTATTGGGCGGACAGCGCAAAAAATTCGACGGTCACGGTGCGCACCGATGTCATGCTGGTGGAGATCGGCACCATCGGCGGCGATATTCGCAAGGTGTCACTGTTACGGCACGGCAGCGTGGACGACCCGGCCGAGCCCTTCGTGCTGTTGCAGCCCGGCGGTGAGCACACCTATGTGGCCCAGAGTGGTCTGGTGGGCGCCGGACTCGCCACCCACAAAACGCCATTCGTTGCCGACGCGACCGCGCTCACCCTTGAGCCCGCCCAGGATGAGCTGGTGCTCACATTGACCGAAGCGGAGCCGCAGCGCGGGTCGAAGACGACGAAGCGATACCGCTTCAAGCGAGGCAGCTATGTCATCGACGTGAGCCAGGAGGTGCGTAACACCGGTACCGACACACTTTCGCCTTTTGCGTATTACAAGCTCGTTCGCGACGAGAAACCGCCAAAGGGCGACTCCTACTGGGTTCCCACCTTCACGGGATTGGCCGCCTACACCGAGAAGGACAAGTACAAGAAGATCGCCTTCTCTGACGTGGCCAAGGGCAAAGTCACGCTGCCGAAGGATGTGCAGGACGGTTGGATCGGCATGGTGCAGCACTATTTTGTGTCTGCGTGGCTACCGGCGCAGGGGGTGCCCCGCGAGTTCTACGCACGGTCTCTGGGGGAAGGGCTGTTCGAGGCGGGCGTGATTGTCCCCGCAGGTTCGGCAGCCCCCGGCGAGGCAGTGGTCAGCGCAGTCCCGATCTACGTGGGGCCCCAGGAGCAGGACAAGCTAGCAGCGCTGGCACCCGGGCTTGACCTCACGGTGGATTACGGATGGCTGACGGTGATCGCCGTGCCGCTGTTCTGGGTATTGGCGCACATCCACGACTGGGTGAAAAACTGGGGGGTGGCGATCATTCTCCTCACTATCCTCATCAAGCTGGCGTTCTATCCGCTCTCCGCGGCGTCCTACCGGTCCATGGCCAAGATGCGCATCCTGGCCCCGAAGCTGCAGAAGTTGAAGGAAGTGCACGGCGACGACCGGCAGAAGCTCCACCAGGCAATGGTGGAGATGTACAAGACCGAGAAAATCAATCCATTGGGCGGTTGCTTGCCGATTGTGGTTCAGATCCCGGTGTTCATCGCGCTCTACTGGGTGCTGCTGGGTAGCGTGGAAATGCGACAAGCTCCTTTTGTTCTTTGGATCAAGGACTTGTCGGCGCAGGATCCGTTCTATGTGCTACCGGTGCTGATGGGCCTCAGCATGATCATTCAGACTCGTCTCAATCCCGAGCCGCCCGACCCGGTTCAGGCGAAGGTCATGAAGATCATGCCCATTGCTTTTTCCGTGTTCTTCTTCTTCTTCCCTGCAGGACTGGTGTTGTATTGGCTTGTGAACAACATCCTGTCCATCGCGCAGCAGTGGGCCATCAATCACCAGCTGGAAAAGGCTGGGCTTGGGGCCAATAAGCGCTGACACGATCGTTGCCCCGGCCACGGCTGCAGGCCGGGCGGCGGTGGCGATCGTCCGGTTGTCGGGTCCGCACGCAGAGACCATCGCCGAAGCGGTGGCTGGAAAGCTGCCAGCGGTGCGAACCGCCCGCCTGGCGTTGTTCAGAGACGAGTCGGGCGAACCTTTCGACCAGGGCCTGATCCTCCGATTTCAGGCGCCAGCTTCCTACACTGGCGAAAACTTGGTCGAATTCCACTGCCATGGTGGCGCGGTGCCGCGCCAGGCGTTGGTGCAGCGCTGCGTTTCGCTCGGCGCGAGGGTGGCGGAACCGGGCGAATTTTCGCTGCGCGCCTTTCTCAATGGCCGGCTCGACCTGGCTCAGGCAGAGGCGGTGGCCGACCTCATCGATGCAGACTCCGGCAGCGCAGCCCGCGCAGCCATGCGGAGTTTGCAGGGCGATTTTTCCGGGCGAGTGGCCAAGCTCATGGCCGGGCTGGTGGATTTGCGAGTGTTGCTCGAGGCGGCCATCGATTTCCCGGAAGAGGAACTGGATGTGCTGCGCGAGTATCAGGTGCGCGAACGGTTGCAGCAGGCGCTGGCGGATGTGGCATCCGTACGGGAGTCAGCGCGCCTTGGCCGGGTGCTTCGGGACGGTATCCAGGTGGTGCTGGTGGGGCCGCCGAATGTGGGTAAGTCGAGCTTGCTCAACCGTCTCGCGGGGGAAACACTAGCCATTGTCACCGACATTCCTGGGACCACCCGCGACACGGTGCGCTGTGAATTGGTGCTGGATGGTGTGCCCGTTCACGTGACTGATACGGCCGGCCTGCGGGAATCAAGCGATCCAGTGGAGCGCATCGGCATGGAGCGCACCCGGAGTGCCGCCCGTGGAGCTGACGTGTTGCTCGTGATGACCGAGGCGGGTGCGTCGGCCCCTCGGCAAAATCCGGAGGGGCTGCCGCCGGAGGCGCTGCAAATCCAGGTGGAGAGCAAGGCCGACTTGCTGCCTGCCGAAGCGGCATCTCCGCCGGCAGGGGTGCTGCGTGTGTCGGCCCACACGGGGCATGGCCTCGACGCCCTGCGCCAGGCCATCCTGAACGCCGCCGGCTGGCGTGAGGGGGCGGGCGAGGGCTTGTTCCTGGCGCGGCAACGGCATCTGGACGCACTGGATACAGCGTGCCGGCATCTTGCGACGGCGCTGGAGTTCGAGGGCCCAACTGTGGATCTGGTGGCGGAGGAGTTGCGACTGGCGCACCGCAGCCTGGAGGCTGTGGGTGGTCGCATGAGTGCCGATGCGTTGCTAGGAGAAATCTTTTCGCGGTTCTGCATCGGGAAGTAGGTGGGGGTCCGGAGGGTTCCAGGGGCTTCCGAGTTTAGTATTTAAATTATTGATTAATATAAGATTGTAGTCTCAAGCGTACCGCCAGCTTCCGGCGAGAGCCGAATGGTTTCGTGTACACGCATGAGTACACATCCGGCGTATCATGGCGAAACCCTGTCATGTGTACACGGAAGCCCGCCCATGCCGCTCACCGACACCGCCATCCGCGCCCTCAAGCCCGAGGCCAGGCGCTACAGCCGCACCGACGAGCGTGGCCTGGTGATCGAGGTATTCCCCACCGGCGGCATGCTCTGGCACTACCGCTACCGGGTGAACGGCAAGCCCGAGCGGGTTACGCTGGGGCGCTACCCGGCGCTGTCGCTGCGCCAGGCGCGGCTGGAGCGTGATCGGCGCGAGGCGCTGGTGGCGCAGGGCCAGTCGCCGGCGGCGCAGAAACGCCTGACGCGGCAGGGGCTGGGACCCGAGGTGACGGTCGCCGAGTTCGGCGAGCGGTTCTTCCGCGAGATCGTCAACCGCGACCGGAAGGACACCACCATCCCTCGGCGCTACTTCGACAAGTCGATCGTGCCGGCCATCGGCAGCAAGCCGGTGGGCGAGGTGACCACCGAGGATGTGCGCGGCATCATCTGGCGCAAGAAGGACGAGGGCTTCGACGCGGCCGCCGGCGTGATCCGCGGCCTGCTCAAGCGGCTGTTCGACTACGCGATGACCGCCGGCCTGACCGCGACCAATCCAGTGATGGCCCTGCCGATGCGGCATGTGCACCGCGCGCGCTCACGCGACCGGGCGCTGGCGCCGCAGGAGATCCGCGTGTTCCTGAAGGCGGTGATGGACTCGAATGTGCGCCGGCAGTTCAAGGTGGCGCTGCGACTGATCCTGCTCACCTTGGTGCGCAAGTCGGAGCTGATGCTCGCGCGCTGGGAGCATGTGGATGTCGAGAAGGGCGAATGGCACATCCCGGCCGAGAACTCCAAGACCGGCAAGCCGCACATCGTGTACCTGTCGCCGCAGGCGCTGGCCCTGTTCGCGGAGCTGCGCTCACTGGCCGGCGGCAGCGAGCTGGTGCTGCCCGGCCGCGGGTCGCTCGACAAGCCTTTCGCGCACAACGCGATGAACAATGCGCTGAAGGTGGCGCTGCGCGGCCAGGACATT
>Ga0209972_10001219_pt1 | contig 22888 bp, 18 predicted proteins | sample NOAtaG_7_FD_187302 | JGI IMG/M metagenome (GOLD analysis project Ga0209972, IMG submission 187302) | Freshwater lake microbial communities from Lake Erie, under a cyanobacterial bloom - NOAA_Erie_Diel1S_2200h metaG (SPAdes) (version 2) | ecosystem: Environmental > Aquatic > Freshwater > Lake ... | reverse complement strand
AACTCGTTTGCTTATGAATATCATAGCAAATCTGATAGTCATTTGATAGTCAAAAACAAGCTAAATATGTCCAAAATCGTCTAACCGTGTAAGTGTTTACACGATGCAAGTTAGTTGTGGTGGCTTATACGCCTTATCCAAGGTGTCGGAATCGAACCGACATATCAACGATTATGAGTCGTTTGCTTTACCAGTCAGCCAACCTTGGGAATATTGTGATTAACACCGTAAGTATTATATGCTATCAGCAAGCTACCTTGTAGGTTGCCCAAGGGAAATTTTAGCTAAACAAGTTTGTGATGGCAACGACTCACCCCGAAAAGCCAGAAAATAGTCTCCGTAAGAGAAAAAAATCACCTAATAAATTTAGGTTCAGTTATAGTCTCCTACTACTATTAGCGATGGTAATTGTAGGTTCTGTGGCTGGAATTGTCGCTTATAGATTTGGTAAGCAAGCCCTAGAGGGAGTTAATCCATCGCCTGCGGGAATTAAACTACCAAAGATTAGCCCATCTCCATCTGCTAAACCTAAGGATGCCCCTAAATCTTCAACTTCTGGTCAAGATGGTAAAGTTTCATTTTTATTAGACGAGTCTGAAGTGGTCGCAGACATGAAAGCCCGATTTCAACAGGATCTAGGTGGATTAAGACGACCTAATTATATGGCAACGGCAAATATTAGCGATCGCAAAAAGATCTATACCAGAGTTGAACGAGCCTATAACTCAATCCGTGAGCCATTAGCCATCTCTGCCAATGCTGATGACCGAATTGCAAAGAGAATTGCTGCATTGCGCCAAAATATTTATAGTCGTAGTCGTACTTACGAAAATAATTTTGAGCTAAATCCCCTGATACCCAATCAGGTAAGTACTGGGTCTTTATTATCGACATCTGTGGACATAGTGCCAATTCGCAGCCGATGGGAAGATCGCGATACAGCTTTAGTGAACTCCCCAAAAATTAGTGACGTAGATATCTTGACCAAACCCACCAGCAGTTTTTTGATTACCGATCAGCAATCCTCTCGTACTGAGCGACCTTAAACAGAGGCGATGCTTACCGCCTCTGTTGTTTTTTTATATTGCGGCGAGGAGAGCTTCTCCCATGGCGACACATCCTAGTTTTTCGCAACCATCTGCCATGATGTCCCCTGTACGTTTGCCTGAATCAAGAACTTTATTGACTGCGGTCTCGATCGCATTGGCTGCTACCCCTTCATTAAAGGCATAACGCAACATCATCGCTGCACTCAAAACCTGAGCTAATGGGTTAGCTAAATCTTTACCTGCAATGTCAGGAGCCGAGCCATGCACAGGTTCAAATACCCCTGGTTTACCTGCGATACCAAGGCTTGCTGATGGCAACATGCCAATACTACCCGTGAGCATTGCTGCGGCATCGGAGAGAATATCGCCAAAGAGGTTACTGGTAAGAATTACGTCAAATTGCTTAGGATTGCGGATAATCTGCATCGTAGCATTGTCCACATACATATGTGATAGCTTCACATCAGGATAGTCGGCAGAAATTGCTGTTACACGCTCGCGCCATAGCTGCGACACATCTAAAACATTGGACTTATCAACGGAAACCACCGAGCCGCGACGTTTTTGGGCGGATTCAAAACCAACTCTAGCAATGCGATCAATTTCTGGCTCGGTATACACCATTGTATTAAAGCCGCGACGAACACCATTTTCATCGGCAACAATTCCCTTAGGTTTACCAAAATAGATCCCGCCCGTGAGTTCGCGCACTACTAAAATATCTACGCCTTCGACAACTTCGCGTTTTAAGGTGGAGGCATCAATTAATTGGGGCAAAATCTGGGCAGGACGTAAATTTGCAAATAGTTCCATCCCACCACGTAATCCTAATAATGCTTGTTCTGGTCGTAAATGTGATGGCATGGAGTCCCACTTGTCGCCCCCCACAGCCGCCAATAAAACCGCATCACTATTTTTACATAATTGCAAAGTTTCATCGGGTAGGGGATGTCCCGTTGCATCGATCGCTGCTCCACCGATTAAAGCTGTCTCAAAGGCAAAGGTGAGATCAAATTTAGGTGCGATCGCCTGAAGTACCGCTACCGCCACTTTCATAATTTCAGGACCGATGCCATCACCAGGGAGGAGCGTAATTTTATAGTTTTTAGACATTACAAGGTTAAATTTAAAATTGAATACAAAGACAGATTTTCTAACATAGCATTTTGAGTTTCTGATCACCATACAGCCAAATGAGGCTTTAAGTAGTACAGAAGATTTTTGCAAGAGTCTCTTTGCGACTCTTGCAAAAATCTTCTAGGTTTTAAGTCCGCACAAAGCGCTGTAAAGTGGCGACAGTCAGGAGGGCAAGCACATAAAAAAGGTAATAAAATTAGTAGAGAATAAATTAGTTGTACTGACTATCTGGTAATAGTCGATCATGATTTATTAGATCTTTCATTTTGACGTAGACAAAATGAAAAACCAAAACCTTGAGTAGGATTTCTATATGTCTGACAGATTGCTTTGCTTATCCTATCGTTAATATTTTAGGAATTACGCATTGGGTAGATGTGATGCGGGCTTTGCCCGCATCACATCTACCTCAAGCCCAATAAATTCGTTCATTTTGCGTAAGTCCTATATTTAATAGTTTTTGGCAATCGTTGATAGTTAAGAAAATTAAAGAAGTTATGACATGGCTCAGATCAATTGGCAGCAGTTTCAAAATTGAGCGTTTCACCAATATTGCTAAAGACTCTCTTTGGCAAGCAAATTGTCCATTATGCAATCGTCCTGCTGATTGCATTTTATGCAAAGACTGTGATCGCCAAATCACGGCTTATCAATCACCAGAATTTTTACAGAAAGATAATCCTATTGCTCCAGAGATTCCACTTTATAGTTGGGGAATTTATGATGGTGCATTGAAACGAGCGATCGCTACGTGCAAATATGACAACCATCCTGAAATTATGGAAGCAATTGGCGAAAAGATGGCGAATACTTGGCAGCGATCGTCAATTACAAAAGGAATTGTGCAAAGGTACAAATGCATATCAGTAGTGCCAATTCCCCTCCATGTCAATAAATTAAAATCTAGGGGATTTAACCAAGCAGAAGTTTTAGCGAAGCAATTTTGTGACTTGACTCAAATTCCCTGTAAGCCCCAAATACTCCAACGGATTAAAGATACCAAAGCGCAGATGCAAACGAAAAGCGTTACAGAACGGGAAGAAAATCTATCGCAAGCTTTTACAGCTCCATTGATCAAAACAAACTATCGAGATGTCATTTTATGTGATGACATTTATACAACTGGCGCAACGATCCGCGAAGCGATCGCTACTCTTCGTCCTCGATATATTAATGTACGTGCCGTAGTAGTTATGGCACGCCCACAGTTCCAAAGGTAAAAAATATACTGAGATTTTTTCCTTCTCTAATGTTGATTCTCTAGTTCTGCCTTCATTCTTTCTAAGGTCAGATTCATTTGATCGAACATCTGCTGAGGAGTGATTCCAAAATTACCTAATTGACTTTGCAACTGCTTCAGAGTCATTTGTGCCATAAAGTCATCAGACAATTCAAATCGCTTCATAAAAATTTTATAGCGATCCATCATCTCTTCCATCTTTTCAATGAAAAGAATTTTACCTTCGCGATCGAACTTGCCATAACTACTGCCAAGCTGAGTCAAGGCTTGATAATCTTGAAAGAGATTACGAGCTTCATGTTGAACAATCTCTGAATCAAAAAAAGACATGATTAGTGCTCTCGTTAACTTATACCTATAAATTAATTTTACAAGCTGACTCAACTTTACAGAAATTAACCAAAGTGGGGATATCACCCCCTTACCTCAAAATCACACAAAGCAGGATTTTGGATTTTAGGTCATGATTGGTACGGCGCGATCACGTTTGCGGGGTAAGTATCTGACCGAAACACGTTTCAGACCAATTTTGCTCTCAAGCTCATGGATATAGTCCACTGCTTCACCCTCATGCTCGCGATTGTCGAGAGTTTCCAATAAGGTGAGGATTTCTGTATCTAAACCTGGTTCACCTATAAATAAGTGCATTAAAGTTTCGCAGTTGTCATCGTCTGGGTAGATAGGAATGTAGTAGATATAAGGGATGTCCATAAGCTCCGTCAGCTATATTTTGCAGTTCTAATTTGGGGTTGATGATCTACAGCACATTTGTTCAGCAAATCATCACTTCTTTAGGATTACCAACTTTTGTAAATACTAGATCGGAGATTAGCTAGTTTGCAGAACTGCAATAAAGATATAACATTCCTACAAAGCGTTAACTAGGAAACTACAATATAAATATCAAAATAAGCATAGGCGATCGCCTTATGCTTTTAACGTGCTACTGCACGAATCAAAAGTGCGATTTATTTAATCATGCTCAACCCAGATCCAAATTCGATTCAACTTACCCAAGATGACTACGAGCGCTATTCACGTCACCTGATCTTGCCTGAGGTTGGGGTAGAAGGACAAAAACGACTCAAGGCTGCCAACGTACTATGTATTGGTACGGGTGGATTGGGTTCCCCCTTGTTGTTATATCTCGCTGCCGCAGGGATTGGACGCATCGGCATCGTAGACTTTGATGTGGTGGATACATCTAACCTGCAACGTCAAATTATTCACAGCACTAGTACAGTTGGTAAACCTAAGATTGAGTCGGCAAAAGCGCGAATCTTGGAGATCAACCCCTATTGCCAAATTGATCTTTACAACACGCATCTATCCTCGGCAAATGCTCTGGAGATTATGGCTCCCTACGACATTGTGGTTGATGGTACGGATAACTTCCCCACACGCTATCTCGTCAATGATGCCTGTGTATTGCTCAATAAGCCTAACGTTTACGGCTCAATTTTTCGCTTTGAAGGACAGGCGACGGTCTTCAATTATGAAGGTGGACCAAACTATCGCGATCTCTATCCAGAGCCACCACCACCTGGGCTAGTACCTTCCTGTGCTGAGGGTGGCGTTTTGGGAATTTTGCCTGGGATCATTGGTGTCATCCAAGCGACGGAAACTGTCAAAATTATTCTCGGACAAGGTAATACCCTCAGTGGACGTTTATTGCTTTATGATGCTTTAAAGATGTCTTTCCGCGAACTCAAGCTACGTCCTAACCCAGTACGTCCTATTATTGAGAAATTGATCGATTATCAACAGTTCTGTGGTATTCCTCAGCAAAACGAAAGTGAGAAGGAAGCACAAAAGGCGATCGCCGAAATTAACGTCAAAGAGCTTAAAGAGATCATTGATGCTGGTACGTCGGATTACGTGATTATCGATGTGCGTAACCCTAATGAATGGGAAATTGGCAGAATCCCCAATACTGTACTAGTACCTTTGCCAGAAATCGAAAATGGTAATGGTGTGCAGAAGGTCAAATCTTTGCTCAATGGGCATAAGTTAATCGCGCATTGCAAAATGGGTGGGCGATCAATGAAAGCTCTTGGCATTCTCAAGCAAGCTGGCATTGATGGGATCAATGTACAGGGCGGTATCAACGCATGGAGCGATCAAATCGATCCTTCTGTTCCCAAATACTAAAAACTCATTTCTTCTGCTATAGCAATGTAAGTTTTGCTTAGGACATAAAACCCAAACAAGTGAAGACGGCACGAAGTGCCGCCTTCACTTGTTTGAGTTTTAAACAGATAAAAAAAGAGGTTGCTTAGCAACCTCTTTTTTTATCTGTTTAAAGTTAATTCATCTTTATTACCTAAGATTCCCTGTGGTCGCCAGAGCATCAGGATAATTAGGGTCAAGCCAATTAAAATTAACTGAATTGCTTCAAACCTCCCTCCATCAGCACGTATCTGTTCAGGAAGAAATCGAGGGACAGCATTGTAAAACTGAAAAATGGCTGCACCAAGGATTACGCCAAGGTTATTGCCAGCACCGCCAATAGTTACGATTGTCCATGCTTGGAATGTAATCAGGGGAATAAAGTTATCGGGGTAGACCGTAGTTAACTGCCAAGCGTAGAATGCTCCTGCCATACCACCGATCGCACCACCGATCGCAAATGCTTGTAGCTTATACCAGAAAACATTTTTGCCTAGAGCCTTAACTACTTCCTCGTCTTCTCGGATTGCTTTGAGGACTCTTCCCCAAGGCGATCGCACAAGCCATTCCAAACGCCAATAAATGATCCCGACGACAATAATTAATAGAGCAGCCAGAATAAATGAATAGTTCTGACGAGCCACAATATTGACAAATGGGAGAGGAAAGTCCTGAACGCCACCTGTACCTTTTGTTAGCCATTCTTCATTATTGACAAATAGGCGCACCATTTCCGATACACCAATAGTGACGATACCCAGATAGTCTTCACGCAGTTTCAGGGCTGTACTGCCAATGATGATACCGAGTAAACCTGCGATCGCGGCGGCAATCAAAAAGGCAAGAAACCAAGGTACACCATTGAGACTAAGTAACACGGTGGTATATGCGCCAACGGTCATAAAGGCAACATGACCAAAATTTACTAATCCTGCGAAACCCCATTGCAGATTTAGTCCAAGACTAAACAGGGCAAAGATTGCTGCATTGATAACAAGTGTAGTGATGTATTCGATCATGAATTATTCGGTAACAAGGTGCTAAGCAATCTCTTTACTTTTATAAGCTGACTATAAATTCGACTGTGCTAGAGATTATAGTAAATTTAGACTAGTACGCTTTAAAACACCATGCGTCTATGTATTAATCCTAATTGTCCAATCCCTGACCATCCCGACAATGATAATTATCCAATTTGTCAAGGATGTGCTTCTGAACTATTAATCGATGGCTGCTATACGGTAACTAAGTTATTAAGTGACTCTGGGGGCTTTGGAGTTGTCTATGAAGTTGAGAATCCTGCTGGACAACCTAAAATCCTGAAAGTCCTAAAAAAGGATTTGAATGCAGCTAGCAAAGCAGTCACACTGTTTCAACAGGAAGCTTTAGTGCTAGGACAAATTGAACATGCGGGTATCCCAAAAATCGAGTCCTATGTTCATCACACTCTTAGTAATGGTCAAATTTTGCATGGGATCATCATGCAAAAAATTGAGGGAATAAATCTCGAACAATGGATCAATCAACGTCATGGTCAACCGATTGCCCAAAAAAGAGCGATCATCTGGTTGCGACAGTTGGTAGAAATTCTGGCGCTAGTCCATAGCAAAGGATATATGCACCGTGATATTAAACCTGCGAATGTGATGCTGTCTCCATCGGGGCAACTAGTCCTCATTGACTTTGGCACTGCTCGCGAAGCAACACATACCTATCTTGCCAAAATTGGTAGCATTCATGGAGTTACTAGTATCTGTTCACTGGGCTATACAGCCCCCGAACAAGAAAAAGGCTTTGCTGTGCCGCAGTCCGATTTTTATGCTCTCGGATGCACAATGATCCATTTGTTAACGGCTATGTATCCTCTAGATACCTACAATCCAGATCGCGATGTTTTTGAGTGGCACTCATATGCTCCAGAAATTTCCGAAGAATTTGCGGATCTTATTGATGCATTGATAGCACGTAAGCCCAGCGATCGCCCTATGAACTGTGAAGCTATCTTAAAGATCCTCAAAGAGATAGAAAATTTGGAAAAACTTGCTCCAAATGCTAAGACTAGCGCTAAACGTAAATCAATTCAAAAAGCAATCAAAGACTCAACCCATAAACCAACTTCGCCAATTTTGTTGGTGGTATCTATTGTGGTAGCAGCAACCTTTGGTTTAGGGATTGGGACAGCAATTAAGGTGTCAGCATTAGGTAGCTTTGATGAGATTAACTTCCAACTTCCTAATTTGCAAAAAAAACGCTTGACCCCAATACGATTCCTGCAAGGACATGTAGATAGTATTCAAAATTTGGCTTTGAGTCCTGATGGTAAAACCATTGCCAGTGCTAGTGATGATGGCACGGTAAAGTTTTGGGAATTAGAAGTAGGTACTAATCCAATTCTTGAAATTAAAGATCAAGGCGGATGGGTTCGCGCTGTTACATTTCTCTCTGATCGACAGATCATCACCGCAGGTCAGGATAAAAATATAAAAATTATTGATATAGCATCAGGCAAGGTTGTTAAGACATTGAGAGGTCATACCAATCTTGTTAATAATTTAGCGATCGCACCTGCTAGCGATCTCTTGGTTAGCGGTAGCTATGACAATACGGTAAATGTTTGGCAACTTTCGACAAGTAAATTACTGCGATCGCTCAAAGGTCACACTGACAAAATTTGGGGAATTGCGATTTCACCTGATGGTAAGCAAATAGTGAGTGCTAGTCGAGATAAGACCTTAAAGATTTGGGATACCAAAACGGGAGAACCTGTAAAAACTCTTTCAGGGCATTTGGCAGGGGTGACCTGTGTATTAATTACACCTGACGGTAAGCATATTATCAGTGGTAGTAGTGATAAATCGATTCGAGTTTGGGATATCGCTACAGGAAATCAGTTGTTTATGCTCACTGGGCATAAGGAAGTCATTGGAGCGATCGCAATTACTAGTGATGGTAATTATTTGATCAGTGGAGGCAAAGACAATCCTGATTCGATTCACCTATGGAATCTCAAAACTAAGTCTCTGATTTGGGATTTGATTGGTCACACCGATCTGGTGACATCTCTAGTCATTACTCCAGACAATCAGAAACTAATTAGTAGTAGTCAAGATAAAAGTATTAATATTTGGGAACTACCTAAACCTTAGTTTTAACTTTAATTAGGACTTATGCAATATCCATGTAATAAATTACGGGATGAAAACTTAAACCCTTTAAAACGGTTTGATTACAGACGTTCTTGAGTCCGCTTTAGCTGACTTTAGCTTTGAGTCAAGAACTTGAGTTCTTGGTTATTTTTCGTAAGTCCTATTTATAACTGTTTTAAATAACTTTTAGAAGAACTTCGACTTCGCTCAGCCCTCGGTGTAAGCTAGCTGAGCAAAAAAGTATTAAACGATCAAAAATCTGAGCACGACATAGATTGTTGCAGCAACCAATTGCAAAACCATGACAGGAATGCCATAGCGCAAAAACACTTTAAAGGAAATGCGTTTGCCATGTTGTTCGGCAATTCCCGCCGCAACAATATTGGACGAAGCACCAACTAAAGTACCATTGCCTCCCAAAGTTGCGCCGTACATCATGGCATAGAAAAGTGGTAATACCGCATTAGGAAATTGTCCTGTGAAATCGGTTGCAAGTACTTCAGGGCTAGCTAAACCAACATTAACAACATATTGTTTGAGCAATGGAACCATCGCCACCACAAGGGGGATATTTGGAACTACACTAGAAATTAATCCTACAAAAAAGATTAAAGAGATAGAACCAAGGGCAATATTTTTCCCTAATACGATTGCTAAAACTCCAGACATACTAGCAATTACACCTGTTTTCTCTAAGCTGCCAATCAGCACAAAAATGCACATAAAGAAAATCAAGGTACTCCAATCAACATCCTGCAAAATCTGTTTTACATTATCTATCTTGCTATGGTGGGCTAGCATAAGAGCGAGCGTTGCTCCCAGCAATGCAACGGTTGCAGGTGATACGGGTACTGGCAAAGTTTCGCCAATCACAAAAAATGTCAGCACAAAAGTCGTGATAATTGCGCCAACAATCAGAGTGCGGGGATGATTAATCTTGGGATGAGGAAGACGTTCAAGATTTGCTAACTTCTTATTCCAGATTTTGCGAAATAGGAAAGGCAAAATTGCCACAATCACACCAACAGCGATCGCTCCCCCAAGACTTAGTTTCATGAGATAGTCTACAAAACTCATATTGATGGCATCACCAACAATGTAAGTAGCGGGATCGCCAACTATGGTAAGCAAACCTGAGCTATTCGCCACAAATACCATCAAAATCAACAGTGGTACAAAATCTACGCCGATTTCCTGTGCCATTGGTGGAATTAATGGTGCAAGTAGCATGACCGTGGTGGCATTAGGTAAAACGGCACAGATCGGTGTGGTAATTGCAACTATTCCTAATAGCAATCGATCGCCTCTTCCCTTGGCAAGAATTACCATCTGGGTAGCGAGATACTCGAAGACCCTCGTCGGTTCAAAGGCTCGTACCATCACCATTACCCCGAAGAAAAGCCCCAATGTGCCATGACTTTTGCCAATATAGCTAATTGCCTCAGGCATAGTTATGATGTTAGTGACAATCAGGATCAACGCACCAAGAAAAGCCGCAACTACAAAATGTATCCATTCTGTAATCAATAAAAATATGACACCAACGAAGGTCGCTAGGGATACGATCGCTTGCCAAGTTAACATTTATCCTAAATCTCTATTAACGAAGGGAGACTTCAAGTTTATGTTGATTCCAAAGTTTTTGATAGAGGTGTGAGGAAGCAAGTAATTCAGCATGATTGCCTACTTGGACGATTTGACCTGCATCCATTAAAATGATTCGATCGCAAGTTGATGCAGCCGATAGATTATGTGTAATAAAGAGAACTGTTTTGTGTCGGGGCAAATTACTTAAAATTCCTGTAGCTGTTTGATTGTCAACACTGGAAAGAGCATCATCGAGTACCAAAATTGGCGTATCCACTAGCAAGGCTCTAGCTAGAGCAGTGCGCTGTCTTTGACCACCAGATAGGGTAATACCGCGTTCACCGACAAGCGTATCGTATTGCTTAGGGAACTTTAAAATCTCCTGTTCAATACGGGCTTGATTAGCAAAGTTCTCCACTTCATGATCGTAGGCTTGAGGTTTACCATAACGGATGTTGTCGCGCATGGTGGCGCTGAACAGGAAACTGTCTTGCGGTACAAAGGAAATGATCGATCGCAGGGCTTCAATCCGCATTTTGGTTATATCGACACCATCGATAAAAATTTGATCCGATGGAACTTCCACTAAACGCATCAAGGCACTGGCTAATGTCGATTTTCCAGAACCCACCGTTCCTAAAATTGCAACGGTTTCACCTTGATGAATCGTAAAGCTAACATGATTCAGGGCAGGCTGATTAGCTTTAGGATAGGTAAAACATAGATTCCTTACTTCAATTTTTCCTATAATTTGCTCTTTACTTAAGGCGATCGCATCGGGTGGATCAATGATTGCAGGCGGGATATCGAGAATACCTTGAATACGATTAATGCTCACGATTCCTCGTTGATAAGTCACCATCACAAAGCCCAAAATTGCTGTTGGGAAGATTAATCGTTCTACATAAATTATTAATGTTAGTAAATCACCAATTTTAAAAGTAGTATTAGCAGGATTAGCGAGCTTTTCGCCGCCAAACCAAATCAACACTAAAAAACTGATACTGGCGATGCCACCGAGTAATGGAAATAAAATATTACGACTTCGCGCCATGCGTAAGTTGGCTTTGAGCAAGCGGTCATTCAGCTTACCAAAGGCATCCCGTTCATTCTGTTCCTGTGCATAGGTTTTGATTAGTGCCATACCGTTGAGATCTTCTTGGAGCAATGAACTGACCTTCGATAACTCTTCCTGCACATCTAACTGCTCATCGCGTAGCTGACCACTAAAGCGCTGTACGATCGCTAACATAATTGGATAAACCGAAATTGATAGCAAAGTTAGTAAAGGATCAATTGCCACCATTGCAGGCAGGGTCAGACCATAGACAAACACAGAGTTGATAATACTCAGTAATGCAAATCCCGTCAGACGACGAATATTTTCGACATCACTAGTGACAATACTGATCGTTTCCCCTGCGGAATTATTGGCAAAGTAGCTTGGGGGTAGCTTGAGTAAATGCTGGAAAATTTGCTGCTTGAGACTAAACTCAATTTTGCGACCAATACCAAAGATCCAGATTCGGGAGACCATGCGGATAATCCACATCAATGATGATAACCCTGCAATCAGCCAGACGTAGTTAATTAGGTGATGAAAATCACCAGCTTTAATCTTGCTAAGATCGTCAACTGCACCCCTTATTAGCGAAGGAATATATGTACCCAGAACATTTGCCAGTAGTAGGGCAACTGTGCCAATAGCTAAGTCACTCCAGTAAGGACGGAGATAGTTTTGAAGGTTTTGAAATTGCGATCGCGCCATAATATATCCATACTACTTTATTTTGGCAAAAGCCTTGCTAGCAAGCATTTGAGACAAATATGGGCGACGCTTAGCGTCGCCCATGTTCAAAATACTGATAGCCCTAATTCAAGGTAGCATTTTTAAGCAAGGAGTTTGTCCACCGAAAGCAGGCAAACACCTTGCGATTAAGCATCGATGAATAGGTCTTCACCTTCCTGGGTGACAGCAAAGTTGGCGATATCAGTGGAAACTTTGCCCATCGAAACAATCTTCTTGGCAAAATCAGGTAAGGGAATACCAACAACAGAATCTACCCACTCGACATTTTTACCAGTGCAGATCTCGAACTTAGAGCCATGAAAAGGACAAGTAATGACACCATTTTCAAATTTACCCTTGGCTAAAGGTAGTCCAAAGTGAGGACATTTGTTGGCGATCGCGCAATGTTTGTCACCAACTTTTGCCACGATCACTGATTGACCATTAGCACTAGTTTTTAATACCTTGTCAGCACTGACATCTTTAGTGCTAGCAATTTTTACTTTAGCCATGACTAGATACTCCTGAGTATGAAAGATTTGTAAAGTTTTTTAAAATAACGCTCAAACAGATCATACAGGATTGAATGTTTTGAGTTGGAGTTACAACCTACACCTTTAGATACAAATAAAAAAAGCTAGGGGGCAAAGCCCCCTAGCTTTTTTTATTTGACTTTAAACTGCTAGGGCAGGTTCTTTAGCAGCAATTGTGGGGTAATCCAATTCAGGATAGAGAGGGAAACGATCGCATAGTGCTTGTACTCTCGCGATGCAATCCGATTGGACAGCATCACTTTCAGGATTGAGTAAGCGATCGGCGATAATATTGGCAATTTCGCGGAAGTCAGCTTCCTTGAGACCACGAGAGGTCATGGCAGGCGAGCCAAGACGCAAACCGCTAGTAACAAAAGGTGATTCGGGATCAAACGGAACTGTGTTTTTATTAGCAGTGATATTGATACCGCTTACTAATAGGTCAGCTACCTTACCAGTCATGCCAATTGAACGGAGATCGACTAACAGCAGGTGGTTGTCAGTTCCATTAGAAACTAGTTTCAAACCACGTTCTTGTAATTGGGCTGCAATGGCTTGGGAATTAGCAATTACTTGTCCGCAGTAAGTTTTGAACTCAGGACGCAATGCTTCACCAAATGCAACCGCTTTCGCTGCAATCACATGTTCGAGGGGACCACCTTGTGATCCAGGGAAAACTGATTTATCAAACTTTTTGCCGAGAGCAGCATCGCGAGTCATGATCAAGCCGCCACGAGGACCGCGCAAAGTTTTGTGGGTAGTAGTGGTGACGACATCGCAGTAAGGGATGGGGCTAGGGTGATGACCAGAAGCAACCAGCCCTGCAATATGGGCAATATCTGCCATAAGGTATGCACCGACTTCATCAGCGATCGCTCTAAATTTCGCAAAATCAATAATCCGAGGATAGGCGGAATAACCACAGATGATTAATTTGGGTTTGTGTTGCAATGCCAAATCTCGAATCAAATCAAAATCTAGCTGCTCAGTTTCTTTATTTAAGCCGTAATGGACTTTGTTAAACCACAACCCTGAGACGTTCACAGGTGAGCCATGAGTTAAATGTCCACCATGGGACAAGTCCATCCCCAAAAAGGTATCCCCTGGTTTGAGTAGGGTAAGAAATACAGCAAAGTTAGCCTGTGCGCCAGAGTGGGGCTGAACGTTTGCGTGGGCAGCGTCAAATAATTCTTTAATACGATCGATTGCGATCGACTCGATCTCATCGACAAATTCACAACCACCGTAATATCGTTTGGAGGGCAAACCTTCGGCATACTTATTGGTCAAAACTGATCCCTGCGCCGCCATCACTGCAAGGGAGGTAAAATTTTCACTAGCAATGAGTTCGATATTATTGCGCTGTCTCTCGATTTCTTTACCGATAAAGCTTGCGACAAGAGGATCGGATTCGGCAAGGAGGGAAAACAAATTGGTCATTTCTTCTGAGCTTCTGTGCTGTTTGTCTGAATGATTCGGTCTAAGGCGATGATGGGCTAGCATTAACAAAAATACCCAATTACACCCAGCTTATTTATGCTAACACGCGCAGATCTCAAGCGTGAACTGTCACATAAGATGCTAAGTAATGCACAAAATATAAAGCACATGATCGGGTGCTTTATATTTTGTGTTCTTATTTATTTTTGCTCTTCGAGTCTAGCTTGTAGCAATGGGACATAGTTGGTGTAAACATGCCCCTGACTAAATTCTTCGTCATCTAATACCTTTTGATGGAAAGGGATCGTGGTCGGCACACCCGTAATTGCACATTCACGCAAAGCACGCTTCATCCGTAAAATCGCCGCAGGGCGATCGCTACCCCAGACAATTAACTTTGCAATTAGCGAATCATAATATGGTGGAATCACATAATCAGTGTAAACATGGGAATCCATGCGGACACCCGGTCCTCCTGGGGGTAAATATCCACTAATGCGCCCAGGGTTGGGACGGAAGTTATGATCGGGGTCTTCAGCATTGATTCGACATTCGATCGCATGACCGCGGATCTCTATATCCTTTTGATGGAATCGCAGCTTGTCGCCTTGGGCAACCCGCAACTGTTCGGCAATCAAGTCAATACCTGTAATCATCTCCGTCACAGGATGCTCAACTTGAATCCGAGTATTCATCTCCATGAAATAAAACTTGCCATATTTATCTAGCAAAAACTCAACCGTACCCACACCCACGTAATTAATTGCTTTGGCAGCCTTTACCGCCGCATCGCCCATTTTTTCGCGTAACTTTGGATTGACAGCACTACTAGGCGCTTCCTCTAATAACTTTTGGTGACGACGCTGGATCGAGCAGTCCCTCTCACCCAAATGCACCACGTTTCCATGCATATCAGCCAAGATTTGGATCTCAATATGGCGAGGATCTTCGATCACTTTTTCGATATATACACCACCATTACCAAAAGCCGCCTCCGCTTCACCTTGAGCAGCCCTTAGTAAACGTAGTAAATCATCAGGATTGTGAACCAGACGCATACCACGACCGCCACCACCTGCCGTAGCTTTGATCATCACAGGAAAACCGATATCATGGGCAATTTTTTCGGCTTGCTCCTCTGACTCAATTAAACCTTCACTCCCTGGAATAGTTGGCACACCAGCCTTCTGCATTGTCTTTTTGGCAGTAGACTTGTCACCCATTGAGCGAATCGAGTTGGGGCTGGGACCAACAAACAATAAGTTGTGATCGGCACAGATTTCTGCAAATCGAGCATTTTCTGACAAGAATCCATAGCCAGGATGAATGGCTGTAGCATTGTGTGTCAAGGCTGCCGAAATGATATTCGGGATATTAAGATAGCTTTTGCTGCTTGGAGAATCGCCAATGCAGACCGCTTCGTGGGCTAGCTGTACATGCAACGAATTGCGATCAACATCGGAATAAACAGCAACGGTGGGAATTCCTAGCTCTTCGCAAGTCCGAATAATTCGGAGAGCAATTTCACCTCGATTGGCAATCAGTAGTTTGGCGATTGGAGCCATGTTTCAGTTTCTTAATGAACAGTTGTTGATAATTGGTGCTTGGTAATCGGTATTTGGTAATAATTGGCTCTGAATTGGTGCACTTCAAATCCCGATTATGCTTTGTCTCATTGATTGTCGCTGTTGTTAGTAGTCGATGAATCAAGGCTTTTGAATTTTAACTTTTTTTGGACTGCTTATTTCAGGAGAATATCCAATGAAGTTGTAAAGGATCTTATGGATATACGCAAAATCACCGATAGTGCTAATCAAAATTTTGACTCTCTCAGATTTGATGAAGTGGTGCATCGCATCTAAGAGAGCCATTGTTTATTAGTAAGTAATTGCATCTAAATCAAAACTTCCCCATGTTGTAACTTAAATGTGAAAAACAGCAACATCTCTAGTTCGAGAGGTCTTAGCTTGTCTTTGGGGTAGAGGTGTTAGGCGTGTAGCAATTGGCTTAAGTACCTCTGGACGTGATGGTAAACCTGGGGCATAGGACTCAAGTACATGACCACTGCGAGTGCACATTATTAATAAATAGTCACAATCATCACATTGGGTTTTCACTTGGGTAAGGTATGGGAGATGGTGACGCTCAGCGATCGAACCACAATTGGGGCAGCGAATAGATTCAATCATTTTGAGTAGCTCCTTGGAGGTAATAGTAGTTTAAATTCTTGTTTATTAAAAAAATATAAACACTTTTAAGGCTTGGGGAATGAGCCTAATAGCCCTATATCATCTTGTTAACTTATTTAGCGATTGACAGGGAACCACTACTTTAACAATTTGATTTTTAGAGAAACTAGAAAGTTAATGAGATGGGTTGCAGATTTCAATAAAAGATAAATTTGCTAAAAGTTTGGTTTATTGGAGAATTTATTTTCAGATAATTATGTCATCGAATAATTTTTGAAATTAGAATAAACCATGTGATGATTATAAGCACAAAAAGCGGGGATCATTACTATATAGGCGATCCCCGCTTTCAAAAGATATAGTAATCAAACTCTGAATCTTGCCTAGTAGCAAGGGATCAGTCGATGTTTAAAAAATGGTTAAGTATCAATTTCCCCATAAAGTCATTATAAATCTTTACAGATCTGCCGTCTCTATCCGAAATATCAATATTCTTAAAAGCTTATTGATTTTCTTAAACATTTCTTTACAATTGGTTGGTGATTAATACATTAATAGGAAATAATTCGCGTATTGGAGCCTAATTATACCTAGGTATAATGTAAAATTGTATATCACAAGTATGAATATTAGGCTCGCTAATTAATCTACTTAATAAAATTTGTGTGTTGTTATGTGCATTTATTGTAAAATTTGACCACGTCCTAGCCATAGCTCTAGTAGCAGGATGAGAAAGCCAATCATCGCTAAGCGCCCATTCCATACTTCAGCAGAAGGGGTCATGCCCCATTCCCAACGCTCTTGAGGATATAGTTTGGTGTTTTTTTGAGGTTGAATGGTTGCGGAGAATGGTATCTGGCGATCGCTTAAAGCTTTAATCACCACATCGGCTAAGGCTTGGATAAATGTGGGGTCAGTATCAGGCGCAGGTACACGCGCAAAGGTCTCAATGCCTGCTTGTTCAGCGATTTCACGATATTCCATATCGATTTCTTCGAGGGTTTCGATATGCTCTGATACAAAACTGATTGGTACTACTACTAGCTCTTTAATACCCTGTGTAGCCAATTCTTCGATCGCAACATCAGTGTAGGGCTGCAACCATTCAACGGGACCGACACGACTTTGGTATGCCAATTTGTAAGGATTTGGTCGATTTAGCTTTTGCATAATTAGCGCTGCACAAGCCTCTATTTCCTTTTGGTAAGGATCACCTGCTTCTTCGATATAACTAACTGGCACACCATGAGCACTAAAAAAGACATAGGCTTGGCTAGGATCTTTGACCTGATCGAGTTTGGTGGCGATCAAGTTTGCCATTGCCTGCAAATAGGCTGAATTTTCATACCAAGAGGGAATAACAGTATATTTGATTTTTTGCAATTCGGGATCGTTTTTCCAGATGCGATCAAGTAAGCGAAAGCTGGAACCTGTGGTACTAATCGAAAACTGTGGGTATAGCGGCAAGATTACTAATTCTTCGATTTTGTCGCGTTTAATTTGGGCGATCGCCTCCTCTGTAAATGGATGCCAATAACGCATTCCCACATAAACTTGAACATCAAGCCCATCTTGAACAAGCTGCAATCGCAGAGCTTGCGCTTGTTCCTCCGTAATGCGGCGTAAAGGAGAGCCACCACCAATTTTTTTATAGTTTTGCTGAGATTGCTTGGCGCGTAGGTTAGAAATGAGCCATGCTAAAGGAGCTTGCAATAATGGCGATGGCAAGCGAATAATTTCTGGGTCAGAAAATAAGTTATACAAAAATGGACGGACATCCTCTAATTTGTCTGGTCCGCCGAGGTTCAGCAGTAAAACTCCTAATCGCCCCATATCAATCGCTATATCCTTTTGTACAATTTTATATACTGTGAGTTGTCTTTATGTGACCTTGATAAAAAGTGCTAAAAAACTTTGATCAACAGTCTTAATTTTTGGCTAGAAGGATTCAGTAGTGCGGGACAGCATACTAAATCTTTCTAGCACTTAAAACAATACATTTATTTGGGAGGCTAAAAACTAAATTATTGCTGCTAATGAGCATTACAGCCTATTGATGCTTTGATTAGTACAGAAATATTTTTGAAAGTGGCGTTGCGCGCCACTTTCAAAAATATTTCTGGGTTTTAAGTAAGCGTAAAGAGCTGTATGACAATTAGTCTAACTAGTTACAGCCAATAATACTAACTTGATTTTTTCAGGTTTTGTCTTTACCAATCTTTTACTAAATTCTACGATTCCTTTTGCTTTAAGCCACAATCTATTTAGGACAGCACTATAGAACCCATTTGGTATCTTAGGAAAGGAAGAAAAAAGAGAACCTGTCCACCAGCGTGGACAAAACAGCAAATATTAGATGGAGTAGAGAAACCATGAAGGCATTGCTCGAGCAGGGGAGAGCACAAGCCGAAAAAAAGCCAAAGTGGACAACCTTAATCATCGTCGATTCACACGCAACCAAAAACACTTGTAATGCAAGCGCTGATTCCAAAGGTTTCTACTACTACAGAGCTAGGGATGGCATCAAGAAAAATCTTGGTGTGGATTCTCTCGGTTTGTCATTCTTCACCCATTGCACCAAGACAAGTCTGCCCGATGATAAAGCTTTGATTGAATAGACATAACGCAAATTAGCATCACATCGTAATTTGCTAATCACATCCAGATGCAAATCCATGAACCCATTGACTCACTTGATTTTGCTGTAGAAGACATCAACGACTACATAACGGGCAGATTTCGGCAGATAAGAAGGATATGTGGCATGTGGCTTGGAGACGCTCCAAATAAGCTGTCAAGCTGTCTAGACGATAAACTTCAGGAACATTTCGTTAATTACGAGGCAATTGAGTTAAGCCCAGATTCTTGTTGCAAAGTATTTTTGAAGGGACTAGATTTTCCTATCTCTTTTACCAAGCAAGTTTTTAGAAACAAAAATCAGTCTACTGGAATCTTGTATTTACAGCGCTTTGCGCTCAAAATCAAACCAAGATATTTTTCTAAAAAGCTTGTAAAGCAATCCTTCCAGGAAATATCTTGTGGTTCGTTTGATCGAAAACTGCTGTAGCTTGAAGTAATCTCGACTTAAGCGCCGCTGACATCAACACAATCTATCAAAAACGATGGCAATTTGAAGAATTTCACAAGTCTTTGAAATCTAATCTTGTTATTGCTAAATCCCAAACTGGGATTGCTCGTATTCACAAAAAACACATCTTTGCTTGCTTTTTTGCTTTTGTTAAGTGAGAGCGCATTCGGATCAAAACCAAACTCAACCATTTTGCTCTTAAGTCTAAACATTACTTCAAGGCTATTAGGGCTAGTTTCTCTCTTCTCCAAAAACTATCTATTCCTTCCACGTAACATCAGTTATAAATGAGATCGCCACAATCAAAAAGTTCAATCAAACCTTAACTCAACATAATTCATACAAATACCATGCGTCCAATTGAGCTAATTGTCGAAGGATTTACTAGTTTCCGTACTCGTCAAGTACTAGATTTTACAAGCCTTGACTTGTTTGCAATAACGGGCGCAACAGGTGCAGGCAAAACTTCGCTACTGGATGCGATTACCTTTGCGCTGTATGACAAGGTGGCAAATAAGCCCAATTCATCCAAAGAGTTAGTCAGCCAAGGAGCGACCCAGTTAAAAGTAGAATTTCGTTTCGAGATGCGCCAAATAGAATATCGGGTATTACGAACTTGGCGTAATCGTGGCAAAACCGATGAGAAGAAATTTCTGTTTGATCAATTAATTGATGGGGAATGGGAAAGATGCGATCGCACTCAAAAAGTAGAAGAAATCGTTGGCATGGATTTCGAGACTTTTACCCGTGTGATCATTTTGCCGCAGGGACAGTTTGATGAATTTCTTAAAGGTGAGGCTGCGAAACGGCGTGAGATTTTGCGACAGTTAGCTGGCTTTCAAATCTTTGAGCAGATGCGTAAAGAGGCAAGCGATCGCACTAGTCGTTTTAAAGCCGAGCGTGAGGGTTTAGATAAAGTCCTTGAAGGGATGCAAGCACCAACTCAGGAGGAAGTAGAATCTCAACAATTAGAATTAGAGAATCTGGAAATTTTAATCCCTGACTTGGAACTGGAAGCAAAACAAAGTCAGAAAATCTTAGAAGCTGAAGAAAGACTCTTTGCTCAAATCCAGCAATATCGACAGCTTTCTCTAAAATTAGTGCAATTACAACAGGATGCATCGCAAATCAAAGTTTTAGAAAATCAATTGCGAAATGCTCAATTAGCAAATTCAATTATGGGAACTTGGACAGTTCTCCAGACTGTGCGTAAGCGTGTGGAACATGCGATTGTTGATCTTTCAAACGCTAAGAAACAGTTAGGAATTTCGAGGCTGGATCTCGATCAGCAGCAACAAGCCTATGAAAAATCACGCATAGAACAAAGCACTGTCCAAAGTCAGATCGAGTCTCAAGAGCGCAATCTTGCTCTGGCGGAATCTTTGCATACACAGCAACAGCAATCTCAAGCTGAGTTAAAGCGTGCAGAGCAAAATTTGCAAGAGCGATCGCAGGTTCTCCAAAAGGCACATCAGGCTGTAACTCATGCCGAGTCAGACTTGCAAACCATTAGGCAAAATCTAGAAAACCTTGAAACTGCTCTTAAAAATTCGCAATACGATCCCGCTAGACTCGAACAATTGCGTCAAGTTGCTGAACCGCTTACGCAGTGGCAAATTCTGAATGAGAACCTCACTAAGCAGCAACAAAAATCAACCCAGTTCCAAACAGAAATCCAGAAATTCACGCAGCAACTTGAAAAAGTACAACAGGCGATCGCTAAGGCTGAAAGTGATTTCCAAATTGCGAGTAATGCGCTCAAGGAAGCAGAATCTTCTAATCTGCAAGCCCTGCAAACTAGTCACGCTAACGCTTTACGTACTGAATTGCATGATGGTGACAATTGTCCCGTTTGTAATCATCTCTATAGTTTAGAGGGATTGCCTGAACTTCCAGAATTAGAATTAATTGATACGACAAGATTGATAAAACAGAGAGAAATCACTGAGCGTCAGTTAGCGAAATTATTACAGGACAAGGCAAAAATTGAGGCTAGTCTCGAAGCTTCGCAGCAACAATTACAGAGTCAAACTCAGGAAATTGATGATTTAGAATCACAACTTGCAAAACTGCAAAAACAAATCGATCAAGTTCTTAAGTCTGATTGGCAAATGGTCGATATTCTTCGCGATCGCCAAGTACTTGAAGATCAAGAATCGGCTTATCTCAAGCTAAGTGGCGAACAACAGGAAATCGCTATCTCTTTGCAAAACAATGAAAATAGACTTAAAGCTAGTCAAGACAACCTGCAATTAGCCCAAACAGAATTTGATAAATCATCACAGGAAAAAGTCCTCAGAGAGTCACAGCTACAGGCAATTTCGCAACATTTGCTTGAGACTACCAATGGCAATAGTTATGAATCCTTGCGCCAAAGTATTTTGCAGGCAAAGCAGGAACTTAGCGATCGCCTCAAAGCCATCGAAACCAAATATCAACAAGCCCGCGAAATATTTGCTAAACGAGAGGAATCAGCAACTAAGGCTCAAGAAAATCATGATTTTGCTACTTTTGAGCAATCTAAACAGGAATCTAATTGGCAACAAGAACTTAATTCTATTAACTTTACCGAGCTAGAGTTTCTCGCCGCCCAAACTACGCGATCGCAAATGGACGCATGGCAACAACAAATTGAGAACTATCAGCGTCAAGAGCAGGATCTAACTACACGCCTCCAAATGTTTGCGGAGTCAATTGACGAGCGAACCACCGATGAACTGGCGATCGCCAAATTGCGTGAGAAATCCCAACAAGCCGCAGAATCGTTACAGTTAGCCAGCGAAAATCGCGCATCCATCAAAGCATGGCTAGAGCAAGCCCACCAAAAACGCCAAGAATCGCAGGAACTTGAAGCGCGTAAACTTACTCTACAGGCGCAAGAGCAAACCTATCACACCCTCGCCCAAGATCTGCAATCCAATCGCTTTCAGGAATATATTCTCGACAGTCTGCAACAGGAACTCGTGAACCGTGCCTCAGTTCTCTTGCAACAACTTTCAGAAGATCGCTATATCCTCCAAATCGAAAATGGTGATTATTGGGTAGCAGACAATTGGAATGGTGGCGAAAAGCGTCGTGTCCGCACCCTCTCTGGTGGTGAGACCTTTGCGGCTTCCCTCTCAATGGCACTGGCGCTATCAGAAAAATTATCGATGGGTATCGAACTGGGTAGCCTTTTCCTTGATGAAGGTTTCGGCACACTCGACAGTGAAACCCTTGAAAGCGTTACCCAAATCCTCGAATCTCTACGCCAACAGGATCGCTTAATCGGTGTGATCACTCATATCCAATCCTTAGCCGAGCGATTGCCCACCCAAATTCACGTTCGCAAATCCATTAACGGTTCAGAACTAATCAAAATATAAAGTCGTCAAAAGCTTTCACAATCCGTATAGCGGTTTTCATTTTGCCTACGGCAAAATGAAAACTCAAAACTCTTAATGGGACTGATTTTTTGTTTTCAAATGAGTACACACTCATTTGAAAACCGCTATAGCTTAGAATTTGTAGTTTTTATGGCT
>Ga0209972_10001217_pt1 | contig 22919 bp, 15 predicted proteins | sample NOAtaG_7_FD_187302 | JGI IMG/M metagenome (GOLD analysis project Ga0209972, IMG submission 187302) | Freshwater lake microbial communities from Lake Erie, under a cyanobacterial bloom - NOAA_Erie_Diel1S_2200h metaG (SPAdes) (version 2) | ecosystem: Environmental > Aquatic > Freshwater > Lake ... | reverse complement strand
GCCGCCGCCTGTTTCGTTGAAGAAAATGCGGTAACGGCCATCGATCAGCAGCATTTCAGCCAATAGGTCGCCGCTGGCCGTATAATCCTGGTACAGGATATTGCGCCTGTAATTCGTCAGCGGCCTGGCTTCGTAAATGCTGTCTCCGAAACGCGTGGCCCAGCTGTTGACGATGCCGGATACATCGCTCAGGAACACCAATTGGTCATTCCCCAAGACGAAAGGCTGGCTTACCCTGACGCCGCTGTCGTAAGCGGTGTGGGCGCGCACTTTGCCGCCTGCGCTGGCAATGCTGAACACATTCTCCGTTCCTTCCGCCATTTTCCGCTCCAGCGGTGGCCTGTTGGAAACGAAAAACAGTCGTTGTCCGCTCGGGTCGAGTCGCAAGGAATGATCGAACCAGGCATCATCCGTGAGCCCGACATATTCGCCACTGTTCAATTGAAAGCTGTACAGATCGCTTTGGCCATTGCGCACGGCGCTGAGGTAGATGCGCCCTTCTTCGGCATACACGAAATCGCTGAAACCGGTGAAGCCTGCAATTTCCCAACGCTTGCGTGTGCCGTTTCCAAGCGGCAGTTCCAGCAATTCATACCGGCCTTTTTCATCCGTAATAATCCCCAGGCGCTTGCCACCCGGATGCCAGGCAATGATCGGAAACTGATAATCCGGAATCTGGTTCAATACCTTGTAGCCGCCTCGGTACAACAATTGGGTATGCTTGTTCCGCGTGTCGTATAACCAAACCCGGTAACTGCCTTTATCGTGGGTTACGACGGCCAGGTTTTTTCCATCCGGACTGATCTTGAATTGTGTATTGCGCAGCCGGGTGAGCCGTTCGGGCGTGTTTTCGCTGCCTTGTGGCAGGCTGATACCCTTGGGTTCGTTGGCATAAACGCCTTTGTAATGGTCGCGCCATGATTGAATCAGTTCACCGAGTCGTTGCTGGGTGACGAAGTATACAGCGCTTTCCACGCTGCGGGTGATGCGGGTCATGTAGATCACATTGGTCAGTGCGTCCTGACCGTATTGTTCCATGATGTATTTCCAGAGCGAATGCCCGGCCAGTTCGGTCTCTTCTTCGTTCAGTGAATTGAAATGGCGGAAGCGGTCGATCCCCGTGGCATCGCGCATGCGGTTGTCCATTTCGGCATTCCATTCTTCCCCGATATAACTCTTGAGACCGGCGATGAACCAAGGCGGCAAAACCAGCAGCGCTGAATTCTGGATGCGCTCCTGCAGGGTTCCGCCAAACATCATTTCGCGCAAGAGGATATCGGTGATACTCGAACGGATCTGCCGGTTCAGGAAGTGGTAGTCGCCGTTGAAGTAAATCGCGGCCTTATCGTCGGGGATGACGGTATAACCGCCGGCATCGAATTGCGGATTGCTGTAGCCCAGGTTGCTCTGCCGGTATTCGTTCAGGTTGTTGAATACCATCAATTGCATGGAGCCGCTGAGGCGGTAAGCCAGTATTTTCTCCACACGGGGCAGCACATCGCGTGCCATCTCGAGGGCATTCCGCGCCAGCGCTTCACCGTCCGAATAAAAGTAGACATCGATGTTCCGGTCGGAATAGAATTTCCAGTCGAAACGCGTGAACTGAACACGGTTCTGGCCGAATTCAGCATAGACGCCCTGTGCGGAGAGCCGTGTCGTGCAACACAAGAAAATCAGGAATAAGCGTAACCACTGCACTTTTCAAAGTTAATACGCATTGACCATCTGCGGACTTTCGCGCCCATCGGCATTGTGTAACTTTGCGACATGCAGGATATCCTGAACCGCCGCGCCAACACTTCAGCCGAAGCCATTGCCCTCGAAGAACATTACGGGGCGCATAATTACCATCCTTTGCCTGTGGTGCTCACACGCGGCGAAGGCGCTTATGTATGGGATGTGGAAGGCCGCCGTTACCTCGATTTCCTCGCCGCTTACAGTGCCGTAAACCAAGGCCATTGCCATCCGAGGCTGGTAGAGGTGATGCGCGAACAAGCCGGTCGGCTCACCCTTACGTCGCGTGCGTTCCATAACGACTTGCTTGGAAAGTATGAAGAGTACATCTGCCAGTTTTTTGGCTATGAGCGCGTATTGCCCATGAACACCGGCGTGGAAGCGGGGGAGACCGCCATCAAGTTGGCCCGCAAATGGGCTTACGAAGTAAAAGGTGTTCCCGATGGCCGGGCCCGCGTGGTCTTTGCCGATAACAATTTCTGGGGAAGGACGCTGGCTGCTGTCAGCAGTTCATCCGATCCGGAAACTTACACGCATTTCGGGCCTTATATGCCGGGCTTTGAACGCATCCCTTACAACGATCTCGACGCGTTGGAAGAAGCCATCAGCGACCCCGATACCGCGGCTTTCATGGTAGAACCCATACAAGGCGAGGCCGGCGTGATCATTCCCGACGCAGGCTACCTGCAAGGCGTGAGGGCTTTGTGCTCCAAATACAATGTGCTGTTTATTGCCGACGAAATTCAGACCGGACTTGGTCGTACAGGCAAGATGCTGGCTTGCGACCACGAAGGGGTGAAGCCGGATATGTTGTTGCTGGGGAAAGCCCTTTCGGGAGGTATGATGCCGGTTTCGGCCGTGCTCAGCAGCCACGAAATCATGAATACCCTGCGACCCGGTCAGCACGGCAGTACCTTCGGTGGCAATCCGCTCGCCTGTGCACTGGCGATGGAAGCATTGCAGATACTGAAAGACGAGAAACTTTCCGAGAATGCAGCAGTCATGGGCGATTTGTTCAGGAAGAAACTGGCAGAACTGGCTGTACCCGGTCTCAGCGGTTTGCGGGGGAAGGGCCTGATGAGTGCTGTGGATGTAGAGCCCGGTATTTTCAGGATGACGGCACGCGAATGGTGTGAAAAGCTCTTGACAGCAGGATTGCTCGCCAAGCAGACCCATGAGTTTACGGTTCGCATGTCGCCGCCGTTGATGATAGGTACAGGTCATGTGGAAGAGGCGATCCAAGCCATTTCCAACAGCCTTGCGTAAGCCCGGCGAGAACGCAAAAAATCCGTGTGCAGACCGGGTTAAAAGAAAAAAATATCAAGCCCTTTGTTATTTAAAAAAGCGCCTGTAATAATTTGTATATCAATGTGTTGAGAGGTAAATAAGACAATTGCGTTTGGTGTTATTGAAAACGAAATGAATTGATTCAGTAACTAATGTATTGAAATTGTGCGCTTTAAAAACCGGGATTTTTATTGCTGGAATGTTGCTCTTGGGTTCTTGTAGCTGGCTTCAGCATTTGGGCCACCGGCACCAGGACACGGAGCCTGGAAACGAGGATGGGCATGAGCACCGCGGTCCGGCAGCGCCGGGGCATCCGCACGACGAGCAGGATCACAGGATGTATGGGGGTTGGGACAGCAGCGAGTATCCCACAGCGGTAAACCTGTACAGGGCCATGAATCTGATTGCAGAAATCCGCGACCCGGCAGACAGTGGCAGGCCCAGCCGTGCCGAGATGTTTGTAGCCACATTTTCAGACGCATACGTTAAGTACAAGCCCGATTCGATCATCATGCTGCACTTGAAAGGATTGAAGGCGAATGCAGGAGTCGTTCTGTTTTCCGGCGCATCCCGGGACGTGGCAACCCAAGTGCAGATGCCCAGGCTGGCGCGGGTCTTAGACTTGCTTCGGGCCGATTCATCTCATTTTCACTACAGGGCATTGGGATTGAACGGCGTCTGGCATCAGCGCATTTTCTTTTTCAGGCGATGGAAACCCCATAGATGGTTCCGGATTTCCATGCTATCCCATGCTGCAAGCAGGGAAAAGTAGACAGATTTCTACTTCCGCGGGATTCTTGTTGTGTCAAGCAGGAAAAATTGTAACACAGCGGGTTCGACTGTGTAACAATGTTATGAACGCCAATTTTTGTTTTTTACGGCATTGACAGATGCTTAATGCGTTGTCATATAATGGGTTATGAGAAGGTGCCGGAAGGATCAACCAAGGGTTGAAACCCGATGGTATAGTGTCGTTGTCCTAAATATTGGATTGCTCAGAATATATTTTCAATAAAAATAAAGTATTACATGGAAAGAAAAAACAAACAATATTAATTTTGTTGAAAGTTTCCATTGAGGAAAGTTATGATATGAAAACTTTAAGCGCTGGGACTGATCATCCTCAGCGCGCTTCCGGTAGCGGTTTCAGCCCAAATCACCTACGAAACCATCCCCGCCGGGTACTATGTAGTCAACATGGGCGGCACACAGAGCGTTTCAACTCTAAAGGCTTACGGATTGTTGTTTAACCTGATGCGTGGCCAGTATGTGCCGGTAAAATGGTGCATCAACCCTTCAAAGGGCAAAGACGGTGTAGACTTCACCATCGGAACCACGGCATTTCGTTCGGGTGCTTTTGTCATACCGAAGCAGTGCCTTGCCGCTACGGTGAATACCATTATCAACACCTGGCAGACCAAGGGTGTGCGTGGTATAACCAGCACTGTCGATGTGGTTTTGCCTGTGTTTACGACCTTCTCTTCGATGCCGCGCAACGCGCTTTCTTCAATGCCAGCCTCATGGCCGGTGTAGGTGGAACGGCCCAGAACAACAACTCAATTCGTATTGTGAGACAGAGCGCTTCCGGCGCTTTTGTGCTGCAATCGGGTACACTGAATTTCGGCATCAAAGTAGCAGGCGGTGCTGGTACCTATACTTTCCGCAGCCTGAACAATTGCGGCGGTTCGCTTACTGCCACCAAAATTGGCGCTGATTCAGCCCGTTTGGTGTACACAGCCCCATCTTCTGTTTCAGGAATCACAGATTGCTATATAACGGTTGTTGCACGCGACGGTTGCGGACGTGAAACCTTCATTTCCTGGCCGATCCGTATTTCGCCGACTCAGGCAAATAACCCGCCGGTGGCCCCCAACAACACCCTGGCTATCCCTGGCAGTTGTAACGGGGCTTCCCAGGGTTCGATCAATGTGCTGTTGAATGACTCCGATCCTGATGGACAGCCTTTAACGGCGCAATTGCTTACCGTGAACAACGGAACCGCTACCCTGAGTGCTTCGGGGAATTTTGTGTTTACGGCAACTCCAGGCTTCCAGGGCGTTACCACTGCCACTTACCGTTCCTGCGACAATGTTACACCGACGCCGGCCTGCTCAACGGCGACGATCCGTATCCAGGTGGGAACGCAGGACGTAAAGGTTGCTGGGGGTCGGAATCGCGGGGCTTTTTGTTTGGAGTCAGGTTAAAGTTCCGGTCAGCGGCCTTTGAATTCAGCTTTTCGCTTTTCAATAAACGCTTCCATGCCTTCCTTCTGGTCTTCGGTAGCAAACAGCATGTAAAAGTTCTTGCGTTCGAAATACAAGGCTTCCTGCAAGGGCATATCAAAGGCCTTGAGCACCGATTCCTTGGCGAGTTGAACGGCGATGGGTGATTTCTCGGCTACGCGCGAGGCGAGTTTGATGGCTTCATCCAGGTACAATTCCACAGGAACAACCTTGTTGATCAATCCGGCAGCGCGGGCTTCTTCGGCAGAAATGAACCGGCCGGAGAGCACCATTTCCATCGCCAGGGCCTTGCCAACGGCGCGGGTAAGACGTTGGGTTCCGCCGGCACCCGGCATCACACCGATATTGATTTCCGGTTGACCGAACTGGGCTGTTTCGCTCGCGACGATCATATCGCAGAGCATGCACAGTTCGCAACCGCCGCCCAGTGCAAATCCGCTCACAGCTGCAACGATTGGCTTGCGGGTTTTGCGGATGGCGTCCCAGGTGCTGAACTGATCGATTTGTAGCATGTCAACCGCGCTTTTTCCCGCCATTTGCTTGATATCAGCACCTGCGGCAAAAGCGCGTTCGTTGCCGGTGATCACGATGGCGCGCACTGCGGGATCTTCATCAAAGGCTTTCAGTGCGTCTCGTATTTCGCCCATCAGTTGCAGATTGAGGGCATTGAGTTCTTTCGGGCGGTTGAGGCGTATCAGGGCAACATAGGGTGCCACCTGCGCATCGGTGAGGATGTATTCAAAGGCCATGCGGCGAAATTAGGCAAGGCAGCCCAAAAACAGCCCTCCGTTTCAAGTGGACAGGCGGGCTTCCAGCCTGCGCATGACTTTGTAAACGAGGAATGCACTCACTATGCCCAGCAATGCTCCGAAAAGCACATCGCCCGGGTAGTGGACGCCGAGGTACACGCGCGAATAGGATACCAGCCCTGCGATGCCAAGGAAAACCATCCATTTTCTACGTTTAAAGCCCAGGGCCAGTGCAGCAAAAGTGTAAATGCCGAAGGTGTTGGCCGCGTGTGAGGAAACAAATCCGTACTTGCTGCCGGCCGGGCCGTCTGGTAAACGCGCATGCAGTTTTTCGTTCAGGAACGGGCGTTCGCGCGCAATTCCCGGCTTCAATACCTTTGAACTGAAACTGTCAGAAAAGCCGAATACCAGGAGTATGCCAAGCAGGGGCAGCCAGATGCGCTGTTGGTATTGCATCCACATCCACCAAACAAGCAGGGCATAGACCGGAATCCAGAAATAGTGATGGCTGGCCAGCGACATGATGCCATCCAACCAGCCTGCGCTCAGTTGTTGGTTGATGAGGACAAACAATTGTTCATCGAGTGCTTGTATGGATTGCATGAACGACATCTCAGCAAACTTCGGATATCAGGATGATACGCGGAGATGTATCGGGCTCAAAAGCGTTCAAGTGATAATCGCCCAGTATTTCCCTTACCCGGAACCCGGCTTGTGCGTGCAGCGCGGCCAGTGTTTCGGGTTTGAAAATTCGCACTTGTTCGCGGAACGCATGGGTTTCCGTACCATCGATAACCTCAATTTCCTTGTAGATGAAGGGTTCGCGGTAGTATTTATGAATCCGGAACTGCAGTGTTGCTTTTTCAACGGTCTCTTTCATTGGCAGTTGAGAAAGCAGCGGCAGGCCATTTAGATAGTCCTGAATAAAAATACCGCCTGGTTGCAATACGGCACGGATTTGCTGCAAAGCGCGTAAATCATCGGCCGGATCATCGAAGTACCCAAAGCTTGTAAAAAGATTGAAAGCAGCCTGGTATGGCCCTGCGGGAAGGGCATCGCGCATGTCTTGGGTATGGTAATGAATGGAATCGGGGCCTTTGGATATGGCGATGCCGATGCTTTCGCTGCTGAGATCGATGCCGGTAACAGCTAGTCCGAGCGCATGCAAGGCCCTGCTGTGGCGTCCGTTGCCGCAGGCGATATCAATTACAGCTGCGCCGGAATTGAGTTGCAGTTTCGCGCACAAGGCAGCCAGAAACTCATGGGCTTCGGTTTCGTCGCGATGACCATAAAGGGTGTGGTAGTATGCGGTATTGAACCAATGCGCAAACCAATCCTGCTGCTCCATTGCGCAAAAATCGCGATTGGAAACGTGGTATGACAGGTGTGAAGGCAAGAACAAGGAAAGATTATGAAAAGATTAATGCAACGTAACGCCAGCGTAACAGAATCCTTACGCAGGGGTGCTTTTCATTCATAATGGCGTAACAGGTCGGGGCGTGTTTTGCACTTGAAAAACCTGCCTGTTAAAAATGAAAAACTTTCTTGCATTCCTGCTGCTGTTTGTCGTCTCCGGCATGCTGCATGCACAGAATGGTGTCATCACCGGCGTAGTGCAGTCGAGCGATGGCCGCAATCTTCCCTCGGTGTCGGTGAAAGCCCGGGGAACGGAACTTCAGACGGAAACCAATCTGGAAGGCCGTTACCGCCTTGAACTCCCCCCCGGCAAATACGTAGTTGTTTTTTCGCTCAAGGATTTTGAAGAGGAAAGCTACAGCGTAGAGGCTGTGCAGGGTGAGGAGATCTATCAGAATGTATTGATGACCGCCTCACAAACGATGGAAGGTGTGCGCATCCGTGTAAAGTCCAAGCCACAGCCTGCCACTGCCGCCGGTGCCATTCAAACCAAGCGCATCACACCGCAGATGGTGGAAGTGCTGAGCATCGAAGACATGAAGAAGGTGAATATCCGCACTACTGCCGACGCGTTGAAGCGTATTCCCGGTGCCACCATCATGGAAGGCAAGTTTGCCAATATCCGCGGCATGTACGACCGCTACAATGCCGGTTACCTCAATGGCGCACCGCTGCCCAGCACGGAAAGCGATCGCAAGGCATTCAGCTTCGACGTTATCCCCGCCAACATGATCGACAATATCATGGTAATCAAGTCTGGGACACCCGATCTGATGGGCGACTTCGGCGGAGGCATCATCCGCATCAATACACGCAATATCCCAACAAAACTTACCCAGAATCTGAGTCTCGGTTTCCAATATAACTCCATCACCACGATGCGGGATATTGAAGCATTTTCCACCCAGACCAGCGAATTCTTTGGTTTGCCCGGCAGCCAGCGCCAGATTCCGGCACTCGACGGCGACCTTTACGGCAATGCCAATCCGGCACGCAATGCATCAGAAAGCCGTAAATTCAACCACGACTGGAAGATCAACAAGATCAATCCGATGCCCGGCCCGCGCTTCAATTACACGATTGGCGTTCCGTTCAAATTGTCGCGCGGTCGCAAACTCGGTCTGATCGCCAGCGTGAACTATTCTCTCACCAACCGCTACTCAGACGGCGTCATTAACCGGAATGACCTTGGCGACAACCGTCAGCTTTCCAGCTACAACGACCGCCTGTACAATTTCAATGTGCAGAGTGGTGGCTTGTTCAATGTGTCGTATGAAATCAGCAAGCGCAGCCGGATCGACTGGAAAAACCTGTATAACCTCAACTACGACGCCGCCAGCACCCTGCGTACCGGTGTAGCCGATGTGGACAATGGATTGAATGCAGAAGCCTATGCCAATCAGGTGAATGCCAACCGACTTTACAGCACCCAGGTGAATGGCACACATACGGTAGCCAATAACAAAGGCAACCTCACATGGATGCTCAATTACGGTTCCACGCGCCGCCGCATTCCGGATTACCGCATTGCCACCTATGGCCTCATCGATGGTGAACGTTATCTTATCCTGAACGACTTCTTCAATGCAGGTTCGGGTCGATTCTTCAGCGATCTGACCGAACAAACCCTGAGCGGAGGCGTCGATTACCAGCATACTTTCAATACCGGTAAATTGGTTACCAATGCCAAGACCGGTGTGTTTGTGCAACAACGCGACCGTGTATTTGCCAGCCGTGAATTCGTATATGGGCCGGTAGGCAAGACCATCACATCCCGGAATACGCCTGAGGTTGATCTCGCTGCGGATAACATCCGCGACGACGGAATCTACTTCGTTGAAAAGACGCGCCGCGACAAAGACTCTTACGATGGAACCAGCTCCCTGAGCGCAGTTTACCTGATGATGGAGCACAGCTATCCGCTCTTCAGCGTGGCAAAGAAGCCATACATGCTGAAAGTGATCTATGGCGCGCGCATTGAGCAGTTTGAACAGAAGCTATCCAACGCCTATTTCCGCGATGTGTTGAAACAGCCTTTAGCAGAACCCGGTCTGCAAACCGATGTGCTTCCCTCGTTGAATATTCAATTGCCTGTTTCACAGCGCAGCTCCTTCCGCCTTTCCTACTTCAAGAGCCTGAACCGTCCGGAAATGCGTGAATTGGCACCGTTTGCATTCTACAACTTCAACATCAACTCGGAATTTCTGGGGAATACCACCCTCAAACGGGCTGAAATCCACAATTTCGATGCGCGTTTTGAAATCTTCACGGGTGGAGAGAATATGATTTCGGCAGGTGTTTTCCGCAAGGAAATTATCAATCCGATTGAGTTCTCGCTCAATACCGGTCAGGCACTTATCCGCACCTTCGATTATAAAAACGCTTCAAGGGCCGACGTGATGGGTCTTGAGATTGAAGCGCGCCGCAAACTTGACTTTCTGTCTGAATTGCTGCTTCCCGGTGTATTCAATAACACGGTGTTGTATGGAAACCTGGCCATTATCGACTCAAGGGTGGATATCATTGGCCTCGACGGCGACAGTTACACGCGCCAGTTGCAAGGTCAAAGTCCTTTTGTTGCCAACGTTTCGCTTTTCTACGAAGACCCCAAGACCGGTTGGGTGTTCAATACCAGCTTCAACAAGCTCGGATCCCGGATTGCCTACATCGGCGTACCGGAATCGGTTCAGTTGTTTGGTGGCGATATCTTCGAATTCGGCCGCGGAGTCTGGGATATTCAATTGGGCAAGAATTTCAAGAAACAGGGAACGGTTCGCTGCACGTTCGGCGATATCCTCGCACAGAATGCAGTTTTCTACCAGGATCTGGACAAGAACAATCGCTACGACAAAACCAAGGATAACACATTGTTCAGCTTTACCTATGGCCGCACAGTAACCTTGTCGTACAGCTTTAACTTCTGATCGTCATTTTTATAAGCACGCACCTTCCATGCCTGAAGGTGCGGAAGGTTTAACAGGCAAAAGAAGCGCGGCCCAGGCCGCGTTTCGTTTTTTGGGGTTGGCAGTTCTTATTCATCGATGTGACGCCATTGTTAAGCCGCACATCCCAACCCTTAACCGCTATTTAACTCCGGCTTCAAACGGGCGTAATGGCCGGGCAGGTGCTTTGCAAATGAAAAGAACAATACAAACCTCACCATGAAAACCATTTCAAAACTCGCAGCACTGGCAGCTTTCAGTCTGACCGCGCTGCAAGCACAGGCTCAGTTCTTCGAGCAGGTTGATTTCATCGGAGCGCTCAGCTCGGATGCTTCCAAAGACTGGACTGCCGGTTGGACGAACTTCAATCCCAAAGCTACCAATTATCCTGCCGCCACTGACACAACTACATTGAACGGTGTGGATGGCAGCAACGGTAAGAAAACCATCACCGCCAACCTCACGCTCAACGCTTCTACTGTTTACCTCCTGAAAGGTATGATCGTAGTTCCTGATGGTGTTACGCTGACCATCCCTGCCGGCACAGTAATCCGTGGCAAAGCCAATCTGCAGGCTTCTCCCATCAACTACGCTACCCTCGTTGTAGAACGCGGTGGTAAGCTCGTTGTAAACGGTACAGCCACCAATCCGGTTGTCTTTACCAGCTGGAAGACTACAGGCCGCGATCGCGGCGACTGGGGCGGTATCGTAATCAGCGGCCGTGCGCGCAACAACCAGGGCAGCGATGTTCAGATTGAAGGCTTCAACAACGTTTCTTTCGACAACCAACTTGCTAAGCATGGTGGCAGCGACGACAACGACAACAGCGGTGTGCTCAAGTACATGCGCATCGAGTTTGCCGGTCTCGCCTTCGAACCCAACAAGGAAGTAAACAGCCTGACCCTCGGTTCAATAGGCCGCGGCACAGAGATCGCATACGTACAAACTTCGTTCGGTAACGACGACGCGTTCGAATGGTTCGGCGGAACTGTGAATGCCAAGCACCTGGTTTCTTACATCACTACAGACGACGATTTCGATTGTGATTTCGGTTTCAGTGGTGGAGTCCAGTACGGTATTGCCGTGCGTGACACTGCTTACTACGACCTCACCTGGAACGCCACCAGCGGTGGTTCTACCAGCGAATCTTTCGAATGCGATAACGATGCAGGAGGAAGCGCCAAGCAGCCCTACACGTCTCCCGTATTCAGCAACATCACTTGCATTGGTCCTATCCCGATGGGTTCTACCTATGCTTCACTCAGCACCGTATCCAAAGGCGCTTTCCGCCGCGGTGCACGCCTGCGCCGCAACAGCCGCGTAAGCATAGTGAACTCTATCTTCATGGGCTACCGCAACATGGTCATGTTCGACGGTGACTCGGTTATGCTGGCTTCAGGCGTGCCTACCGCGTCTTTCCCGAACACCACCACCGGCATGATCTTCCGCAACAACCTTATTGTGAATTCTGCAGCCGGTTTTGCACCTGCATCATCTACGGCCAACGGTCTGGTTGAAGTTGCTTCTGCAAACGCTGCGCTGCTTCCTTCTTTCGACGCATGGATCAAAGACGCACAGAACGCCAATAAAATCGACGTAGTGCCTTACACTGCCGGTACTGTACTTGTTGATCCCACCAACCGCACCGCGCCCAACTTCCGTCCGGTAGCCGGTTCACCTGCCCTGAGCGGTGCTTCCTTCAGCTACAACCGCCTGACTCCTTATGGCGTACTGAACGGTTACCGCACACTGGAAAGCGCAAGCAATATCATGAGCTATCCTAACCCCGCCACCGGTTTCACCACCCTCAGCTTCAGCAACAGCCAGCCTTTCGCTGCTGAGATTGTGATCACCGACATGCAGGGCCGCGTAGTGCGCAGCCTCGGCAGCCGTAACTTCGGTACCGGCAACCAGCAGGTAGAAGTGAAGCTTGAAGGACTGACCAACGGCATGTACTTCATCAACCTGAACGCTGCCCAGGGCCGCATCAGCCACCGCATCATGGTTGCCCGTTAATCTGGCAACACCGCATAAACAACATTTCAATTTGCTTGAAAGGGCTGCCTCCGGGTGGCCCTTTCTGTTTTTACAGTGCATTAGTTTTGAAAAAATATCATCCTGCTGTAACCTTTGGCAGGATCAACCCGTTTTACCCCCGCAAAGCATGACGGCCCAGGAGTACAACCAATGTGTGGACCAGCATTCCAATGCGCTGTACCGCTTTGCGCTGCACCAGCTAAAAGATCAGGACGAAGCGCAGGAGATAGTGCAGGTGAGTTTCGAAAAGCTGTGGATCAAGCACCGCGATGTGCAGTTCGAAAAAGCCAAAAGCTATCTCTTTACCACTGCGCACCGGGCCATGATCGATTTCTGGAGAAGGCAACAACGCACCACCCAACTCACCGAAGCGATGGAAAACAGACCCGCACCTGCAACGCCGGTTTACAAAGGCCTGAAGGAAGTGCTGGAGAAGGCACTGGCAGCGCTGCCTGAGATTCAGCGAACCGTTGTGCTGCTCCGCGACTATGAAGGGTATAGCTACGAGGAGATAGGGGAGATAACCCAATTGAACGAAAGCCAGGTGAAGGTATACATCTTCCGGGCCAGGCAAAAAATGAAAGAAATGATCGGATCTCTGGAGGCCGTATTATGAATACCAAAGAAGAAATGGAACTGAAGGTGTTTGAGTTGCTGGAAGGCAATCTCAGCGCTGAGGAAGCAAAAGCAGTGGAAGCGTTGATACAGCGCGACCCGCATTGGGCTCGTGAGTTTCGCCTCATGCAGCTTACGTATCTGCAGGAAGCGGAGGCAGAAAAAACCGTATTCCCGCATCCGGACAAGCTGTACCGCAGCGCGGCCACGCGTTTTCTGATACCGCGCCGCGCCTATTACTGGACAGCCGCTGCCGCTGTCACCCTCCTCGCCATTGGTTTCTGGTTGCGCCAGCCATTACCTGCAGTGCAGTTACCCGTTGCAGCCAAGGTTGAAAGTGTAGAAACCAAACAACCCGCCGCAACAAAGCTTCCCGCAGTTGCGCAGCTGAAGCCGGTCGTTCAATCACCTGCTGCTGTCGCTGTGAACCGGAACAAACCCGAAACCAAAGACAGCGTTATGCCGGTTGTTGTACCAGAAGCCGTGGTTCAGTCTGATGTGCAATCCATCGCCATGGAAACGGGACTGGATGCCAAAGCGCTCCAAAGTTTGCCGCTGGCTGTGCCGGCCGTTGCCAGTGCACAATCTGTGCGCTTCATCGACGGCAAATACATCCCGGTGAACCAGCGCAAGAGCCTGTATTTCCGCCTGATGAACCAAGGGCGGGAAATGCTGGCCTATATCAGCGACCCGCGCATCCGTTTCGAACGCATGCCGCGCGAAGGCCGCATCGACCGCCTCCGCCTCCGCATCGAAACCGAGCGCATCGGCATCATTGCCACCCTTATCGAATGATCAACCCTATCAATATAAATCCATTACTTAAGCATACAGGCCATATGAACCGCCCAATCAATTTCCTCAGAAACCTCAGCTTCGGCAGCTTATGCCTGCTGGCAGCAGCCGCAACCATCAGCGCTCAGGATACCACGGCTTTCCGCAACCGCCGCGTTGAAATCATTATCAAAGAACCCGGCAAGCCCACGCGGCGCATCGAACGCAACGATGTCATCAATCCGAATATCCAGATCCCGGAAATTACCATCCCCAACATTCAGATCCCGGAAATTACGTTGCCTGAATACGATTGGACCGTTTACCCTCCGCTTTCTGCCCATGGTTTTGGAGGCATCCTGCGCAGCCGCATGCAGTTTCAGCCGAACCTCGATACGTCGCGTATCCCGCTCAATGCAGGTTTCCAGGCCTCCATGGTTCCCACCAGCGACGCCTTCCCCTTCGACACCAATGTAGTCATCGTACTCAACGGAGCGAATCCGGAAGATTCCGCATGGGTTTACCGCATCATCCGCAATGGCCGTGGCCCGATCGTGCGGATGGATGAGGATGAGGATGAGGATGAGTCCATTTGGGGAATTGATGAAGAGCCCGAGGAGGAAAACAAGAGTACCAGCTTCGAAGCCTTCAGTTCTTTTATGTTGGGTTTCAACCGCCTCAGCGAGTACACTTCATCCGTTAACACCGAATTGATCAATGCCAAAAGCCTGAATACCTATATCGGTATCGCGAATGTCGGAATGCAGCTCGACCGCCGTGGCCATTTGCGCTTCTGGACGGGGATCGGAGCCGATATAGACAACTACCGCTTCAGCGATACCCGTCTGCGCCTGCAAGCCGCTCAGCCGATCTTTAGTCCGTTCATCGATTCAACGGTAAACCCCGGGGATACGCGCAAAAGCAAGCTCACCGCCACTTATCTCACCATCCCCGTCTATCTCGGCTTCCACAGCAGGGAAAGTTCAGACAAAGGTGTGAATGTGCTCTTGGGCTGCCAGTTTGGTTACCGCACCCATACGCATACCAAGATTGTATCTGAAAATGGTGCCAAAGTCAAAGACCGCGACGATTTCAACCTCAACGACTGGAAAATTTCGCCGACCGTCCAGATCGGATACAAGGGACTGCGTTTTTATGCCAAGTACAACCTGCAGCCATTCCTGAAGGAAGGACAAGGACCTGAAACGAATCTGTTTACCCTCGGCGGCGTGCTGGTGTTTTCATAAGCAAGAACCGGTACTGAAAACCTTCTCGTTTGGTCGGGAAAGTCCGTAAGCGCTTGTTTACGGACTTTTTTGTCATGTTTGAAATTGGCAAACATCATGCAGATGCCTGAGTTGGGAATACCAAAGTAGCGGCTTCCGTTCCTTAGTTTCGCGGCCAAACCTGCTATGAACCGAGAAGAGTTGCTGAAAGCCATCGACGAGAAGTACGCCGCATTGGGGCAGGATCCGAACGTGCACTTGTCCGGACTCCTCCATGCCGAACCCATTAACTATTGGGATTATATCCAGGTGGATGCCTTGCTCGGGCTGCAAGTCAAGCGCACCCGCGAACCGGATGAGATGGTGTTCATCATGTACCACCAGATCAATGAATTGCTCTTCAAGATGATTTTGTGGGAGATAGGGCAGGTGGCCAATGAAGAAAAGGTGGGTGCGGAGAAGTTTTCGATGCATCTCGACCGCGTAAGCCGCTATTTCGATATGCTGGCCGAGTCGTTCAGCATCATGGGCGACGGCATGGAGCGCGAACAGTACATGCGTTTCCGCGATACGCTTACCCCTGCCAGCGGTTTCCAGAGTGCGCAGTACCGTATGATTGAGTTTGCTTCGACAAATCTGATCAATCTGATTGACAACCGCTTCCGCGCCACCATCGACCGCAATACGCCTTATGAACATGCTTTCGAGCATCTCTATTGGCAGGCAGCCGGGAAAGACCACCTTACCGGGGAGAAATCGACCCTTCTGCGGAATTTTGAGAAACGTTATAAAGCGGATTTTCTCCGTTTCATGGAATTCTACAATACCCGCAACCTGCATGCGCGCTACCACGCCCTCCCCGAAGCCGACCGCAAGAATCCGGCCCTGGTTGCTGCCCTGCGGCATTACGACCATACGGTGAATATCCGCTGGGTAATGGCACATCTGAATGCTGCCAGAAAATACCTCGGTGATGCCGAAGCTACCGGTGGCAGCCATTGGCAGAAATACATGCATCCGCGTTACCAGCGCCGGATTTTCTTTCCTGAACTCTGGTCTGAAGAAGAACTGGCGAATTGGGGTGTCGACAACCTCGAATCGTATCGCCGCGGGTAACCAGTAACTTTGCCGGTATGCGATGGAAGTATCCGGCAATCACCATCATTTGCAACCTGTTTTTTCAGGCTGCAACAGCCCAGGAAATACCGGCTGCACGGCTCACCGATTGGAAAGCAGCTGTACAGGCAGGAACCGTTTTCAAACCTGCGCAGCGGATCAACTTTCTCGATGCAGGCGGCAATAACCGCAATGGCGGAAACAACGATTCGGTTTTCGCCAGGTTGTTGAATGCGGTACCGGATTCTGCCGGACTGCACATTTACTTTCCACCCGGCAATTACCGCTTTACACAGGGTATCGTATTGAAATCCGGCATTACCCTCGAAGGCAGCGGCGACGATACCACCTTCCTGAATTTCAATCTTGGCGGCCGCGGGCATTGTATCAGCGCCGCAGGTACCCAATTGCGCTTTGAAGCCGCTATAAGTGTGGCCGCCAACAGCGGTCAGCGCTTTGTGCGCAGTGCCCAGGCAACGGCCTGGCGCGCGGGTGACTGGTGTTATCTGAAAGACAACGACAGTGCACTGATCACTTCTTCCTGGGCAAGCGGCAGTACCGGTCAATTGTTGAAAGTTACCGGAGTGAGTGGCGATACGCTTTGGTTCGACCAGGCGCTGCGCCGCGATTATCCGATCGATCGGATGCCGAGGCTGCAGGGGATGGTTCCGGCTGAAAATATCCGACTGGAGCGCTTCACCTTGTTGCGTGAGGATACCACGAGAGCGCAGACTTCGAATATCCGTTTCGAACGCGTGGTGAACAGCGCGGTGCACTGCGTGCGCAGTGTGAAATGCAATTTTGCGCACCTCGAACTCAGCTGGTCTGCCCGTGTGGCGGTCAGTGGTTCACATTTCAGCGACGCGTTCGATTTTGGCGTGGGAGGGAAGGCTTACGGCGTTGTATTGCAATTTGCCAGCGGTGAATGCCGGATTGAGCGCAACGCCTTCAGCGACCTGCGCCATTCCATGCTTTTCCAGGCCGGACCTTCGGGCAATATCGTTGCATGGAATTATTCTATCCGACCCAAATGGACCGGCACGGCCTTGCCATCGGATGCAGCAGGCGATTTGGTCTTCCACGGCAATTATCCCTACCGCAACCTGCTGGAAGGCAATGTGGTGCAGAATATCGTGATCGACGATTCGCACGGGAAAAACGGGCCATACAACACCTTCCTCCGCAACCGGGCCGAAGGTTATGGCATCTTTATGAACAATGGCGTACCGAGTCCGTCGCAGCATTTCATCCACAACGAAATCACCTCATCAGCCTTGTTCAAGGGGAATTACATCCTTGCCGGCGGTGACCATATCGAATCGGGCAACAGCCTCCGCGGCACCATTACCCCGGCCGGAACATCGTCGGTGGTTCAGAGCTATGCGTTGGACACGGTTCCGCAATGGTATCGCCCGACGAACTGGCCGCCGATCGGTCCGCCGGCTGCCATCAACTCCAGGATGACGGAAGTACAATCGCGTGTGGGTAACGGATTGCCGACTTTGTGCCGTGAAGCCAGGTTGAACCAGCTCGCCGGGACTCCAAATGCCGTTGCGGGTTGGGACCTTTATCCGAATCCTGCGCATGGCCCGGTTTACCTGCGGAATCGCCGGGCGGAGCCACTACAGGTATCGGTTTTCGCTGCCGACGGTCGCATGTTGAGAACCTTTTCCGTACCAGCTTACGGCACCTTCAGCCTCGCGCTTCCCGCAGGGATTTGGTTCCTGCGCGACGGAGCGGGGCAGAGCCGAAAGGTTTGGGTTCAATAGGCTTGAGCTGGCGCCCCGAGTGCTCGCCTTCCTGCATACAGCATCGACGCTACTATTGTTAGCCCACACATTCTTTTCCATGGGCAGTTTCCCTCAATCCTCAAACCTTATACCACCTACATACACTTCCTGCACGTGGTTTACACCGAAATGATAGGGGATAATCGACAGCGAAGGCTCGCCCTGCATCACCAGAAAATCGGCCCTTTTGCCGGGGCTCAGGCTGCCGCAGTCGGCCGACAGATCCAGCGCTGCAGCAGCGTTCAGCGTGATGGCATTGAAGGCTTCCTCCGGCAATAGCTTCATCCGGGCACAAGCCAGGCTCCATACCATTTGCAGGCTCGGACCGGGACTGCTGCCGGGGTTGAAATCTGAAGCCAGCACTACCGGCAGGCCGCGGTCGATCATCTCGCGCAGCGGTGCAAAGGGAATCCCCAGAAAATAAGAACAACCGGGCAAGGCCACGGGTAAGGTATTGCTGTTCAAGAGACAAGCGATTTCATCCTCACCGCAATGTTCCAGATGGTCCACACTCAGGGCTCCGGCCTTCACACCGGCTTGCACGCCACCCGTGTAACCCAGTTCGTTGGCGTGGATCTTCGGACGCAAACCGTAACCTGCAGCAGCTTCGCAGATCAGCAGGGTTTCTTCGGGTGTGAAATATCCGCGGTCGCAGAATACATCCACGAAGTCGGCCAGGTTCTCTTCAGCGATGCGCGGCAGCATTTCGCGGCACAGCAGATCGATATAGCCCTGACGGTTATTCTTGTATTCGGGTGGAATGGCGTGGGCGCCGAGGAAGGTAGCCCTCACGGGTATAGGGAAGCTGGCTGCCAGTCTGCGTATCACCCGCAGCATGCGCAGTTCTGAATCCGTATCAAGGCCGTAACCGCTTTTCACTTCCACACAGGTAGTACCATGGGCAATCATGAGGCGGAGCCGGGCGGCAGCGGCATCGTACAGCGCGTTTTCATCGGTCTGGCGCAGCCGCAGCGCCGAATTGATGATACCGCCTCCTGCGGCAGCGATTTCTTCGTAGCTGCGTCCTGCAATCCGCATTCTGAATTCCTCTTCCCGTGTAGCGGCAAACACAATATGGGTATGGGAATCGACAAAACCGGGCATGATCCACGCACCGTGCAGGTCGATCCGTTCGGCCGGGTTGTTTTCCGGCAAGGCTTCCATGCTTCCCATCGCCACAATACGGCCATGCAGCACTTCCATCCATGCGTGGTCGATGAAGGGAACATCCTGCATTTCCTTCCCCCGAACCAGTGTTTGGGTTGAAGGGTAATGCCCATAAATGCGTCGAATACCGGTGAAAATGCGGTGCATGCCTGAAATCGCCTTGTTTTGCCGCAAATTAGCAACGGAATGGACACAGCGGAAAGAATTTCTCAGGAGCCACAACTGGCCGCATCGGTTTTCATCGCACCGGGCGCGCACGTGATGGGAACGGTGCGCATAGGCGATAACAGCTCCGTTTGGTACAATGCCGTGCTGCGCGGTGACACGGAACAGATTACCGTCGGTTGCCGCAGCAATATCCAGGATGGCGCCATTGTCCATGCCGATCCGGGCGATGCCGCCATCATCGGCGATGACTGCGTAATTGGCCATGGCGCCATAGTCCACGGCGCGGTGATTGAAGATGCGGTGCTGATCGGCATGCAGGCCACAGTATTGAACGGTGCACGGATTGGCACCGGTTCCATCGTTGGAGCGCATGCCCTGGTTCCGGCAGGCATGCAGGTGCCACCCTATTCAATGGTGTTGGGCGTGCCTGCGAAAGTGGTGCGCAGCTTGGGCGAAGATCAGGCCGAAAAAATCCGCGCCCAGGCAGCAGGTTATTGCGAGAAGGCAGCAGCGTTCAAGGACTGGATTGCTCAGGGCAGCAAGACCGTGCGTGCAGCTGAATAGACGCCGTCGCTCACTTTCAGAAAATACACGCCGCGGCTGAGGTTTTCAGGGAGTGCCAGCGTAAGTTCTGTCTGATCCGGTTCATCGCTTTCGAATACGACCCTGCCTTGTGCGTCGTGCAACTGGATATGCAATTGGCCCCATGGCTCCGGAACGCGCAGGTAAATGCGGTTGCCGAAAGCGGGGTTGGGCCAAAGTTTCATTTGCTCTGGATGGAGTGTTTGCCCCGGCAGTCCGAGCGTTCGCACTGCCATCAGCGCGGCAAAGGCATCTGCTTTGCCATACCCGAAGCGCGCATTCGGCAATCTGCCGGTAAAGGTATCTGCGGCCTGGGTGGTGGAACGCATGATATCGCGCAATTGCTGCGGTGTCAGGCTTGGATCCATTTCGAGCATCAGTGCGGCGATACCGGCTGCATGGGGGGAGGCCATGCTTGTACCTGACAATACCCCGTAGTAGTTCCAGGCGCCTTTGATGCTGTCGCGACAGAGCACACGGTCGAAGATCCAGCCGGGCAGCTGGCGGTTGTGCAAGGGTGCGCAGATGTCAACGCCCGGTGTGACGATGTCGGGTTTGATGTGCCCATCGACTCGGGGGCCTCGGCTGGTGAAGGAAGCCGCGTCGTACAGGGTTTCCCAGTTCCGCCTCGGGTTGTTGCGGTCGTCGGTCCAGGTGGTTCGGGTAACGTAGGCGCCGGCGGTGAGGGTAGCGTTGCCGGTTCCGCCGTTTTCGCTCACCGTATGGCGGGTGTCGCCGTTTACGTAACGCCCGCGGAAGTCGTTTCCGGTAACCTGGTCGCTGAAACGGCCAGAAGACCAAAGCCAGGCTTCCCCTGAGTTCCAGGCGTGCACCGTACCTGAATCGGCGTTGAAGCCGAGGCGGATGAAGCAGCGGGAGGGCGCATTCTGCTCGGCGATGAAGAGCATATTGGGTTTGCCGTTGAAAGGGTAGGCGTTTTGCGCGGTGATGATGATCCGCAGGGAATCTTTACCTGAACTGAAAACACGGTCAACCGCACCGCCGTTGCTGGCGAAGAAAGGTGTTTCGAAAAGCACGCGCCCGAAGCTGTCTACCAGTGCGGCATTGACGCGGAAGGGTTGCCCTGCGGTTCCCCAGATATCGCTGTAGATGCTTTCGCGCTGCCTGTATTGACGGCCGTTGTCGAGCGCGAAGCTGTAAAGGGTGTCGCCGCGGAGGCTGGCTTCGAGATGCAGGGGTGTATTCCCTGAATTTCCAGCCGCACCGACAACTGTCAGACCGCGGGATGCAAGGTCTTCCACGGCGCGGTCGAATAGGGAAGTGCCGTCGTGCGGACCGGTGAACATACCCCAGCTGAGGTTGGTGACGGCGCGTTTTCCAACGCTGTTGGCATAGCGCAGGATATAATCGTAGGCATCGATGATGGCCGGATTGGCAATCAGGTAATCGCCCAGGGCACTTCCGGGCAAAGTCGGGCTGCTGTAGCGGATATTCACAAACACGAGGTCGCTTTCAGGCGCCACGCCGGCGTATTGCAGATTGGGCGAACCGAGTCCGCTGCCGCCTGCGATACCGGCCACATGTGTGCCGTGCGTTCCGTCGTCGTTGCGTTCGCTGAGCACATCGCTTTCGGTTTTGCATTCCCGGCCGTAAGTAAACCCTTGAGGGGCCGGTCCGGCAGTATTGGATTGGTTCCAGAAACGAAGTACACGGTAACGCTGTCCGCTGCTGTCCCAAAAGCCGGGATGATCGGTTTGGAAGCCGACATCGACGATACCGAGGATCACGTTTCTACCTTTTACGGGAAGACCGTTCTGCCTTGCACCGCGCGCCGCTTCGATGCGGCTGGCTTTGCGCGCACTGTCGTCGGCCGGACGCAGGGCAGTGGGCAAATGCATGTCGATATAGCGCACACCCGGAACAAACGAAAGCTGTCGGATGGCCTCGGCCGTTCCACGGCAAGACCAGACATCGCCATGTATGGATTGAACCTGGATACCCAATTGTTCCGCCTTGGCAGGGGAGAGGATTCTGGTGTTTACTGCCATCAGGAACGCCTGTTCATTTGGAATGAACTGCGCGGCAGGCAGATCAAGGTTGCGTGTCAGCAATTGGGCCGCCGGACTCAATACCTGGGCATGGAGTGCCTGCAACAGTCCGGTGAACAGGCAAAGCCCGGTAATACAACGCCGCAAAAGAAACCATCCTCGCATGCTTCAAAGGTAAGTTCAACGGGGTTTTAAAGGATGTGTTTTAACACGAATGGGGTATCAGAAATACGTCAGGAGGCCGCAACGCAGGAAGTAGGATGGGGAGGTGGATGCAGGTGCGGGGATTGGGGTGGGGAAGTGGCAAGGTGAGGCTGGCCATTTCACCGTTCTGGGACCAGCAATTCCAGATTAGTCGGAAGCCTCCACTATGTACGGCAGATTCCAAGCCTTGCTGACGAACAAACTGAACATGTGTTCAACTTTCTGATTTCCGCTGTAGCGGCGATTGGTGAGGTAACAGAATTCTCCCAGATAATTCCGCAGGTAGCGTGAACTCACGTAATGGTGGATGCCTTCCAGGTTGCGCCTGGCATTGACTAGCATAATCTCCGTGTAACGCAATCTGCCCATAAAGCGGTCATCCTCGAACCAAGGGCGCGGACGTTTGTCGAGGCTGCGGATGCGGATATTCATTCCGGCCGGAAGCTCTTCAGGTGTCAGCGGTGTGGTTTTCCGTGGAACCGGATGGTGGTGGTTGTAAGGCAGGTCTTTCAATGATTCCGGCTGCATGGAAATCAGGCGCAAACGCCCGCCCTGAGCGTGTATGAACCACGGATGGCTATGTGGCAATTGCAAATTCAGTCCCTTTATCTCAACAGGCATCATCTCCAAACCCAATCCTTCTTCTGATTGTACCTTCAAGCCTTGCTTCGCAGCAGCTTTGGGGGTTTCACCTTCAGGGTCGGACTTTTCAGGAACAGCCGGAAAGTTGGCAACACCTGCCGTAAGATGGTCGAGCATCGCGTACCAATCGACCAGATCAGCCATCATCACCTTCATTTTCTGCATCATCAGCCAGATCGGGCGATAGTTCCGGTGTCCCAGATGGCGCTGTACCTGCA
>Ga0209972_10001214_pt1 | contig 22970 bp, 12 predicted proteins | sample NOAtaG_7_FD_187302 | JGI IMG/M metagenome (GOLD analysis project Ga0209972, IMG submission 187302) | Freshwater lake microbial communities from Lake Erie, under a cyanobacterial bloom - NOAA_Erie_Diel1S_2200h metaG (SPAdes) (version 2) | ecosystem: Environmental > Aquatic > Freshwater > Lake ... | reverse complement strand
CTTCCCCCCAAAAAACACCACACACAAAATTGCCCAAACGCGCAACTTTTTATTGCCGCACACTTGCGTTCATTGCCCTTTAGGGCTACTGTGACGGCAAATACTCACAAATGCCAACTCGTCTTACGGGAATACCCGAACCCTGCTGCCCGACATTTTCCCAACCCCTCCCTCTCACCCTGCACCCGGCAAAGGGCCCTGTCGCTCCCTGCCCCGCCGTACGTGATTCTTCCATCGAGATTCGTTGATGCACTTCACCCCGGAACAACTCTACGCAGCCGGTCGACTCGATGAGGCCCAGCTGGCCTGTCGACACAGGCTCGCAGCAAATCCGGCCGAACACGCAGCAATGCACCTGCTCGGAATCATCCTCTGTCGACAAAAAAAGTTCGATGAAGGCCTGCCCTGGCTGGCCAGGGCCGTATCGCTGCAACCCGACAAACCCGACTATCGCATCAACTACGGACTGGCTCTCAACGAAGCCGAACGCTGGAGCGAATCGGAACCCGTCCTGAAAAGTGTCCTCGCCAGCGTACCCGATCATCCGCTCGCCCTGCTGAACCTCGGAAATTCCGTCCACGGTCAGGGCCGATCTCAGGAAGCCGTCACGCTGTACCGACGCGCTCTGGAACTCAACCCCGGCTACCACGATGCAAGGGTCAATCTGTCCGTCGCCCTGAAGGCTCTCGGCAGACACGATCAGGCCACGGCAGAATTGAAAGCCGCCCTCGGTTCGGCTCCGGCTCATCCTCAGGCACTCCTCGAACAGGGCAGGTTGCTCGCCGATCAAAAACGGTACCACGAAGCTGAGCAGGTGTTTCGCCGTCTGCTCAGTATGGATCCTGGCCATCATCAGGCCATGTACTGTCTGGGGATCGTCCTGTCGGAACAGGGAAACTGGTCGCAGTCCGCCGACGCTTACACCGAAGTCGTGCGCATGCGCCCCGACCTGCCTGAAGGCTGGCAGGCGCTGGCCGTGACGCTCCGACACTGCAACCGCATCACCGAATCCCTCGTCGCACTCGAAAAAGCACTGCAGTTAAGACCTGCCTTCACGCTCGCATGGCAGTCGTATGGCTCGGTGCTGGCGGAAGCCGGGCGGATCGAGGAGGGCATCGAAGCCTGGCGCCGAAGTCTCAGTATCAATCCACAGCAACCCGTGATCCGCAGCAACATCGTCTACACCCTGTCGATGGTCGATGGTGTGACGCGTGCCGATCTGTGGCGCGAGCATCAGGGCTGGGCTGAGCATCATGCAAAGCCGGACGCCCAGCAAACGCAGCCTGCCAGCACTCCCGCAGGCCGCCCTGCAGACCGCAGAAAAATACGCATCGGGTACATTTCCCCCGACCTGCGACTTCATTCCGTCTGCTACTTTCTGATCCCGCTGCTGGAACACCACGATAAACAGAACTTCGAAATCTATTGCTACAGCGATGTGGGTTGTCCTGATCAAACCACCTTGAAAATACAGCAGCTCAGCGACCACTGGCGCGATGTCAGCGGCAAACCCACCGCCCACGTCCGGCAGCTCATCCAGCAGGATCAAATCGATATTCTGATCGATCTGGCGGGACATACGATGGGAAATCGTATGGAACTCTTCGCGCTCCGGTCTGCGCCGCTGCAGGCAAGCTGGCTGGGTTACCCGGAGACCACCGGGTTGACGACGGTCGATTACAAGATCGCCGATCAAATTGTCTGTCCAGGAAGCGAAGACGGTCAGTATGCCAGTGAGCGGATCCTGCGACTGCCCAATGGATACCATTGTTACCTCGCTCCCCCCGGGTGTCCCGACATTTCCGAGTTACCGGCCAGCCGGAACGGCTGCATCACATTTGGTTCGTTTGCCAGCCTGTCCAAACTGACACCTTCGACCGTGAGATTATGGTCCGAGGTGCTAAAGCAGGTCCCCGACTCGAAGCTGTTGCTCAAAGCACGCCAGCTGGCAGATTCCACGGTACGCGATCGATACTGTTCGATGTTTGCGGCGTGCGGGATCCCACGATCGCGACTGACGCTGGAACTTGCGATTGCCGAGACCATCCAGCACCTCGGGTTTTACCGCGAGGTGGACATGGTGCTGGACACGTATCCGTACAACGGCACGACGACGCTGTGTGAAGGGTTATGGATGGGGGTACCGCCGGTCAGTTTAAGCGGCCGGATCCCGGCATCGCGAGTTGGAGCAAGCCTGCTGCATTCGCTGGGGCTGAAGGACTGGGTGGCTGAGACGCCCGAGCAGTTCGTCGCGATTGCCAAGAACAACAGTCAGGATGTCGCAGGATTGGCCGCACTGCGGGCGGGCCTGCGTCAGCGGTTTTCGCAGAGCACGCTGGGATCTCCGAGGCAATTTGCCCGTGAGTTCGAAGCGGGCCTGCTGGAGGCTTTTTCCGGATTGCACGCATGAAAGTTATTCGCAAATCACTTGAGTTCACTGACAGGCCGATGTCGAGCGTCCCGCAGTAAAAAGAACTGATGGCATTCGCTTTGGCCGCAGCAGTTGCCAGTTAGTCGCCTGATAATTCCGCTTCAGATAAAGGAGATACGGTCGCCATGAGTCTGTCAAAGTGTCTTTCGGACTGGATGAAGCATTTTGGTGCCCTCGGATCGATCGCCAGGTCGGAACTGCAGCGCGGCTTCTCCAGGCGTCACCGATCATCCCGACGGCGGATGCCGCACGTCGAACCGCTCGAAACGCGGCTGGTGCTGGCCACGGCTTCGCTTTCTGCCGGGGTGCTGAGCATCGATCTGAATCAGACCAGCGAAGTGGCTTCTTTGTACAACGATGGCACATCGCTGCGGCTTACTTCAAGTCACCTTGCGAGCGAACTGAGCTTCAGTACCGCTGCCGTCACCAGTATTCAGGTCACCGACACGACCAACAGGACCGGCCAGACATTTTCCCTGTCGTATGGATTGCCGTTGAGTTTGTCCGGCAGCCTGAGTGTTTCTCAGATCGAGACGCTGGTCTTTGGCAGCGAACTGACGGTTTCCGGTTCCGGCGGCCTGTCTGTCACTGCCAGTGATTCCATTCAGGTGCGGGCCCCGTTGACGACCACGGGTGATCCCATCGTGTTCACTGCGAAAAATGGGATTACCATCACGCACCCCGTGATCACCAATGGAGGCAATCAGACATTGGATGCTGACAGCGATGCCGACGGCATCGGGGCACTGGCGCTTGATTTTCCGTTGCAGCAGTTTACTGATCCAAACCCCAATGCAGGGAATGCTTTTGGCAGCAGCGTGCTGGTCCTGCCGTCCGGCAATGTGGTGGTCACCTCGCCCAATGACGATGCCGGCGGTACGAACGCCGGTGCGGTCTATTTGTTCAACGGGATGACAGGTGCGCTGATCAGTACTCTGCGAGGGTCTTCCGCGAATGATCAAATAGGATCTTCAGGTCTGACTCAATTGACCAACGGAAACTACGTCGTTGGCAGCAACAACTGGGATTCCGGAACGATCACCAATGTCGGTGCGGTGACATGGGGCAATGGCACCACCGGCATCTCAGGCGTCGTGTCCTCCAGCAACAGCCTCGTGGGGTCCACTCAAAGCGATAACGTCGGGCTAGCGGGCGTAACGGCCCTGACCAACGGAAACTATGTCGTTCGCAGCGGCATCTGGGATTTCGGAACGATCACCAATGTCGGCGCCGTGACCTGGGGCAATGGCACCACCGGGATCTCAGGCGTCGTGTCCTCCACCAACAGCCTTGTGGGGTCCACTGCAGGCGATAACGTCGGCAGCACGGGCGTAACAGCCCTGACAAACGGAAACTACGTCGTGGCCAGCGCCTTCTGGGATTCCGGAACGATCACCAATGTCGGTGCCGTGACCTGGGGCAATGGCGCCACCGGGATCTCAGGCGTCGTTTCATCGAACAACAGCCTTGTGGGGTCCACTGCAAGCGATAACGTCGGTGGCACGAGCGTAACGGCCCTGACCAACGGAAACTACGTCGTGGCCAGCCAAAACTGGGATTCCGGAACGATCACCGATGTCGGTGCGGCGACATGGGGCAATGGCACCACCGGGATCTCAGGCGTCGTGTCCTCCACCAACAGCCTCGTGGGGTCCACGGCAAACGACAACGTTGGTGGCTCGGGCGTAGCGGCCCTGACCAACGGAAACTACGTCGTTCCCAGCGGCAACTGGGATTCCGAAACGATCACCAATGTCGGTGCGGTAACCTGGGGCAATGGCACCATCGGGATCTCAGGCGTCGTGTCCTCCAGCAACAGCCTCGTGGGATCCACGGCAAACGACAACGTCGGTGGCTTAGTAGCGGCCCTGACCAACGGAAACTACGTCATTCGCAGCCAACTCTGGGATTCCGGAACGATCACCGATGTCGGTGCGGTGACCTGGGGCAATGGCACCACCGGGATCTCAGGCGTCGTTTCATCGAACAACAGCCTCGTGGGGTCCACGGCAAACGATAACGTCGGCGGCACGGGCGTAACGGCTTTAACCAACGGGAACTACGTCGTTCGCAGCACCCGCTGGGATTCCGGAACGGTCACCGATGTCGGTGCGGTGACATGGGGCAATGGCACCACCGGGATCTCGGGCGTCGTCTCATCCAGCAACAGCCTCGTGGGGTCCACTGCAAGCGATCAAGTCGGCAGCGCGGGCGTAACAGCCCTGACAAACGGAAACTACGTCGTGGCCAGCAGCAACTGGGATTCCGGAACGATCACCAATGTCGGTGCCGTGACCTGGGGCAATGGCACCACCGGGACCACGGGCGTCGTTTCAGCCACCAACAGTCTTGTGGGGTCCACTGCAAGCGATTTCGTCGGCCGGGGCATAAGGGCCCTGACCAACGGAAACTACGTGGTTGCCAGCATCGACTGGGATTCAGGAACGATCACCAATGTCGGTGCGGTGACCTGGGGCAATGGCACCATCGCGACCTCGGGCGTCGTTTCAGCCAGCAACAGCCTCGTGGGGTCCACTGCAGGCGATAAAGTCGGTAACGGGTTCGTAACGGCCCTGACCAACGGAAACTACGTCGTGGTCAGCGCTGACTGGGATTCCGGAACGATCACCAATGTCGGTGCCGTGACCTGGGGCAATGGCACCACCGGAATCTCAGGCGTCGTTTCAGCCAGCAACAGCCTTGTGGGGTCCACTGCAAGCGATTTCGTCGGTCTCGGGAGCGTAACGGCGTTGACCAACGGAAACTACGTCGTGGCCAGCGCTAATTGGGATTCCGGAACCGCCACCAATGCCGGTGCGGTGACCTGGGGCAATGGCACCACCGGGATCTCAGGCGTCGTGTCCTCCAGCAACAGTGTTGTGGGGCAGACGGCCAGCCAGGGTATCAATTGGGCAGTTACGACGAACTCCGCTGTTGACGCGTTCGTGGTCTCCAACAAAAATGATGGTTCAGGTCGCGTTGTGCTCGGGTCCAGCGCCCGCGGATTCAACCTCCCATCCACTCCCGCCGGCAGCCTCCAGGCCGGCAATGGCTCGGTGTCCCTGAGCGTCGCCACAGCCTCGCTGCTGGGCACGATCTCATCAAACACCGATGTCTCAATCACAACCAGTCAAACCGCTCGCCAGATCGATCTCGGGACCAAAACCTCCGGAACACTTGGCCTGACCGACACCGAACTTGACCAGATCTCCGCCGCCACGCTCCGCATAGGCAATGCCTCCTCTGGTGACCTGACCATCAGCAGTGCGGTCTCAAGGCCCACTTCCACCGCGCTGCAACTGACAAGCAGTCAGTCCATTCAGGTACGGGCCCCGTTGACGACCACGGGTGATCCCATCGTGTTCACGGCGAAAAATGGGATTACCATCATGCACCCCGTGATCACCAATGGAGGCAATCAGACATTGGATGCTGACAGCGATGCCGACGGCATCGGGGCACTGTCGCTTGATTTTCCGTTGCAGCAGTTTACTGATCCAAACCCCAATGCAGGGAATGCTTTTGGCAGCAGTGTGCTGGTCCTGCCGTCCGGTAATGTCGTGGTCACCTCGCCCTATGACGATGCGGGCGGTACGGATGCCGGTGCGGTCTATTTGTTCAACGGGATCACCGGTGCGCTGATCAGCACTCTGCGAGGGTCTTCCGCGAATGATCAAATAGGATCAACAGGTCTGACTCAATTGACCAACGGAAACTACGTCATTGCCAGCGGCGAATGGGATTCCGGAACGATCAGCAATGTCGGTGCGGTGACATGGGGCAATGGCACCACCGGGATCTCAGGCGTCGTGTCCTCCACCAACAGCCTCGTGGGGTCCACGGCAAACGATTACGTCGGCGGCGTCTTCAGCGGCGTAACGGCTTTAACCAACGGGAACTACGTCGTTCGCAGCAGCAACTGGGATTCCGGAGCCGTCGCCAATGTCGGCGCCGTGACATGGGGCAATGGCACCACCGGGATCTCAGGCGTCGTCTCATCCAGCAACAGCCTCGTGGGGTCCACGGCAAACGATTACGTCGGCAGCCGGGGCGTAAGCGCCCTGACCAACGGAAACTACGTCGTGGCCAGCAACAACTGGGATTCCGGAACGATCACCAATGTCGGTGCAGTGACCTGGGGCAATGGCACCACCGGGATCGCAGGCGTCGTTTCAGCCACCAACAGCCTCGTGGGATCCACCGGGAGCGATTACGTCAGTGACACGGGCGTAACGGCTTTGACCAACGGAAATTACGTCGTTGGCAGCAGCAGCTGGATGTCCGGAACCGCCGATAATGCCGGTGCAGTGACATGGGGCAATGGCACCACCGGGATCTCGGGCGTCGTTTCATCGAACAATAGCCTCACAGGGTCGACAGCAGGCGATGGCGTCGGTAGCGGCGTAATAGCATTGACCAACGGCAACTACATCGTGGGCAGCCACTACTGGGATTTCGGAGCCGTCATCAACGTGGGTGCGGTGACCTGGGCAAATGGCACCACCGGGATCTCAGGGGTCGTTTCAGCCAGCAATAGCCTGATAGGGTCCAAAGCAGACGATAAAGTCGGTGGCGCGGGCTTAAAAGCGTTGACCAACGGCAACTACGTCGTGGCCAGCTTCGAATGGGATTCCGGAACGATCACCGATGTCGGTGCAGTGACCTGGGGCAATGGCACCACCGGGACCTCGGGCGTCGTGTCGTCCAGCAACAGCCTCGTAGGGTCCACAGCAAATGATTTCGTCGGTAGCTATGGCATCACGGCTCTGACCAACGGAAACTACGTCTTCGTCAGCGGCAGCTGGGATTCAGGAACGATCACCAATGTCGGTGCGGTGACCTGGGGCAATGGCACCACCGGGACCTCGGGCGTCGTGTCCTCCAGCAATAGCCTCGTGGGATCCACCGCATACGATGACGTCGGTGGCTATAGCATAAGGGTTCTGACCAACGGAAACTACGTCGTGGCCAGCGGTGACTGGGATTCCGGAACGATCACCGATGCCGGTGCGGTGACATGGGGCAATGGCACCACCGGGACCTCGGGCGTCGTGTCCTCCAGCAATAGCCTGGTTGGGTCCACAGCAAATGATTTCGTCGGTAGCTATGGCATCACGGCTCTGACCAACGGAAACTACGTCGTGGCCAGCGGCGACTGGGATTCCGGTACGATCACCGATGTCGGTGCAGTGACCTGGGGCAATGGCACCTCCGGGATCTCGGGCGTCGTTTCAGCCAGCAACAGCCTCGTAGGATCTACAGCATATGATAACGTCGGTAGCTATGGCGTTACGGCTTTAACCAACGGAAACTACGTCTTTGTCAGCGGCAGGTGGGATTCGGGTACGATCACCGATGTCGGTGCAGTGACCTGGGGCAATGGCACCGCCGGGACCTCGGGCGTCGTGTCCTCCAGCAACAGCATTGTGGGGCAGACAGCCAACAGAGGTTGGGCGTGGGCAGTTACGACGAACTCCGCTGTTGACGCGTTTCTGGCCACCAACTCCGAGGATGGTTCAGGTCGCGTCGTGCTCGGTTCCAGTGCCGGCGGATTCACTCTCCCATCCACTCCGGCCGGCAGCCTCCAGGCCGGCAATGGCTCCGTGTCCCTGAGCGTCGCCACAGCCTCTCTGCTGGGAACGATCTCATCAAACGCCGATGTCTCAATCACAACCACTCAAACCGCTCGCCAGATCGATCTCGGGACCAAAACCTCCGGAACACTTGGCCTGACCGACACCGAACTTGATCAGATCTCCGCCGCCACGCTCCGCATCGGCAATGCCTCCTCTGGTGACCTGACCATCAGCAGTGCGGTCTCAAGGCCCACTTCCACCGCGCTGCAGCTGACAAGCAGCGGTGCCATTCTGCTGGGGACCGGCGCCCAGTCAGCAAACGGTGCGATCAATACCGCCGGAGGTACACTCAGCCTTGACGCGGGCACCCACATCAATCCCGCCACTTCAGGCGTTGATGCGGATACCTCGGCCATCAGCTTTGCCACCGGGGATACGCTGCGGATCGAAATCACCGGAGCGACAGCTGATTCGCAGTACAGTCAGCTTTCGACAGCAGGCCCGGTCACACTCACCGGTCTCAGCCTGTCCCTCAGCGTAACCTTCCCAGGCATGACCGGCACAGAGACCTTCACAATCGTCAGCGCGACAGGAGGCATCACCGGGCAATTCTCTGGCTTGACTCAGGGCGGAGCAATCAGCATCGGTGGTTTCCCCTACACAGCCAACTACAACGCAAATTCGGTTGAACTGGTCCCCGCCGCCGCCGGGACGGCTCCTGCCATCACCCAGAATCCGTCCAGTCAGACTGTGGTCGCTGGCAACACAGCCACGTTGACAGCCACTGCCAGTGGCTCTCCGTCCCCGACGGTTCAGTGGCAGGTCAGCACCAACAGCGGCACAAGCTGGAGCAATATCTCGGGGGCCACCAGCACCACCTACAGTTTCACCGCGGCCGCGGGTGACAATGGCAAGCAGTATCGTGCGGTGTTTACCAACACGGCCGGGTCGGCGACAAGCACTGCGGCAACCCTGACGGTGCAGTACGCCCCCACCGTGACGACTCACCCGACAAGCCAGACGGTGCTGTCCGGAGCTACAGTCACCTTCACCGCGGCAGCCAGCGGCAACCCGACTCCCACCGTCAAGTGGCAGTCGAACAGCGGCAGTGGCTGGTCAGACATCGCCGGTGCCACCAGCGTCACCTATTCCTTCACCGCGACTGCAGGTGACAACGGGGTCCAGTACCGGGCTGTCTTCACAAACGGTATCGGCAGTGATGCCACCACGAATCCGGCAACTCTGAGCGTCCCGTCGCTCGGTACATTTACAGTCTCCAAAGGGCAGGCCCAGCGTTCATACGTGCGTTATCTGGATGTCGGGACGGACAGCAGTGCGACAGCCAGTGCACTGAGTCTGCCGGGACGCGTCCGACTGCTCAAGGCTGACCTGAATGGCAATGGAGCCACAGTGGTGCCATTGACCGGCTTCGTATCAGCATCGGGCAGCACCCTCGCCATCGACTTCGGCGCAGCGGGACTCGGCGGCAGTCGCAACACCAATCTCGGCGACGGGTACTACACACTTGGACTGGACCTGGACGGCGACGGAGCCTTCGAAAGTTCGCGGCGATTCTACCGATTACTCGGTGATGTCAACGGGGATCGCCAGGTGAATCCGACGGACGTATCGCTGGTCACTGCCGGCACGACATCGGCCTACAACCCTGTGCTGGACATCAACGGTGACGGTGTGGTGAATGGCGCGGACATCATGCTTGTGAGTAAAGCAAGAGGACGAAAACTGGCCGATGGACTGCTGCTGGATTGACCAGTATCGGCCACATCCGGTGGGGAATTTCGCGGAAACTTTTTGAATTTCAGGAGTGCTTTATGATTCGTGTTTTGGGTGCGGTCGCTGCTGTGGTGCTTGCCACGGCCTGTGCTGAAGCCGGCATCATCCTGTCGATTGCCAATCAAACGGTGAATGCTGGCAGTTCGTTCAGCGTCGACGTGCTTGCTGAAGCCACGGGAGGAACAAGCGGAGCCAATTCCTTCGTTCTCGACTTCCAGATTGTCTCACTCTCCGGTGCCAATCCCGGTGTTGTCGGACAGGTGTCTCACGCGGTACCTGCCGCCGTACCAAATTTCAGCAATCCCAACTATGTGTTCACTGGTGACAGTCTCGCAGACTCGCTCTGGGCAGGAGGAACGGGGATCCCCAGCTGGTCCGTCAGCACCATTAATCCGGCATGGAACAATGACACTTACCTTGTGGCTGACATGACCAACTCCGGCAGCAACGCGACTCTGCTGACATCTCGCTACATCGCAACGCTCAACTTTGACGTGACGGCAGCGGCTGCCGGCGAGTATCAGATCCTGCTCGGCAGTTCCGAGTTCGACGTAGACGATGCAAATCCGTTTGGTGAGCTTCCCGTCACCCCAATCATGGCTTCCGGCAGCAACGCGGGGATCATCACGGTCAATGGACTGACGTCCGTACCTGAGCCCGGCAGTGCAGTCTTCGGCGGACTCCTGCTGGCCGGCGTTTTCGCATGGCAGCGCCGTCGCCGACTGTCCGGTACACCTGCCGCAAAACAGTAACCCAAACGGAACGGGCATTGAGGTGCCACCGCACCTCAATGCTCCCCGCTCCCCGCAGACCGCTCCCCGAAAACCGAAAACTCGGAATCCCCGAGGCAATTTGCCATTGAGTCAGCAAAAAACAGCCAGCTAAACTCCTGTTCACCTTCATTTCGTGCTTTCTCAGCGTCATACTGTGTGCCTGCAGCGCAGTACAGGACGTGGCCGGCAGCACGGGGCACGCAACAGGGACAGGCTCATGCAGTCGACAGCATCGCGACTTCAGATTCACAGCAGTTTCCGCACGACCGTTGCGTGGGGCTGCCGGTCGGTGCTCCTGCTCAGCCTCGCCTCAATACTCCTCTGCGTCCACAGTCCGCCAGCATTTGCACAACCGCCAGTCACCACCAGCACGATTCCTCCCGCACCAGTCGTTCGTGCGAATGTCCTGTTTGTGGATGAGCAGGTTGTTACGCGGCCGGTCATTCAGGAAATGATGGCTGCTTTCCGGACTTTTTTTCTTCAGCATCCGGAAAACGCTCCTGAGGTTTTCGCTGAGTCACTCGATCTTTCACGACTCCGGGCCACTCAGACGCCGTCCTCCGCGGTTGCCTCTCCGGAATCCACAGCATGGCTGACGCAAAAATACAACGGCATTCGCCTTGACGTTCTTGTGGCCGCAAACGCTCACGTTTTCCCGTTGCTGGTCGCCCTGCGCGACCAGATCGCACCGCAGGCATGGATCCTGACCATGGAACGTTTTGGGGAATCGCTCAACCCGGGCGGCACCATCCCCAATGTGGCAATACTGCGTTCGGAAGATGCGTCAATCGGCGCACTGCAGCTGACAACTCAATTGTTCCCGACAACACAGCGGGTCGCCTTTGTCGGTACCACTTTTCCCCACACGCAAAGCACAATCGCGGCCGTTGCTTTTTTCGAGTCGCAGTGTCGAAAGACCGGGATTGCATTCGAGCCGCTGATCGATCTGGAACTGAGTGAACTGACGCAAAGACTGCGGCAGCTGCCACCAGACTCTGTGATCTACTATTCCGCCGTGCACACCAATGGCAGCGGGCAGCGCCTCGTTCCGACCGAGGTCGTGGAATACCTCAGTCGCGAAACTCCGCGTCCGATCATTGCCGGGATCGACGTCTATCTGGGCCGCGGTATCGTGGGCGGAGTCTGCACCGAGGCGAAGACTGTGGGCCGGATGATGGCGGACATGGTCCAGGACTACACGAAAAACGGTACCGTCGCCGACCGAACCATGATGCCAGCTGTAATTCTCGACGCCCGGGTGCTCGAGCGATTCTCTGTTCCAAATTCCCGCATTCCAGCCGGTGCCGAGGTGCGTTTTCAGCAGCCGGGATTTTTCCGCCAATACTGGCTGCAGACGCTGGCAGGAATCCTGATCTTCAGCTCACAGGCATGGCTGATCGGAACTCTGCTGATCACCTTGCGCCGTCGCCGCAAGGCCGAGCAGCAGATAACGCGGCAACAGGAACAGCTGCAGCACGCCTCCAGACTCTCCACGCTCGGTCAGTACGCCGCCACACTCGCTCACGAACTCGGTCAGCCGCTCGGCGCCATCCTCAACAATATTGAAACAGCCGAACACCTGCTGCAGCGTGACCCGGAAAAACACATCGATGAACTTCGCGACATCATTCATGATATCGCTGAAGACGATCGCCGAGCCGGACGGGTGCTCGAAAGCATTCGCTCCATGGTCCGTCGGCAACAGCCAGCACAGCACCCGCTCAGCCTCGCTGAACTGGTGCAAAACACCCTGGTGCTGGTACGCTCAACCATAAATTCGCAGCGCATCAGCATCACGGTGGCCTGCGAAGCGGCACACCCCCTGATCAGCGGCGACGAAGTCCTGCTCCAGCAGGCCGTTTTGAACCTGCTGAACAACTGCGTGCAGGCATTTCAGCAGCGAAAAGTCAATAAAAACAGTAATGCTTCCTTCGGACTGCCCGGTACTGAATCCCTGCGTGAACGCCCCGCGGCCGACAGCATTCGCATTGAAATTCGCCCCGCAGCGTCCTTCGCGCCCGCCCGGTTCGACAGCTGCATCGAAGTCGCCATTGTTGACAATGCCGGCGGAATTGATTCAAGTATCGAACAATCCGTAACGGACGCCTTTTTCACCACCAGATCGTCGGGCCTGGGGATCGGTCTCTCCATTGTGCAATCCATCATGGAACAGCATGACGGCCGTATGGTCCTGCAGAATCAGCCCGGAATCGGCCTCACCGTGCGATTACTGTTCCCAGCAGAACCCCGGAAAAAGCTGACGTGACCCAGCAACAAACCGTTCATCTGATCGACGACGACGAATCCTTTCTGCGCAGCATGGCTCGCCGACTGCGCAGTCACGGGCTGACCGTCGCTGCGTGGAATTCCGCCGCCGAATTTCTGCTCCGCCCGGAACCCAATGCCCCTGGCTGCGTCCTGACCGATCTCCAGATGCCAGGACGGGACGGCTTCGAACTCCAGAGAATCCTCGCGACCTCCCCCAACCCGCTCCCGCTGATTTTCATCTCCGGCAAAGGTGATATCCCGGCGACAGTGCGAGCCATGCGGGCCGGGGCCGAAGACTTTCTGACCAAACGCACCGGAACCACCGAACTGCTCGCGGCCATCCAGCGGGCACTGGACCGCGACACCAGCGAACGAACCTCACGCGGCCAGCAAAACTCCAGTCGACAACTGATCGACAGCCTGTCCGGACGAGAACTGCAGATCCTGCTGGGCATCATCCAGGGACTCTCAAACCGACAGATGGCAGAGAACTACGAACTGGCAGAACGAACCGTCAAACATTACCGCACACAACTCACTCGCAAACTTGAACTTTACACCACCGTCGAGATCTGCCGACTTGTCCAGGACGCCGGCCTGACCCCCGAAGACCTCGCCTCGACCATCGCTGAACTGAACCAGAAATAACAGCTCCCAACCCAGGTACTGATTCACAGCCAAAGTACGCTGATCAGTGCGGCAGCCACCCGGACCTCCCCGATGCAGGCCGCTCCGGGGCTGTCTGCGTCTGGTGCTCACAAGAGACGCAACGACACGCTCTCGACCAGCAGGCATGGCGACCAGTTCGCCCGCACACCAGCCGTCAGCCTGACAGCAGTGCACATCTGGCACCACGCCGTCACGGGAACGTTTATCCCGGATCGCCGATCCGCCGGACCGCATTCGGCAGGGCGAAGCTCCCGCTGAGCCCCCTCTTTTTCGCCTCCCGCACGATCACCGCCACAACCTCACAACACACGCCCAGCCCCAAAGGCTCGGCAGGAGCCTCGCCCTCCCAAAACAGCCAAATACCTCAATTCAACAACACATTCCCCGCATTCATTCGTGTCCATTCGTGTCCATTCGTGTCCATTCGTGTCCATTCGTGGTTCAAAACAACACCCCATCAGTGTCCATTCGTGGTTCAAAACCGCACTGACCTTCCGCCAGCCGCACCTCGGGAGGGCGAAGCTGGGATGGTGAAACGGTGATAAGGACACTGGCAGAGAGGACGAGAACATTCCACTTTGCCGGCTCTCAATCGCCTGCCGATTCCAGTTTTCACCTCACGCAAAGGCGCAAAGGCGCCAAGATGAAGTGCTGGGAAAGTGACCATTTTGTCCTGACTTTGCGTCTTTGCGCCTTTGCGTGAGACCAACAGTGCTGGCAACGCCCCGTCACGGAAGAGATGTCAAGTGGCTGGCAGAGCGAAAATATCCCATTTCCCCCCATTCTCACACCGTTTCACCATCCCAGGGCGAAGCTCCCGCTGAGCCGCCCCCCTTTTCGCCTCCGCTCAAACACCGGCAACAGCTCACAGTGCAAACCCAGCCCCAAAGGCTCGGCAGGAGCCTCGCCCTCCCAAAACAGCCAAATACATCAAGTCAACAACACATCCCCCTGCATTCATTCGTGTCCATTCGTGGTTCAAAACACCACCCCATTCGTGTCCATTCGTGGTTCACCCCCCCCCCTACATTCGTGGTAAACCGTCGCCAGGTCGTGCTCAGGCTCTGCTGTCGAAAGCCGGCGGCAGTCGCAGTACAATTTCTGCTTCAGGAACGGCGGATTTTCACTGCTTTTTGCCCACCGCCACGCTGGAATTCCCGTCAGGAGAGGATCACTTATGGTCGAAGTGAAATACGCGGGTAACGCACTTTGGGACAGAATCGAGCGCGCCGTGGAAAAGGTAAAGGATCGGCTGCGCCGGGTGACTCAGGCTTTGAACGCGGCTGATATTCCCTATGCGGTGATTGGTGGCAACGCGGTGCAGCCCTGGGTTGCTCAGGTCGACGAATCTGTTGTCCGCAACACTCAGGACGTGGATATTATCCTTAACCACTCGGACCTGCCGCGAGCGATTTCGGCGCTTCAGGCGGCTGGGTTCATCTATCAGCACTCCGCCGGCATAACCATTTTTCTTGACGGACCTGAGGCCAAAGCACACGATGCCGTGCACGTCATCTTCGCCGGAACAAAGGTTCGGGAAGAATACACAGAAACAGTACCACAACTTGATGCCATTGAGTGGATCCAGAAGACTCGCACTCTGCCGCTCGAACACCTCGTCAGGATGAAACTCACGTCCTTTCGCAGAAAGGACCAGGTGCACATTCTGGACATGATTTCGGTGGGCCTGATTGATCAGTCGTGGCCTGCAAAGTATCCGGCGCAACTGCGAAATCGTCTGCAGCAATTGCTGGATGATCCGGACGGCTAAGCCTCGTTTCCGCACAGCACCTTTGGCCTCAGTCGCCAGCACGGCTCACCACTCCGCGTCAACCTGAACCCCCGCCCCGCGCTGCCGGCATCTGATCCCCCGCACAGGAAAAAGACCTCACGTCAAAACCATCTCCCCCGGCATTCATTCGTGTTCACAGCGGGGCTTCGCGTTTCAGCGCGGGCCCCCCGAGTGAGGTCGGCGAATGACCGCCGGCCGGCACAGGCAGATACTCAGGCTTAACATCATTTCGCCATGCCAGCCTCGCCGTCCCGGGGAGGAAAATTTGAATTCCGGGATTTGTGCGCTTGATTCAGCCAGCGTTGGCCGGTGGCGGTCAGGCGGTATTTCTGTGCAGGGCTGGTGGGTTTGTCCGGAATGGTGCGTTTGATCCAGTTTGCGTTGAGGAACGCTTCCAGCCAGAATCGCCGAAAATGTTCGCGGTGCTGGAGACCGGCCCGGATGCGAAGCTGGTCGAGCGGAAGGCTGTTGCTGGCGACCAATTCGAGGATGATGATGGCTTGAGTCATCAAATCTCGGCTGACTTGCGCAGCGGAAAGCTGCAGAACATCAGCCAATTTTGCGTGTAATTTGCCGGGAATCTGCTCGTTTTCAGCCTCAGCTTGCGCGGTGACTTGCGCGGTAGCTTGCGCGGTGACTTGCGCGGTAGCTTGCGCGGTGACTTTGGCAGAGCTTGCGCGGTAGATGGTCTGGACGAATTGCCCGAGTGCCCCACGAAACTGCGGGGGTTTGAGTTTGGCGGCCTTGCACAGCCGGGTGATATCAAGAGTGCCCGTACCAGCTCTTTCGATATATCTGGCAAGATACATGGCTTCGGCAATCAGGGGATTGCGAGGAATAGACGGGTGGGCGTCGAGGAGCGACTCGAAGGTCAGGGGGAGAGGTAGCTGGCCGGGATTCCAGATCTCCAGTCGATCTGCAAACAGCATAATCTGGGTTGAAGCATGCGAAGCGTAGTCGCGATGGGCGATAGCGTTGACAATCGCTTCGGCGATTGCTGCTTTGGGCAATTCGTATTTGACGGGGACCCGGACACTTTCTGCACGGGTCCCGACGGACAGGTCGATTTTGGACAGGACGAAGTCCAGAGCCTGATCAGCCATTTCAAAGACAGTGCCGCCGAATGTCTGGTACGACGGAATGGGTTTTTCGATTTCGGTCCCGTGAAAGTGCAGGCATTTAACACTGGACGTGAGTACAAATCGCTGCGGCTGTTTGCCGAACAGCAGCACAGCGGCGTAGGTTGGCTGGTCATCCACAACCAGTCGCAGGTGCTTCAGCAGTTGCAGCAGCGGTGTGCGTGGCGGGAGCGGAAAGTTACGTTCAGCAGTGGCTACCGCCAGAAACCTGGAAGCAGCTTTGGCTGACAGATCGCGAAGCGTGGCACCGGGGCAGATTGAGGCATCGAATGGACCGGTCTGAATGACGCCCTCGTGTTCCAGTGCCTCGATCAGACTGGCGTAGACGGCAGCGGTGAGTTCAGGAGTGTCGGCGAATCGGCGGCGGATCAGTTCGTTTCCGGCTTTACGAATCAGAGCGACCATTTTCGCATGCCGTCCGTCGTCAGTACGTCCGCGAACGAAAATCAGTCGGGGCTTTCCTAACACACCGGCTCGGTCGAATTCGCGTTCCGTGGCTGAGAGTCCGGCTTTGTTTTCAGTGCCATATTGCTGGCCATAGATGCCGATCAGCAGATCACAGCGATCCACTTCGCGCAGGAATCGATCTTCGGCACGCTGGTCGCGGGCGGGGAGATCTTCAAACAATATGGGTTCGAAGCAGCGACTGAGCAGCGGATCGCCCAGCAGGAAGGCTTTAAGTCCTGCGCGTTCCGACGAATTCCTGCTGGACGGAACTGATGAAAACGCGACGTTTCTTCATAGATTTAGCTGTGGAACAGAACTCGCCAGAGTGGCGGACTTGTGACTTGAAACACAGGATAATCCGGGGTGCTCCGGCGAAGTCCCGGAAACCTTGCGGTAAGCACCGACGATGCAACTCGGGAGGGCGACGCCGGGATCGTGAAACGGTAGCACACTGAGGAGGCCGGGAACACAGGTCTTGAAAACTGTTACTCTCAGAGGTCACCGTTTTGTGTTGAAACCTCCGAAACGAAGGAGCGTCATCACAGTTACAGTATCTGCGATTTGCTGACAGGCTTGCAAGTCCCCGCCTGGGAACATGCGCTGTTGCCAATGTCTTTTGCAGAGCAAACAGTCACCCGACGATCATCAACAGGTCGCCCGACTCACCTGATGCACTCGGCTCGGATTCAAAATCGTCGAATCATGAATCTGTACGCACCGTTCGCTGATACACCGATCATCGGATTTGCCGGCAGCTGCCCCAATTCCCCGCCCTCCCGGTCAATCAGAGACACGGAACCTCGGCGAGTGTGACGTGACAACCAACAACAGCCACCCGGCGTGTGTTATTATCACACAGCCACAAAGAACGCGGAGGCCGTCCAATTGAGCGGATCGCCAACGGTCAGCTTCACCGCACTGACCTTCCGCAAGCCGCATCTCGGGAGGGCGAAGCTGGGATGGCGAAACGATAGTAGACTGGGGGCTCTGGGGAGTTGGTCTTAAAAACTATTACGCTCCAACGTATTCGCTTTGTGCCTAAACCCACGAAACGAAGGAGCGTAATAGTGGTTGCAGTATCTTCGATTTGCCAACAGCCTTGCAAGTTCTCGCCTCGTGACAATCGCTGTCGCCATTTTCAGTCGCGGAGCGCCGATCCGTCCGAGCAGCATCGGCCGTGCTGGTGGCTCAGGAAACAATTACGAATAGCGAACAGAAAACTTCAGGAACGCCATGCCGAATTGGACGCTTTGCGGAGGGCGAAGACGGAGAAGTATGTGCCGCCGTGGGCCTCGGAGGCACGGTTGTTACACCATCAGTTTTCAGCGCGAATTATCGCGATGTGCTGCTGCCTTGCTGTGGTCATTGGCTTTCGAGCAGTTCCCAAAGTTCTCAAGATCATCAACCGGTGTCTCGAATTGGACATTCCCGTTCCATCGCGCGATGCTGTGCGACTCTGGAATTGCCGAAATGGCGTCGCGATTCTTCAGGAGGCAAAGAAGTCAACGGGTTGGATTTGGATGATCGACCACAGCGTGCAACCTGGCAAAATGTGTGTGCTGGTCGTTCTGGGAATTCACAAGGACAATATCCCTCGGAACAGGCCACTGAGACGCAGCGATATGACAGTTCTGGCAGTCTCACCTGCACCGTCACGAAGTAAGGAGCAGGTCAGGAAGCAACTTCTGGCTGTCGCTCATGAATTCGGTCACCCATTTGCGACGATCTGCGATGGAGCCAGCGAACTTCGAGAGGCCGTTGCAACCCTGAAAAATGAGGAATTCAGCGGACTTTGCCTTTATGACACCAGGCACCGAATTGCCGCTCGTCTCAAGATCGTCCCTGGCAAATCCGATCGCTGGATTGAGTTTGAAGGGAAGGTTGGGTGTGCCATTGCCCAATTGCAGCAAACTGAGCTGGATCACCTGATGCCATCCCAGCCTCACCCTCCCAAAACATCTACATCCCTCAATTCAACAACACGTCCCCTGCATTCATTCGTGCCCATTCGTGTCCATTCGTGGTTCAAAACCGCCCTCAATTCGAAGCCCGGCCCTCGCGCAAAGGCTCGGCAGAAGCCTCGCCCTCCCAAAACAGCCACATACCTCAAATCAACAACACATTCCCCCTGCGTTCATTCGTGTCCATTCGTGTCCATTCGTGGTTAAAAAGCCCCCCTCAATTCGTGTCCATTCGTGGTTCAAAACCGCCCCTCCATTCGTGGTTCACCCCACCCCCTCGCCTCACGCAGCGGCCAGCAGCGGACCGGCAGCGGCCACTTCCATCGCCAGCACTTCCGCCGCCATCGCCTCATAGTCCAAGGCTCCGGCGGATCCCGGAGCATAGTCCAGCACCGACTGGCCAAATCCAGGAGCCTCTGCCAGTTTGATGTTGCGGCGAATCTTCGTACTGAAAATCCGCGCCTTTGACCACGGTGACTCAGCATCGCTGCTGCGCAAAAACAACTTCAAATCCTCAACCACATCCGCCGCCAGTCGCGTGCCCGATTCGTACAGACACAGCATGATCCCGGTGACTCGCAGGTCACGATTCAGACGTCGCGTGACCAGTGCCGTCGTCTCAAACAGTTTGGACAACCCCTGCAAGGCAAAGAAATGCGGCTGCAGCGGAATGAAGACTTCATTGACCGCGGTCAGTGCATTGATTGTCAGCACTCCCAGAGACGGCGGACAGTCGATCACCACATAATCAAACCGCTGCTGCTCCTTCCAGTGCCGCATCGCATTCCGCAGCAGAAACTCGCGACCGGACTGACCGGCCAGCTCCAGTTCAGTGGCCGCCAGATCAATGTTGGCCGGGACCAGTGACAGATTGTCAATCACCAGCTGCCGAGTATCGTCCAGAGTGCACTGCCCGGTGAATACGTTGTACGCCGATGGCATCTCCGGCCCCGCTTCCACTCCCAGATGCAGCGACGCATGAGCCTGAGGATCCAGATCAACCAGACAAACTCGACGACCATGACGAGCGAGTGCAGCCGCCAGGTTCACACTGGACGTCGTCTTGCCAACGCCACCCTTCTGATTCATCACTGCTATGCTGCGCATGACTTCCTTCCCTCAGCACTGACCGGTCTCCATGCCACTGCGCGCAGTCTATGCTGCTGCCGCACAACAGGACCAGACCGATTTCCTCTGACCTGGCCACAGTCCCACCGCAGGCACCGGGACACAGCAGCAGCCCTAAAAACCGCCACAACTCATTGTCCGCAAACGCTTTACAGAGCAATCTCAGGCCCGCGCACGTCCCGCACAGCGGCGTTCATCGCCGTGAAATCCCCAACCCGGCGTCCGCAGCGATTTCCGCTTTTGCCCGGTCACGTGTAAGATCCTTGCCGCTGTCTGTCCGCCTGCATTCAAGGATCCCTGCATGCCCGTCGTTGCCGCCCCTGCTGCCGTTGGTCCCGTCGACCTGCTGGTGCTGGTCGTCCTGCTGGTCGGTTCGATCGTGGTCGGTCTCCGAGCCGGTCGCGGAGCCAACAGCGCGGATGCCTATTTGCTGGGCGGACGCTCGCTGCCCTGGTGGGCTATCCTTGGATCCATCGTGGCCACCGAAACCAGCACGGCCACTGTTCTCAGTCTGCCCGGTGCGGCTTTCGGTGACACCGGCTTGAAGTGGCTGCAGATCCCGCTGGGGTATCTGGCCGGACGTGTGCTGGTGGCAGCGGTATTCCTGCCCCGCTACTTTCAGGGCAACCTCTACACCGCCTACGAAGTGCTTGAAAAACGCTTCGGTTCACTGACTCGCCGAGTTTCGTCGCTGCTGTTTCTCGTCACCCGCAGCCTTGGAGACGGCTTGCGGCTGTATCTCGCCGGGCTGGTCCTGGAACGTCTGCTGGGCTGGCCTCTGGCAGGCAGCGTGCTGGTGATGAGCATTGTGACTGTGATCTATACGGTGGTCGGCGGACTGCGTTCGGTGGTTTGGAACGACTGCATTCAGCTCGTGATTTACGTTTTTGGCGGCGTCGCCTCGGTCTTCGTGATCAGCAGCCGGATCGAGGGTGGCTGGCCCTGGCTGCTCACGTGGGCGGCGGATTCCGGCAAGCTGCAGCCGTTCAATTTCCAGTTCAATCTGGCAGATCCCTTCAATTTCTGGGCTGGTCTGATCGGCGGTGCTGTGCTGACGATCGGCACGCATGGCACGGACCACATGATGGTGCAGCGCTACCTCAGTGCTCGCAGTCAGCGTGACGCGGCCAAAGCCGTGATTGCCAGTGGCGTGGTGGTGCTGCTGCAGTTTCTGCTGTTTCTGTTCATCGGGATTCAGCTGGCGTGCTTTTATGCGCAGGGCGGTCGTACGGCTCCGGGAACCGGGGACAGAATCTTCGTGGGTTTTATTGTCGAGCATTTTCCGAAAAACGCCGGCCTGGTGGGGCTGATGCTGGCTGCGGTGCTTTCCGCGGCCATGTCCACGCTGTCCAGTTCGCTCAATGCCTCCGCTTCCGCTGTGCTGAATGACTTCTGGATTCCGTTGTCACGGCGACCGCTGTCGGAGTCTCGACAGGTTCAGCTGTCACGGCTGCTGACACTCGGTTTTGGCGTTCTGCAGGCGATCATTGCCATCCAGGCAGCGCGACTGAGCAAGTCGGTCGTTGACAACGCTCTGACGATTGCCGGATTTTCGGCCGGAATTCTGCTGGGGATCTTCTCCCTCGGAATCCTGTCACGGCGGGCAGGGCAGGGGGCCGCACTGATCGGAGCGGCTGTCGGACTGGTGGTCCTGCTGGTGGTTCAGTTCAGGCCCATCGAACAGTTGCCGGTTGTGGCCTGGCCGTGGCTGGCATTGATTGGTGCTTCGACCACGTTTGCAGCGGGTCAGCTGGCCGCTGTCCTGACGGAGCCTTCTCGATGACCGAGCATGTCCGTATTGGTCTGGAGGTTCTGGCTGATAATCCAGGCTTGCTGCCGGCCGACGGTCGACTGGGTCTGCTGCAGAATCAGGCGTCAGTGGACGACCGCATGCGGCTGGCATGTGATGTGCTGGCGGAGGTTTTTCCGGGGCGGCTGCAGCGACTGTTTTCGCCGCAGCACGGGTTCTGGAGCGAACAGCAGGCGAACATGATTGAGTCGCCGGATACGCGCTACGAACCACTGAACCTGCCCGTCTGCAGCCTGTATTCCCGGACCCGCAGACCGGCGATGCAGCAGCTCAGGGACCTGGACCTGCTGCTGATCGATCTGCAGGATGTGGGCACAAGAGTTTACACGTTTGTGTGGACGATGCTGGAGTGTCTGCGGGCGTGTGCCGAGGCCGGCATTCCCGTCTGCGTGCTGGACCGCCCCAATCCGCTGGGTGGCCTGATTGTGGAGGGTCCTCCGATTGCATCCGGGTTTGAGTCCTTCGTGGGCAATGCCTCTGTACCGATGCGGCACGGACTGACGATGGCGGAACTGGCTGTGCTGCTCAATCGTGAACTGCAGGTGGGTGCCGACGTGCGCTGCATTTCCATGGAGGGCTGGCAGCGCTCTCATCTGTGGCCCGATCTCGGGCGGGAATGGGTTCCGCCATCTCCGAACATGCCCCGCTGGGAAACCTGCTTTGTGTATCCCGGACAGGTCCTGCTGGAAGGACTCAGTCTGTCCGAAGGTCGCGGCACAACCCGGCCCTTTGAAATCTGCGGAGCTCCGGGTATCGTGCCTGAGATGCTGCTGGAACTGCTGAACCAGCAGGCTTCGCCCGGACTGGCCTGCCGCCCGCTGAAGTTTCGCCCCACCTTTGACAAGTTTGCCGGTCAGATCTGCGGTGGCCTCGCGGTGCACGTGCGACAGCCCGCTCTGGTAAGGTCCTTTCACTGGACGCTGCGGCTGCTGCAGGCTGTGCAGCAACTGTCAGGGAATAGTCTGCGAGTGCTGGATCCGCCGTACGAGTATGAGTATCGACGACCGCCGCTCGATATCCTTTATGGTTCCGCGGCACTGCGGCAGGCACTGACCGGCGAAACAGAATTTGATGCAGCCCGGGTGCAGCGGCTGGCCGGTGTCGATGAGCTGGCCTGGTTCCACCGAACAGCCGACATTCTGCTGTACGACTGATCCTGCCAGGATCAGCTCCAGGTCGGTT
>Ga0209972_10001213_pt1 | contig 22970 bp, 15 predicted proteins | sample NOAtaG_7_FD_187302 | JGI IMG/M metagenome (GOLD analysis project Ga0209972, IMG submission 187302) | Freshwater lake microbial communities from Lake Erie, under a cyanobacterial bloom - NOAA_Erie_Diel1S_2200h metaG (SPAdes) (version 2) | ecosystem: Environmental > Aquatic > Freshwater > Lake ... | reverse complement strand
GCCCGGGCTTTCTCCGGTTTCTTTCAGCGAGCGTGCGGTAGAAAAGATTCGCAACAGGAAAACCAAAGTACAGAGCTGGTTTCTGGACTTAAACCTGATAATGCAATACTGGGGGGACGGTCATTCGAAACGTGCGTACCATCATACGGCTCCGGTCAATGCCTTATACGCCATGCACGAAGCCTTACTCATGCTATATGAAGAAACGCTCGAACAACGCTGGGAACGGCATAACGGGCAGCATCTTCGCCTTCGTTCAGGGTTGGAGGCATTGGGCTTTCGCTTTCTCGTTGACGAGCCTTATCGCCTTCCCCAGTTGAACGCTGTTTTTTTGCCGGAAAATGCCGACGACGAAGCGTTGCTCCGAAAACGCCTGTTGAATGAATTCCACCTTGAGGTGGGGGGAGGATTGGGTGACCTGAGCGGAAAAATATGGCGTATTGGCTTGATGGGGCATACGGCAAGAGCAGAGAATGTTGACTTCCTGCTGGAGGCTATCAGCGAACTATTCCATTGATCTCGGATAAAGGCAGCCATCGTTTTTGAGGATCTGGCCGGAGGGGATATAACCCCTGACCGGGCACAGAGGATAAATAACAGCCTCTTTGCCAATAATCGTGCCTGGAAAGACAACTGCATTACAACCAATTTCGACATGGTCGCCGATCAGCGCGCCGAATTTATTCCGGCCGGTATTCTGCCTTTTGCCATCGGGAAGGGTAGCCCATATCTCGTCGCCTGCTGCTTTAAAATTGGAGACAATGGCACCTGCTCCGAGATGTGCCTTGTATCCAAGGATGGTATCGCCGATGTAATTAAAATGCGGAGCCTGTACCCCATCGAAAAGCACAGCATTCTTGACTTCGGTAGAATTTCCGATTACGGCCCCATCCCCGATGAGTACAAATTCCCGTATAAAGGCACCATGGCGTATCTGGCAGTTCCGGCCGATAATAGCCGGACCCTGTACCAAGGCAGTAGCAGCGATGGTCGTGCCGCCCCCGACCCACACCCCCGGGGCAATTTCCTTGAAATCAGCCGGCAGGCAAGCTGAAATTCCGAACAGCAACTGCGCAGTATCCCCAAGCAGTTCCCAGGGATAGTACAACGCCTCAAGAAAAGGTGCGCATAGACTGTGCCGGAGGTCGAACAGGCTTAACGCCAGTTTTTCTTCCATCATTCGTCTATTCCGGATACCAGCACCCAGGGCTCATCCGGGGTGTGGAGCTTCTCGAGCGAATAATACATCTTCACAAAGCGGGCCGTTACGGCGATGAGGTCTTTCGTTTCGAGCAGGATACTGAAAAAGAGCAGGCTATTGCGGGCACTGTAGGATTTTTCTTTGATCCCTGCGGTTTGTTTGGCGAGCAGGATTTCGATATCCGAGTACATCTTTTTCTTTATGACCTTCATTTCCTGGAAACGTTCAAAGTCCATATTGCGCAGGATGTGGACGCAAAAATCCATAAAGCTGCTCAAGCTCCGGGCAATTTCCTCGAGCTGGTCGTGCTGTTCTTTATCGAGGGGGGCCAGGACATCTTCTACGTGCTGACGGGCGGTATCTGCGACGAGGACGGCAGATTGGTTGAAATCCTGCATCAGGTCGTAGGCGAGCAGGTAGGTCCTGCTACCTTCGGCATTGACTTCGGCTACTCTCCGCATTGAGGCATAAAAAGCATAGCGGAACTCTTCGTTTTCCAGCTTCACCCGCTTCAATGCCTGGTGTGCTTTTCGGAGTTTGGTACGGTCTTCATTCGACAAGCCGTCAATCACGAGCCGGTAGAGGTCGCGTACCGCCTCTATATTACTGGCGATGGACACCATGGTATCCGAGATGATTTTCTGGGCAGGGATGACTTCGGAATGTTGAATAGCCTTTGCGATCCTGTCTTTGCGCGCTTCTTGTTTTTTATGAAGGATAAAAGTATAAACGAAACTCGCCGCGACAACCCCAATGAGTATGATTGTCCCTGCGACCCCTGCTTTGACCATGATGAATGCAAATATGGCCGATACAACAAAAGCGATGAACGCTGTGAGGAACCAGCCAAGGAGGACGTTGATGACCCCAGCGACTCGGAACACCGCGCTATCCCTCCCCCAGGCCCGGTCCGACAGGGAAGTCCCCATTGCTACCATAAAGGTGACATACGTCGTGGACAAGGGCAGCTTTAGCGAGGTGGCAAAACCAATCAGGATACTGGCAATGGTAAGGTTTACCGACGCCCTTACGAGGTCGAATGCAGGGGGGTCCAGGGGGTTAATACCTCCCTTTTTTGTTCCCTGATGATTAATATTGAAACGATCTTCGATCCTTGCTTTCCAGGCCAGCGGGAGCAGCGCGGCAAACAATCGAAAGCCAAATGCAGAACGCACGACCCAACGGGCCAGCGGATTGGAGCCGAAACGCTCCAGGCCTTCACTTTGCCGTCCAAGGCTTACCTCTGTATCGGTCACGGTACGTGCTTTTTTGGAAAACCAAAGGGTAATGACCATGATGACACCCGCTATGAAGAGCATATAAGACTCTGCCGGGTAAGCCGCAGCCAGAGATTCCATCCGGTAAGATCCCGCATCCGAACCAGTTTTTACCCAGTCGCGATACGATTCATATCCAGCTACAGAAGGACCAATGAAATTTACCAGGTCATTACTGGCAAATGCCATGGCAAGTGCAAAAGTGCCGGCCAAAACAACGATACGGAGAATGTCAAACCGAAAAAATTTATGGATGACAAACATCAGGATGGTCCAGAATACGAATGACGCTGCCATGAGAAAAAAGACATGGGCTTCTACCCAGGATAAAAAACTGCCCGACAAAAAGGGCGCACCTTTTAAACCCTTGAATAAGAGAAAGTAACTGATTGCCGATAACGACACCCCAGACCAAATGACGCCTGCGCTGCTTAATCTTTTTTGATAGTCAAAAGAAAAAATCAGCCGCGCAATATACTGTACGATGATGCCTATGGTGAATGCTACGCCAACAGATACGAATATCCCGGTGATTATAGTAATGGCATTTTCCGAATTGATATATTGCCCAAGATTGCCCAGCCCCTCGCCATTGCTGATGACTTTATATATCGCAACGGCCACAGAAGCACCTAACAGCTCGAAAACAATGGATACCGTCGTAGAAGTGGGAAGTCCGAAGGTGTTGAAAAAATCAAGAAGGACAACATCGGTGAACATCACAGCCATGAAAATAACCATGACTTCTGCAAACGAAAAAAACTGAGGGTTAAATATTCCTTTTCGCGCTACTTCCATCATTCCGCCGGCAAATAAAGCGCCAATGAATATTCCGATAGATGCTACAATCATGATCGTCCGGCGTGTGCCCGCTTTTGAGCCTATCGCCGAATTCAGGAAATTCACTGCATCGTTCGCTACACCGACCATTAGGTCCATAGCAGCTAGCACAAACAAAATAATGACAAAAAACAAAAATATACCCATAATAGCTATATTTAATTCATTTACGCTGCTAATTTACGCTTCTATTGTTAACCAAATATTAACAAAGGATATGAAATCATCAGGAATTCAATTTTTTATACCCACTTTTAGAAAATTCCTTAATATTGGAAGATAGACGCACTGCAATGCGATCATCCTGCGGAAAAATGGCGCTTTTTTCGTCCATACTGCATTTTTTGGCCCAATAGCAGGGTTTTACGCCTAAAAAACCTTTGCATGGACGAAAAGCTGCGGATCTTCCTGTTATGCTGACCAATTGCAAGAAGTCTGATCATATTGCCGGAAGGTATGTTGCGGGGACAAAACGACTGGATTATGGAGTTACAGGAACGGCAGGAGTTCAGGCAGCCGGCGATATTCAGGTCTTTTTCCGGGTTGGTCGCTGCCGAGAGTACGCGGCTTGGAGGCTTCAGCAACGGCCCTTATGCCAGCTTGAACCTTGGCCTGAATACGGGGGATGACGATGCGCTTGTTCAGGCAAATCGCGCGTTCTTTTTCAATGCCCTTGGGTGGACAACAGAGCAGGTGGCGAGTGCTTATCAGGTACATGGCGATAGCATTTTACAGGTGGATACCCCATGCCGGGAAGAGGGTTTTGATGCATTGATAACCGACGTGCCGGGCATCTTCCTAACTGTGACAGTAGCGGATTGCACCCCCATTCTTGTTCTTGACCCTGTACGGCCAGCTGTTGCTGCAATACATGCGGGTTGGCGCGGAACTGTCCTGGGCATTCTGAAAAAGACCATTCTGCGCATGCAGGAGGTTTTTGGTACCAATCCGCAGGATTGTCGGGCTTTTATCGGAGCGTGTATAGATGCTTGCTCTTATGAGGTAGATGCAGATGTTGCCCAGCATTTCAGCGCGCCTTATGCCCAGTGGTCGCCTGAACTCCAGAAATACCTGCTGGACCTCAAGTCTGCAAACCAGGCACAACTGCTGGAAGTGGGGCTATTGGAGGAACATATCGAGATTTCGCCATATTCTACGGTGCTAAACAATGACCTTTTCTTTTCCTATCGCAAAGAAAAGGGAATTACAGGCCGTATGCTCAATGGGATCGGGCTGATATAAGCAGGGATGGGCTTTAATAAGGGACAAACAGGAAAACCAAAAAATATGAAAAAAATCTTTTTCATTTTAACTGCCTTTTTTGTGTGGGCCAACCTAATGCTGAGCGCACAGGGGACACAGTTGCTCCGGCAGCCGACCGTCAACGAAGAACAAGTTGTTTTTGTATATGCCGATGATTTGTGGGTATGCAGCCGAAATGGTGGGGAGGCCCGCCGGCTTACCACGGATGAGGGTACCGAGAGTGCGCCACATTTTTCTCCGGATGGAAAATGGCTTGCTTTTTCTGCGCAATATCAAGGAAACACCGATGTGTATGTTGTCCCCGCTGAAGGTGGGGAGCCCAGGCGCCTGACCTGGCATCCCGGGGAAGATTTGGTACAGGGATGGATGCCCGATGGGAAGCGCGTCCTTTTCCGTTCTGCGCGCAATGGGGTCCCTACCCGAATCAACCATTTTTTCACGGTTGGGCTTGAAGGGGGGCTGCCGCAGCAGTTACCCGTCCCGCAGGCTTCTTTTGGTGAAATTTCAGAAGATGGCCGTTATCTGGCATATACGCCCATTACCTTCTGGGATCCGGAATGGCGGAATTATCGGGGCGGACAGGCTCAGCCTATCTGGATTTTTGATCTGAAAAATCAAACCCTCCAGCAAACGCCGCGCACCAATAACGAGCGGCACATGGACCCTGTCTGGTTCAACGGAAAGATCTATTTTCTTTCCGAGCGCGACTATGCCAGCAATATCTGGATGTTTGACCCCAAAACCAAAGCCCTGGAGCAAATTACTTTTCACAAAGATTTTGACGTGAAAAGCCTGGATGCAGGCGGAGGCCGGATTATTTATGAGCAGGGTGGATACCTACATTTACTCGACCCCGCCACTAAAAAAACCAGGCGCTTGCAGATCGAGGTACGGGGGGATTTCGGATGGGCAAAGCCCCGGTGGGAGGATGTAGAGCCTACCCGACTTGCCAATGCTTCCCTTTCCCCAAGCGGTACCCGTGCGCTTTTTGAATATCGCGGCGATATCTTTACTGTTCCACAGAAAAACGGCGACTGGCGGAATGTCACCCAATCCAGCGGTGCTGCTGACCGCTATCCGGTTTGGTCGCCGGATGGACAGAAAATTGCCTGGTTCTCGGATGCTTCAGGAGAGTACCAATTGATGGTTGGTGATCAGTATGGGTTGGAAAAGCCAAGGTCTATCCCCATTCCCAGCCCTTCCTTTTTCTTTAAGCCGGCATGGTCGCCGGATGGGAAATACCTTGCGTTTACCGATACGCACTTTACTTTGTGGCTGGTTAACTTATCGAGTGGGGAGTTGAAACAGGCAGACGCCGAGGCTTACGCACACGTGGTGCGCACCATGAACCCCGTCTGGTCCCCGGACAGTAAATGGATTGCATATGCCCGGCTTCTGAACTCGCAGTTCAAGGCTATTTTTGTATATAACGTCGAAACGGGTAAAAAAATTCAGGTTACGGATGGAATTGCAGATGCCATAGATCCAGTCTGGGATGCCGGTGGGCGTTATCTGTATTTTCTGGCAAGCACGGATTATGCCCTGAATTCTGCGTGGCTGGATATGAGTAAATACAACCTGCCCGTCACACGCGGACTATATCTTGCCGTACTTGCTAAAGATGGGGTTTCTCCTTTTATGCCCAAAAGCGATGAGGAAGTACCGGCTGTTTCGGGGGGCAACGGTACGAAAAAAGACTCGGTGGTGGTTAAGATTGATGCCGAAGGCCTTCAACAACGCATTTTAGCTGTAAACGTGCCGATCAGACCGTATGTCGCGCTTCTGCCCGGCCCTAAGGATTACGTTTTTTATGCTGAGAGTGTACCAAACCAACCAGGTTGGACGATCCACCGATATAATTTCAAGGAATTAAAAACGGAAGCTTTCCTTAGTCCGGTACAGAATGCTTCGGTTTCTTTCGACCGCAAGCAAATCCTTTATCAGAGCAGCAGCACCTGGGGCATTTTAAAAACGGATGGCCTGGCCAAAATCGGTGATGGAAAGCTGAACCTCAATTTGCGGATGAAAATCGAGCCACAGGAGGAATGGTCCCAGATATTCCGCGAGGGATGGCGTTTTCAGCGGGATTTCCTGTATGTGGACAACGTCCATGGGGCACCCTGGAAGGAAGTGTACGAATGGTATCGCCCCTGGTTAGCGCATGTTCGTCATCGCACAGACCTGAATTACCTGGTGGATATTTTGGGGGGAGAGGTTGCGGTAGGTCATTCCTATACAAGCGGCGGTGATTTTCCGAAAATTGATCAGGTTTCTATTGGATTGCTGGGTGCAGATCTGGAGGAATCCAACGGGTTCTACCGGATTTCAAAAATATATTCCGGGGAGACCTGGAATCCTGATCTGCGCGCCCCGCTTTACGTGCCTGGTTTGGAGGTGCGGGAAGGGGATTTTCTGCTGGAAGTCAATGGCAAACCGCTTAAAGCCCCGCTGAACCCCTATAGTCTGTTTGAAGGGACTACAGAGAAGCAAACTCATATTAAGGTCAACAGTACCCCTTCCCTGGAAGGGGCCCGAAGCTTGGTCGTCGTGCCGATAGGGAATGAGTCGGCCCTTCGCGCACGCGATTGGGTAGAATCTAATCGCCGGAGAGTGGATGTCCTGTCGGGGGGGCAACTTGCATATATTTATGTGCCCAATACCGGGCAGGGGGGGTATACCTATTTCAACCGTTATTACTTTGCCCAACAGGATAAAAAGGGTGCGGTGATTGACGAGCGCAACAATGGCGGCGGTTCGGCGGCAGATTATATGGTGGATATTATGGCCAGGCAGCTACACGGTTATTTCAACAGCCGGACTGCAGCACAGCGGCCGTTCACTGTGCCTATGTCGGGAATTTGGGGCCCGAAAGTAATGATTATCAATGAGCGGGCAGGGTCTGGCGGGGATCTTTTACCCTATCTTTTCCGCAGGATGAACATCGGCCCGCTAGTAGGCACAAAAACCTGGGGGGGGCTTGTCCATACTGCCGATACGCCCTTATTTATAGATGGTGGACGTATGGTAGCGCCCCGGGGCGGTTTTTATGACGTGAACGGCCAGTGGGCAATTGAGGGGGAAGGGGTAGCGCCGGATATCGAAGTGCTTCAAGACCCCGCCGAAGTACTCAGGGGCGGTGACCCCCAACTCGAGCGCGCAGTAAAGGAGGCGATGAAACTTCTGGAGGTACAGGGCGTAAAGTTGAAGCCGGAGCCTGCACCGCCCGTGAGGTATCGCCGCCCGGGCAAGTAGCGGCCGCAGTATCGTTTGATGCTCCGGCAAATCAGGCCTGATAGAAAGGAGATAGCCAGAGGTATTTAATTTAAAAATAACAGCGCAAAAAATCATGTATTGGAAGGTGAAGCATAAACCATTGTTGTTAGTGGTCTGGGCTATTGCATTGATGGGTTTTGCCTGCGACAGCGGGCTGAAAATTTTCAGAAAAGCACCGCCAAAAGCACCGTTAAATCCTTATTTAGAATTATTCATACAGGACTACGTGCAGTTCTTTGAGTCAGAGATGGAGCGCACCCAGCTCCCTGGGGCGGCTTTGGCAATCGTATGGGACAGTACCGTAGTGTTCAGTAAAGGTTTTGGCGTGAAGTCTGTAGGCAGCAGGGATTCGGTGGACGAGCACACGGTTTTTCGCCTGGGGTCATTGTCAAAGGGTTTTGCAGGTATTCTGACGGCGATGCTCGCGGAAGAAGGTACGCTGGCTTTTGACGATCCGGTAGTCCGTTATGTACCTGAATTCACGTTGCGTTCCGGAGAGCAGACCCAGCGCGTCAGGATACGGCACCTGCTTTCCCATAGCGCCGGGCTCCCCTACCATACATTTACCAATCTGATCGAGGCAGGATACGACATACCCGGGATTATAGCCCGGCTGAAGGAGGTAAAGCTGAACGGTAAAGAAGGGGAGGTGTTCAGTTATCAGAATGCTGCTTTTTCGGTCATTGAAGAGGTCATCAAGGCGAGCACTGGGAGGCGCTATCCGGAGTTATTGCAGGAGCGGATATTCCGGCCTGTGGGCATGTATGATGCCAGTGCCAGTTATGAAGCCATCCTGGTTTCTCCTAATAAGGCCTATCCCCACGAAGGCTATGACAGTACCTGGACGAGAGTGGAATTTACGCCTAAGTTTTATAATGCAGTCGCTGCAGGCGGGGTTAACGCAAGTATTTCCGATATGGGCAAATGGCTGGTGTTACTGCTTGGGGGGCGACCGGAGCTGGCCGGCCCTGCTGTATTGGATACCGTATTCAGCCCACAGCTAAAAACGAATAGTGACCGGAGGTTTTTTAAAGAATGGCTTGTGGAAAAGGAGGTTTATTACGGCTATGGATGGCGGATATTGAATACGCCGGAAGACACGATCGTCTATCACGGGGGCTATGTCAACAGCTTTAAGGGCGAGATCGCACTGCATCGGAGAGACCGCATCGGTGTCTGTGTGTTGATGAACGGCGCAGGCAGTATGGCGGGTACGGTAATACCGGGATTTTTTGAGCGTTACCGCGTTTATGCGGATTCCATCAGAACGTCCAGGTGAGGTTGATATTGGGCGTGAACCCCATCATTTCAAGTTCGGTACCCACAACAGTATTGACATTTGGTTTAGGGCCCGGGCTATTGAAGGGGGTGATGAAGGAATAAATGAACTGCCGGTATTTGACATTTTCCCTGTCGAGCAGGTTGAAAAGGTTGATTCCGGCTTTGCCTTCCCCTTTTGCCAGCGGGAAGGTAAAATTTCCGAAAAGGTCAATACGGTGGTAATCGTCGAGGTATTCCAGGCGTTCGGAAGGCGAGAGGGTATTGCGGTCGCCATCGGCACTATCGAATGAGGAGAGGTCGGTATAAGGCCGGCCACTGGCAAAGATATAGGTTGCACCAAAATCGAATTTACCTACGGTATATTGGGCATTGAGTTTCAACTGATGCCTTCGGTCGTTCGGTGAGGGGAAGGGGTTGCCTTGATAAACCTGCGGGAACGTATGGGTAGATTTGCTCAGGGTATATGCCGCCCAAAAAGCCGTTTTGGAAAAAGATTTTTGGAGGAGGATGTCCACGCCCTTGATATAGCCTTTGCCCTGGAAGAGCGTATATTTAAAAAGTGCTGGTTTGCCATCAACGGTAGGCAGGCCGACCCTTTGCTGCGCATGTTCGAGTACGCCATCGGTATTTTTCGAATAGAATTCCACATCGAGGTCGAACCAGGAATTTTTGTGGGTAAAGCCGAGCATAAGGTTGTCGGAAACGGCAATGGGAAAGCGTTTTTCGCTCAATACCCAGTACTGGAAGCTTCGCCCGAAGCGGTCTTCGTGGTATAATTGCCGCACGAATTGCTGATAGCGGCCAAAAGAAGCTTTAATCCGCAAATTTTCAACAGGTTTGAAATCTAAGAAGATACGGGGTGAGAAATAGCTTTTCCCTTCAAAGAAAGTGGTCCGCAGGCCAATATCTGCGGATACGTTTTTGAGCGTACTGCCACTGAGATATTGGACATACCCCGAGTGTTGAGGCCCCCAACGGTCGCCGTTGAGCGGACTCCTGCCATCTTCTCCAATATTGAATGCGGTATGACTGAATGCCCCCTGGTATCCGGCGTGAAGGATTTGACCTTTGGGCAGGGACCAGGAATGATTGTGTTGTACGTTGATTTCCTCGACCCTGTTGAAATGCTTATTTTCGAATTGTAGCCCCGGGAGTGGGCTGGACTCCTGCATCCGGTTGAAATTATTGGAGATAAGGGTGGAATTTTCATAGGCAGAAAAGGAGAGCAAAGTGGAAGAACGGAAGTGCCTGCCCCATTCCTGGGTCCATTCAGCACTGGCCCCGTCATTCTGCCAATGGGTTTCTTCGAGGTATTTTTCCTGTAAAAAGGTATTGGGCTTGCGGAAAGGCGGATAAATGCTCCGTGTAAAATTATAGTCAAAGCGGTCCCTTCCCCGGAACAGACTGGCGCGGAGTGCTATTTTGGCCGAGGGTTCCCAGGTCCATTTGAGGTTGGCATCATTGAAATAAAACGACGGTTGCTGGGAGCTGATCGTTGTCGCAGTGTTGCGTCCCGGAGGAAGATTGGGAAAAGCTTCTGTTTCTGTGGTTGGATTAGTTTTACCAAAAAGAGCACTTTCGCCGAGGTTGCGGTTGGCGCTGCGAAAGCCGGCGAGCAGTGCCATTTTCGGCCCGATGGGTATTTCAATAGCTGCACTGGAAGTGAGGAAGTTGAGGTCCACGACGGCTTTGAACCCTTCCTGCCGCATAGGCTGGGTCTGCATATCAATTACAGCCGCAGTCCTCCCGCCATATTGTGCGGGGAAAGCGTTTTTGTAAACTTTCACTTCGCTGACGATATTTGGGTTGACCAGGCTGAAAATACCAAAGAAATGGGTGACGTTATAGAGGGTCATACCATCCAGCAGCACGAGGTTTTCATCGCCATTACTACTTCGGATGCTGATATCGGAGGATAGGTCGTTGGATGCATCTACGCCGGGCAGCATCTGGATGCCCCTGAAGATATCTTTTCCGCCATAAAAATTGCCGATAGATGAAAGCCGGGCACCTCGGAGCATGGTTCCATCTCCGGTATTTTTAGGTATAACTACCGGTGCTTTTTCTTTGACGGTGATACCGGGCAGTTTTTCTACTTTTGGTACGAGGCGGACCTTCAGGGAGACTTTGTCCTGACGCCCCCCTTCGATGGTAAGCTCGCGTGGCTGGTAGCCGATATACTGAATGCTTAGGGTTGTGCGCCTATCATCAGGGGCAGGGATCCTGCATTCAAAGTGTCCTTGTTCATCTGCGGCTACGCCTTCGCCTTTCTCATAAAGGATATGTGCGAAAGCCAGGGGCGTACCCGTCAGTGCGTCGGTGACCTGTCCATGGATTTGGATGAATTCTGCAGGAAAATGGCTATTCTGTTGTATTTCCCGGCGTACCAGTACCTGGCCTTCCCCCGGTATTTGAAAAACGAGGCCTGTACCCCTGAATACCTGATCGAGAAAATCCTTTATACTGCCTGCTTTTGCGTACTGGTTGATCCGGACATCCGAAACGGCATCCAGGTCATAGGCAAATTTAAGGGGGTATTTTTTTTCCAGGGTTCGGAATACCTCTTCCAGGGGGGCATCCTGAAAAAGTGCTTCGTATGCAGGCCTGCCCTGAGCGCCCAGCAACAGGGGGAGCAGGGCCATCATCGCCGACCAGAGGATTTTTTTGACCATACCGTGGTGAGTGGCGTACGTTGAAAGCAATACGCCGGCGTTATTATTTGATGGTTACAATTTTCCCTTTTCGCCGTGCTTCCAGTTGCATGGGCCAGCATACTTTGTAGAGGGCGCTGTCGAGGTTGCCCCGTTCAAAGAACGTGGTGGCACGCCTGGCAAGTACTTGCGGGGATGCCTGGATCGAGACGTCAAATTGCCGCTCGATTTCGGCAAAAACTTCTTTCAGCGTTGCCTCGCTGAAGAAAAAGCGCCCTTCGCGCCAGGTGCCGATCAGCGCGGTATCGAGCTGGGCAGGGGTACTGAGCAGGCCATTCTCCGAATTGTCGGTGGACAGGCCGGCAGTGAGGATTTGGCTATCCGTGGAAAGCCCCGTTACGCGGACTTTTCCGCTCAGGCAATCAACTCTGAACCCACCTGCCCTCGCCTGGACGTTGAAACGCGTACCCAGGACTTCGACATTGCCCCGGGCGGTCGCAACAATGAAAGGCCGTCCTTTTTTGACTTCAAAAAATGCTTCCCCGCTCAAGTGGATACGGCGCTCTTTTTTCCACTTACCAGGCCGATAGCTGATCGTCGTCCCGGCATTGGCTTTTACCAGGGAGCCATCAGGAAGGGTCAGTGTAATTTGATTGCCATTTTTAACAACGATATGCTTCGATGGTTGGTTGAACAGGAAAAACAGGAGAAGGGCAAAAGAAGCTGCTGCGACATAGGGCAGCAGGATGCGGAGGGTGGCCTGGCGCGACGGCCGGGCAGGGGAGGGAACCACTTCTTGCTGGGTAGCAGCATTAATTCGCGCCCAAAGGGCTTCGATACTTTCCTGGGCGGGTTCTGCTTCCTGGGCTTGGAGCAGGCGTACCAGTCGCGAAGCGGCTGCCACGTCCGCCGATTTTTCAGGATGTTCCTTCAGCCATTGTTCCCAAAATACGGAGGCTTCAGGGTCGCCATGACGTGCCCAGCGGATGAAGGAATCTTCTTCCGCAAAATCCATTATCGAAAATTGGGTAAAATTTTTTTTCATGGCGAAAACAATTCATCCAAATACCCACTACGGGTTTGGGCGTTATAAATCATTTTGCATCCGGAGGTCCCGCTTTGCATGATGCTTTTACAGGATCCGTCGGGTTTTTGTTCTTCCAGGTGCCGGCGGTTGAGTGCGCAATGCCCGAGCTCGTGAAAGACGACATATTCTTTTTCCCAAATCGTGGCGCTGCTCCAGAATGCGGCATCAATTGTGAGCGTACTGCCCGATATCGAGCCCTGGGCACAGCGTCCAAGGACTTTCGTTTCCGGGATATCCGCGATTACGGCACTGAGACGGCTCATATCTATATTCATTCCCCGTTGCCGGCCTTCTGCAACGAATAGGTCGAGCAGGGGCTGAAGGGGAGGGTCTATGACGACTGGTGCGAATGCTTCTTCCCGCTGACAAGCAGAGAAGAGGGAAATCGCCAGAAAAAGGAGCAATTTTATTCTGCGGCTAAACAACATACGCTGTTAATTTTGGCTTGAGCTACATTTAAATAAGGGTAGTCCCTGCTTTTTTGTACTCAAAAGGGCCCAACTATTTTTTAGAACCCGGCCAGGCAAAACAAAAAAATCAAAATGGCCATTATGTCCCGCAATGCTTCTAAGGCCCGATGTGCCAGATTTCTGGCCGATTGATAGTTCAGTTCCATAATCTCACTGATCTGGGCATAGTCCATATCCATGAAAAACTTCAGGTATAAGACTTCCTGTTGCCGCTTGCTCAGGCTGTTAAGTGCTTTTTGCAGTTGTTTGCGCCGCTCCTCGTCATCCTCTTCAATGATCCACTGGCCCTCTATATCAAATACTGCACTAAAGTGGTGCTCTTCGGGTTCCTGGCTACTGATCCGCAGACTACTGAGGGCCCGGATGATTTTTCGCCGCAGTGCGACGAGGAGATACTTCCGGATAGAATCTGTATTGCTCAGCCCTTCGCGGTTTTTCCATAATTCAACAAATAAGTCTTGCAGGCAATCTTCGACCATTTGGCTGTCGGAAGAAAATTTGCGGCCATATTTCAACAATACGGCACAGTGGTCGCGGTAAATCCGCTCCAATGCAGTCTTATCCCCGCCTCTGAGTTGACCCCATAAAGTACTGTCCATAATTTTCTGGCCGGTGAGGCTATATTTTCATTGAATATTCGAGGTTGTTTAAAAAGTCTTCCGCTGCCTCCGGCAGCAAAATATGATTTGGCGAAGCCGGCTGCCTTTGGCGGTAGAGTATCTTTTCACATAACCCTATATAGAAACCGCCCTGTTGTCACTAAAGGTTTGCCAGATTTGTTGTGACGCGGTCATCGCAGGCTAAAAATGGTCCTTTGCGCTACCAAGCTGAAACCCACCGCAAAAATCCCAACAAAGACCCGTCGAATTTTTTTTAAAAAATTGAGTACAAAATACAAAAACGCGGCTTTACCCAATATACAACAACATTATCCATTAAAAAAAAGAAAGTGCTATGTTAAACAAGATGTTGAAATTTGGAACCCTGATGCTGCTCGGCGCAGTCCTGGCACTTACATCCTGTGAACGTGGAGAAGAGCTTCTGATCGAAGATTTCGGCCCTACCACCGATACGATTTTGTTCAATGGCCGGGGACCACACTCGCCCGGGATGCACCGTCCCGGAGACCGTTGCTTTGAACTGGTCTTCCCGGTGACTGTCCAATTTCCCGATGGGACGAAAAAGGAAGTAGCCAATAAGGATGAATACATGAAGGCAATCAGTACCTGGCGTAAGAACAACCCCCGGGAAAAAGGAGCCCCAAAAATTGCCTTTCCCTACGAGATCATGCTGAAAGACGGTACCGTCACGACGATTGAAAATATGGAAGATTTAAAGGATGTACTCGATAACTGCCGCCCGGTACGTGGGCCACATACTGCCCCCTGCTACCAGGTCGTTTTCCCGGTAACATTGAAATTCCCGGATAGTACCAGCAAGGTCATCAATAGTGCCGAGGCGTTTAAGGCCGCGCTGGAAGCCTGGAGGGCAGCAAACCCGAATACGACGGGTCATCCGATAATCGCTTTTCCTTATTCAATTAAGCTGAACAATGGCACGGTCGTGACGCTCAACAGCATCCAGGACCTGCGCGAAGCGATCCACGCCTGCCGGGAAAACCGCCCGCACCGCCCATCTTGCTTCAAGATCGTGTATCCGGTCACAGTAGTGTTCCCCAATGGTTCGACAGCTTCTGCAGCAAGCCGCGATGCCTTTATGAACATCGTCCGGGATTGGCGCAGCAAAAACCCGGATGCAACGGGCCGACCCACACTGAAGTTTCCGGTGAAAGTTGAGCTGAAAGATGGTACTACCCAAACGGTAGAGAACAAAGAGGCGCTCGAAGCACTTGCCAAGAGCTGCAAAGGATAAAAGATCCTTTGGTTTCAGTCCTTTTCACACAACCCCATTAAGTTTTTCAGAGCCGCGTTTTCAACGATTTTGCGAAGCAAAATCGTTGAAAACGCGGCTCTGAAAAAATATTATTTGGCGGCGTAAGCCGCCAAAGGATGTACCGGAGGCTTTTTACACAACCCCAGTCTTTTTTTGATGGGGCATGATTTATGACGGTTTCATTGCTGCACCCGGCGCACCCATATTTCATGCATGGCTTCTCCCGCAGAGCTTTTTCCGGTATGGTGCCATTCTCCGCTGGCTGTATCGAAAGAAAATTCGAGTTGCATACCGACCCGCTGGTTGTCGCGGGAGAAAAATTCCAGATTTTCGACATATTTCCCATTCACCGCAGTATAGGAGCCACCACCTGTTCCGAGGAACTGGCGGGTCTCGGTATTATACGCGATCCATTGGAAACGGGTGCCGGTGAGGATTTTCATGGTTTTTCGAGGTACGTTGACTTCGCGGCGGGTCGTTTCGCCGTTGCGTACCCGGCCGCCCATGAGCCATACACCGGAGAGATCTGTTGGCTGGCTCTCTTCAAGGGATTTCCAAGCTTCTTTTTTTACCCCGTCTTTCGATAGATTCAGTCCGTTTTGCCCTGAAGACCATTCCCAGGTTTCTTCAGCGCCCACTTTGGTCGAGTCGGCAGAGTAGAATTCATACTTCAGCAGTAGTTGGCCATTGCCCATAGAAAAAATACCACCACGCGTTTCGATAAATGCGCCGGTCTTTTCCGAAAAGGCCGTCCAGGAAAAAAAGTCCCCGCTAAAGAGCAGGACTTCTTTGATCATCTCGCCGTTCTGGCCCTGTGCGGACCGGCTCCAGGCGCCCTGGAGGTTACCTTTGGCTAATAGACTCGTGCTGATTGCCAGAAGGAGGAGGAGTGTGCTCAGGATTGTTTTTGGATTCATAAGTTTTTTTTAAAAAGAAACAATGAGAATCGGTTTTTTGGTTTGATAATCAGACATTGAGCCAGTAGGTAATTTTAAAAACGAGCGCGCGGTTTTTGACCATTGGGGAGGTAAAGAATTGTTCGCTGAAATAATTATCGGTATAGACCAGGAAGAGGTCGGAAACGGGACGGAACCTCCACTGTAAACGGGTATTCACATTGACGTTATTCGCCTGGGTGTTGTACTGGAGGAAGGTACTTAAGAAGAGGGTCCTCGACAGGGAGAGCTCGGCCCGGGGGCCTATAAGCCAGAATGCACTACTGTTAAAAGGCGAAGGCAGTTGGATATCGTTGTAGTTGACGCTCATGGCGAGCATGCCATAAGGCTGCCAGCGGTAATTCAGGCTAAAATTGGCTTGGAGGATATTTCCGTTGAAATATTCGCCGGCGTTTAGGCCCAGTTCATAGGATAGGGCTTTTCGATAATCGGACTGGTAACGCATCCCGGCGGCGGTAAAGCCGTAGCGGGAGCCTTCGGGCAGTACCTTCCCTCCGGAATTCGTGGGGTCAAAGGGGAAGAACAGGTAAACGAAGTCATGTTGGAGGTTTAATCTGAATTCGCGCTGGCCGGCGAGCTGAATGAAAAAGAACGGCTGATGGTTGCGGTCGGCCAATTGAAACGAAGGGACAGTATTATAAACGATTCCGGTTTCCATGCCCAGACCCCAGGATTGGAGCAAGCCCCCGATAGCTGGCTTGCGGGGAAAAATGGAATGCCGGATATTGCTGTAGAGGGAATAAAACCCCCTGCGCGGTACAAAGCCCACATCTGCGCGGTAGTTATCCCCGACATACTGCTGGGCGAACATGGCAAACCAGCGCAGGGTATTATAGCCGACGTATAACGCGGCCGAATTTGCCCCTTTATCACTACCAGGGGAGAAGGAGCGATGGTAGTAAGCCTCGGATTCCCACTTGTTGTCTTTCGAGTTAAAGTTGAATTCGAGCCCTGCTACCCGGTTATAATTGGATTTGTCGTGCGTGAACCTGCCGTTGGGGTTTTCGATAAAATTTTCTTTGTTTACAAAAACAGCACCGAGAACGGACCGGTCGAAGACTTTGCGCTGCAATACGCCAACAGTATAATTGGCAGGGTTGAGGCCAATATCCCGCTGCTGTCCGGTATGCATATTCAGCAGTCCAAGTCGCCAGTTTTTATCGAGTTTGCCGCTCAGGCGCATACCGGCCACAATTGGTACGTTGAGGTTGCGGCGTACTTCTATAGGGCTGCCATCTGTAGTGATTTTGCGCACAAGGCCGTTGGCAATACCGATGCGCCGGCTGAAGAAGGGGCGGGTGTCCGGAAAGCCAAACCGGCTGAAGAGGTCTTCGTTTTCCAGGAAAAACTGTCTGCGCTCGGGAAAAAAAAGCTCAAACCGACTGAGATTAGTAATCTGACGGTCCACTTCAACCTGTGAAAAATCAGGGTTGAAGGTCAGGTCGAGGTTGAGGGAAGGTGTCAGGGCGATTTTGGCATCCCCTCCCAACTGGGCAGCGGACTCACCGGGGAGACGGAGCTCGAAGTCACGCTCACTACGGGCACTTATATAAGGAATGAGGGAAAGGTTAAGGCCTGGTTGCGGTGGCCGGTCGTCCCAGACCAAAAGGCCGGTATAGGCGAGGTTGGAAGCGTCAAATTGCCGGGGGACCCTCGACCATGCGGAGATTTCGTTAGCTTTCAGGGCATTTCGAAGGAAATTGATGCGCCATACATTCTGGCCATCCTGGAGCTTGTAACGCAGGGTCTTGAAAGGTATGGCCATTTCTACCTCCCAGTATTCTTCGTGGTTGCTGACCTGGGAATACCACTTATTGTCCCAGTCGGTTGAGATATTACTGCCATTGTCAATTAGCCCTTCTCCCTGAACGTTGAACGGGGAAATTTCAAAGAAAAACCCGTTGAGTTTGTCCTGGAACGGGTCAATAAGCACGAAGAACCCATCACTGGCTTCCCCATCAAAATCCCGCTTTAAAGAGCTAATGATGTAATCTTTACGCTGTTGATATACCCTGGCCCCAACGTATAGGAAAAGGTGGTCAAAAGTGACGCGGACTTCTGTTTTGTGCTGTGCTTTTGAGGTATCAAACGGGAAGATTTGCTCGAAATCTACTGCGGCCATTGCTGCTTTCCACGGGGCGTCGTCGAGGTGACCGTCGAGACGGATGGTAGATTCGGCTTTTCGGATATGGAGGGATAACGGCGCATCCTGTGCCGGCAGGGCGATAGCGCACCATAAGGCAAGCACCGCGGTTGCCAGGGTTTTTTGAGCCATGTAATTGATTTTTAATAAAACAGGGGGCAAAGGTAAAGATTAGATGCTTAGCGGCAGGGGGGCGAAGGGGAAAAATATCCGATATAAGATTGAATCGCCATATCGCAATAAATCGGTTTATGAATACGCTAGATAAAAGACTTGTTGTGATGATAGGTCGGCGCGGCAGGAAAATGAGCTCTTGTGCTTCCACACAAAGGCTTTTTCAAGGAAAATAGCCGGGCTATGTGACCGGAAAAAGGCATCTTGCGGGTGGAAAAGAGCATTTTTTAGCCCGGGGTGATCGTGTCGTAATGAGTATAATAATTCGAGGTTGAAATGACTAATAAATTATTGCGCTATGGCACAGAAAAAGACGTGGCAGGAAAAACTGCACCATTCGAAGCCACCCCAGACGAAGCGGATTGATTTTGCCTTTTCGGATATCCCGGAAGGTGGGCTGATGTTCATCGCAACACCGGAAATCATTGACGCGTACATCCGAAATATCCCGGAGGGTAAGCAAGTGGGTGTAAAGACCATGCGCAATGATCTTGCCCTGGAGTACGGCGCAGAATATACCTGCCCATTGACCACAGGTATTTTTCTGCGTATCGTTGCAGAAGCGGCATACGAACAGTACCTGGAAACGCAATCGCTGGAGAATTTGACCCCTTTCTGGAGGGTCATCGTACCTGATTCCCCGCTTGCGAAGAAACTTTCATTTGGGCAGGACTTCCTGGTCGCACAGCGGAAAAGGGAACATATTAATTAAATCGGGAAAATCATGCAGGACGGAGCAGACTACATCGAAAAAAACCGGCTATCGTGGAATAACCGGGTGGAAGCCCATCTAAAATCTGATTTTTATGATGTGGAAGGGTTTCTAAAAGGCAATTCCTCTTTGAAATCCATCGAACTTGGTCTTTTGGGGGATATTTCCGGAAAGAAGATATTGCATCTGCAGTGCCACTTCGGACAAGACAGTATATCTATGGCGAGGCTGGGCGCGAAGGTTACAGGGGTAGATCTTTCTGATGCATCCATTGCTGCGGCGAAGGCACTCGCTACAGCGGCAGGGGAGGAAGTGCAGTTTATCTGTTGTGATGTTTATGCACTTCCCGCCTACCTGGAGGACGATTTCGATATCGTGTTTACCAGCTATGGGGTCATTGGCTGGTTGCCGGACCTGGGGCAATGGGCAGGGGTGATTTCCCGTTTCCTCAAACCTGGAGGGATTTTCGTTTTCGTTGAATTCCATCCTGTTGTGTGGATGTTTGATGATGATTTCCGGGAAGTAGGTTATTGCTATTTCAATTCTGGTGCACTGATTGAATCGGAAAATGGTACGTATGCCGACCGCAACGCGCCAATTACCCAGGAGTATGTTTGCTGGAACCACAGCATTGGCGAAGTCGTCAATAGTCTGCTTAAACATGGGTTACAGCTCCGGCATTTGGAGGAATACGATTACTCGCCGTATGATTGCTTCCGGCATACCTTCGAATATGCACCCGGCAAATTCAGGATTGCCCATCTCGAAGATAAGATTCCTATGGTGTATTCCATTGCTGCGGTTAAGGGATGATACAGATCATTCCGGGGGGATGACAAATGGCATAGCAACCAATTTTTGACCGGCTTACCTTGAGCGAAAATTCAATATATTATGGCAGTACCCACACCTACAATCAAATTCGTTTATTCCTTTGGCGGAGGAAAAGCGGATGGAAATGAATCCATGAAGAATCTTTTAGGGGGAAAAGGCGCCAACCTTGCCGAGATGGCCGGCCATCCTGATCTTCTGCTGCCTGTTCCCCCGGGATTTACGATTACTACGGCGGTGTGCACCCATTTTTACGAGCATAGCAGGCATTATCCCTCAGAGCTTAAACAGCAGGTTGCACAAGCACTGGAACAGGTCGAGCGGCTTACCGGGAAAAGATTTGGCGACGAGCAAAATCCCCTGCTGGTCTCTGTTCGCTCTGGTGCACGCCGCTCCATGCCCGGTATGATGGAGACGGTTCTAAATATCGGGCTTACTGAGAAAACGCTGCCAGGCCTGGTAGCACTGACAAACAACGAGCGTTTTGCTTATGACGCTTATCGTCGTCTGATTATGATGTATGCGGATGTGGTGATGGAAAAATCCAATGGCTTCGAACCTGCGAATGGCAAGGGTATCCGCAAGGTGCTGGATGAAATTCTTGAAAAAGTCAAGCACGAAAATGGTTACAAAAGCGATACCGACCTCACGGTTGAGGATTTGAAAGACCTGGTAGCCGTTTTCAAATCAAAAGTCCGGGAAATCCTGGGCGCCGCTTTTCCTGAAGATCCGATGGAACAGCTCTGGGGCAGTATCGGCGCTGTTTTTGCTTCCTGGAACGGAAAGCGTGCAGTGGAATATCGCCGAATCGAGAAAATCCCACACGAGTGGGGGACGGCTGTAAATGTACAGGCGATGGTATTTGGCAATATGGGGGACGATTCGGCTACCGGGGTAGCTTTTACCCGTAATCCAGGTACCGGGGAAAATCAATTCTACGGGGAGTTTCTGGTTAATGCACAAGGTGAAGACGTGGTGGCCGGTATCCGGACACCCGCGCCTGTCAATGAATACTCCAAAAACGACCAGAGCCGTCACCTGCCTTCGCTCGAGTATCTTATGCCGGAGCTTTACCAGGAACTTTACGGCTACCAAAAGCGCCTGGAAGCCCATTATAAGGATATGCAGGATATCGAGTTTACAATCGAAAGGGGAAAATTGTATATGTTGCAGTGCCGCGTTGGAAAACGCAACGGGGTTGCTGCAGTGCGTATGGCGACCGAGATGTACCGCGAAGGGCTGATTGATGCGGATACGGCCATCACGCGGGTCGCTCCCGGGCAGTTGGTGGAGTTACTGCTGCCGATGGTGGACCCCCGCGAGGAACAACTGTATCCCGCAGTTGCAAAAGGCCTTCCTGCCGGCCCTGGTGGGGCAAAAGGCCGGGTAGTGTTTTCTTCTGAAGATGCGGTAGAATGGGCGGCTAAGGGTGAAAAGGTCATTCTGGTGCGCGAGGAAACCTCCCCCGAAGACGTGGACGGTATGCACAAATCCCAGGCGATATTGACAACGAAAGGAGGTATGACTTCTCACGCCGCCCTGGTAGCCCGGGGCTGGGGTAAGTGTTGTATCGTCGGCTGTAATGACATTCAGATTGCCGACGATCATAAATCCTTCCGGGCTAAAGATGGTACGCATATCCACGAAGGCGACTGGATTACGCTCAACGGCACCAAAGGCCTGGTGTATAACGGCTCCCTACAGCTCAGCAGCGTTGACCTCAACGAAAACGAAGCTTACGGGAACCTCATGAAATTGGTGGACAACGCCAAGACCCTCCATGTGAGGGCCAATGCAGATACGCCCAAGGATGCTCGCCAGGCCCTCGAATTCGGAGCAGAGGGAATTGGCTTGTTCCGCACAGAACACATGTTCTATGGGGAAGGTAGCGATGACCCGCTCTTCCGTCTTCGGAAAATGATTGTCAGCAAGACGCCGGAAGAGCGTAGGGAAGCACTCGACGAGCTGTATGCCTTCATCAAAAAGGATATAAAATCCACTCTGGAGGTCATGGATGGGTTTCCGGTGACGATCCGTCTCCTCGACCCACCGCTGCACGAGTTTGTGCCCCACGACCGCGAAAAGCTTCAGCAACTTGCCAAGGAATTGGGTGTCCGGGTGAGCGTACTCAAACGGAGGGTGCTTGAACTGCACGAAAATAACCCCATGCTCGGCCATCGCGGTGTACGTCTGGGAATCAGTTATCCCGAAATTACAGAAACACAGGTGCGCGCTATCCTGAGTGCATCGGCAGAGCTGCTCCAAGCTGGTAAGAAACCCTTCCCCGAAATCATGATTCCCGTAACTTGTACAGTCAACGAGCTAAAGCACCAAAAGCTACTGGTGGAAAAGGTCTATGCCGCTGTTAAGGCACATTTCGGCCTGGAAAAAATCCCCTTCATGTTTGGTACGATGATCGAAATCCCGCGTGCCGCCCTTCAGGCGGGTAAAATGGCAGAGGAAGCCGAGTTCTTCAGCTTCGGTACCAATGACCTCACCCAGATGAGCTTTGGCTTCAGCCGCGACGATATCGGTGGCTTCCTACCCAATTACCTCGAACAGAAAATCCTACAAGACGACCCCTTCCAGACGATTGATCAGGAGGGCGTAGGTGAATTGATCTCTTTTGGCATCGAACGCGGGCGCAAGACACGTGCACACCTCGAAGTCGGAATTTGCGGTGAGCACGGCGGCGACCCCGAGAGCGTCAAGTTTTGCCACCGTATCGGCATGAACTATGTGAGCTGCTCGCCTTTCCGTGTGCCGATTGCACGGCTTGCCGCTGCACATGCCGCCGTAGAGGCAAAACAAAAAAAATAGGCCCGCACACTTTCCAGGGTTATGTAAAAAGCCCCCGGCGTTTAGAGGCTGTCTCATAAGTCCCTTTAGCTGCTTGCGCCGCCAAAGAATATTTCAGT